>Ga0116144_10006367_pt1 | contig 10322 bp, 8 predicted proteins | sample AD_UKC035_MetaG_FD_89746 | JGI IMG/M metagenome (GOLD analysis project Ga0116144, IMG submission 89746) | Active sludge microbial communities of municipal wastewater-treating anaerobic digesters from USA - AD_UKC035_MetaG | ecosystem: Engineered > Bioreactor > Anaerobic > Digestate | place: USA...
CAAGGATATGGTGCTGGGAGCGATCTCCATTGCCGAACATGTGCATCGGGTTTCCGAGCGCTACAACATTTTCGTCGCTCTCCATACCGATCACTGTCTGTCGAGGCTGCTCGATGCTTTTGTTGTGCCGCTCATCGCAGAAACCGAACGCCGGCGAGCCGCCGGGCTCCCCAATCTGTTCAACAGCCACATGTTCGACGGAAGCGATCTTCCTCTCAGGGAAAACCTGGACATCGCCGTACCGCTGCTCAAGCGTTGTCACCAGAGTGAGATTATTCTCGAGATCGAGGCAGGGGTGGTTGGCGGGGAAGAGGACGGCGTCAGAGGCGATAACGCTCCCGCGTCCAAGCTCTATACTACTCCCGAGGATATGCTTATGGTCGCCCGTCGGCTAAATGAGGTCAAAGGGGCTCGCTACCTGCTGGCAGCTACCTTCGGCAATGTTCATGGAGTCTACAAACCCGGACAGGTCAAGCTGAGACCATCGGTCCTCAAAGAAGGACAGGAAGTGGTAGAAGCTGCTTTGGGAAAGGAAGCTCGTTTTGATTTTGTGTTTCATGGTGGGTCCGGATCGGAAATCCGAGACATTCATGATGCTCTCGACTACGGCGTGGTGAAGATGAATATCGACACAGACACGCAATACGCATTTACCCGTTCCATTGCCGACCACATGTTCAAAAACTATGATGGGGTTCTCAAGGTTGATGGCGAGGTTGGAAACAAGAAGACCTATGATCCTCGGATCTATCTGACCCAGGCGGAAGCATCGATGGCCAGCCGGGTCAAACAGGCGGTGGAGGATCTGCGCGGCGTGGGAACGACGATGTTCCGGGGATAAGCAGTGATGAAACCGCAAGGCGAAAAAGCCGTCACTCCCGCCTGCCGAATGACTATGAACAGGGAAACACAGACTCTTTCCTTCTCTTCCATTCAGGCACACGTTCTTCTCTCTTGACCTTCACGCAAAGTGTTCGCGTGCCCTGAATCTTCTTGACCTTTTCACTCAAGCATTTATAATTTGATACCTTAACCCTTCTGAACGCTCTCTCGGGAGTATCATCCAAGCGGATACCGGATCGCTTGCAGCCTGCCTGCTGCTGGTGTCGCTGCCAAGGAAGCATTATGTCACAACCGATTCTCAAAGATCAGTATCAGCGCATCATCAATTACCTGCGCATTTCGATCACCGACCGCTGCAACTTACGTTGTCAGTACTGCATGCCTGAAGAAGGCATACCCCTCATCAATCATGAAGATATTCTTTCCTATGAAGAAATCCTTCGGCTCGTGAGAGTGTATGCCCAGGCCGGCATTTCCAAAATCCGCGTTACCGGCGGTGAACCGCTGGTGCGGAAAGGCGCCGTCGACTTTGTCGGCAGACTCGGAAAAGTACCCGGAATCACTGACCTGAGCATGACTACGAATGCTGTGCTTCTCCAAGGATGCGCCGCTGCGCTCAAAGAAGCCGGACTGAAGCGGATAAACATCAGCCTTGACAGTCTCGATTCCGAAAAATTTGCTCGGATTACGCGGCGCGACAAGTTTTCCGAGGTTTGGGCCGGCATTGAAGAGTCTCTTAAGGTAGGGCTTAATCCAGTCAAGTTGAACGTCGTAACCATTAATGGAACTAATCACACTGAAGTAATCGAATTTGCACGTCTCACAAAGCGGATGCCGCTGTGCATTCGTTTTATCGAGTACATGCCGACCGGCTCTGATCAATGGAATCCGGAGATGGTTGTTTCCGCCTCGATAATAAGGGAGGCCATCGAAGAGGAATTGGGACCGCTGATCAAAATTCCCGAAAAGTCACTCCAGGGTCCGGCGGTCTGCTATCGTTTTCCCGATAGTCCCGGCGAAATCGGTTTCATTAACCCGGTGAGCAGTCACTTCTGCAGTACCTGCAACCGCATTCGCCTCACACCGGACGGCAACCTTCGTACCTGTCTTTTTTCAGATGAAGAAATCGATCTTAAGCCGTACCTTCGGGGTCAGTGCAGCGATACGCAGCTGCTGACAGTACTGCACGAGGCCCTTGCGACTAAGCCGATGCGGCACCTTCTGAACACGGTGCAGTTCAAGAAATGCCAGCGCACGATGAGCGCAATCGGCGGTTAAAAACCGAAATATTCGTTAAACGGAAAAATGGGAAATTGAAGAGTTAGAAAAACAGGAACGTGAATAGCCGGATCACGCATCGCTATACAATCATTCTACCATTTCTCCATTTAACCATTTAACCAATCAACCTTTTTTAATTGAACCATTCAACGCACAACCGAGGAAACTAATGAGCGGGTTCACCCATTTCGACGACCAGGGAAAAGCGATCATGGTGGATGTCAGCAATAAGGATGTTACCACCCGCGAGGCGATCGCCTGCGGTTCCATTTCCATGAAACCGGAAACATTTCGACTTATTATGGATAATGAAATTGCCAAGGGAGACGTACTCGGCATTGCCCGGATCGCCGGTATTATGGCTGCTAAGCGGACACCTGATCTCATTCCGCTGTGCCATCCGCTTGCCATCACCAGCGTTGCCGTAGATTTTTCTCCGGTCGAAGAGCAAAGCCGAATCGATATTCGGGCTCGCGTGAAGATTACCGGCAAAACCGGCGTGGAGATGGAAGCTTTTACTGCTGTTTCCGTTGCTGCGCTGACAATTTACGATATGTGCAAGGCGATTGATCGGGCGATGGTCATTTCCGGAATTCGGCTACAGGAGAAATCAGGGGGAAAGAGCGGTCACTACGTGTGGAACGGTTGAGCATGGCCGATCCTCAGATCCTTCCGCTTCACCTCACCGCGTTACTCTGCTTTACTTCCTTTTGCGTGCAAAGCAGCCCGGTTTCTCTTCAGGGGCAAATTCAAGACTTCCTGCCACTTTTTCTTGAAATTTGAAAGCCAATTTGCTAAAAAAAGAGGTTTTAAGGTCTTGAATTAGATGCTTGTAGACGCCTTTGATTACTCTTTGCCCAAAGAGCTGATCGCCCAGACTCCTGCATTGGAGCGGGACGAGTCGCGCCTTATGGTTGTCCATCGGTTGAGCGGGCAGATTGAGCACCGCTTTTTTTATGATCTACCCGAGTACCTGAACCCTGGAGACCTGCTGGTCCTCAACAATACCCGGGTTCGATCCGCACGGCTTTTTGGGCACAAGGAGACCGGAGGAGCAGTCGAAGTCTTGCTGTTGAAACCGAGCCGGGGCGAAGATGATCCTGATCGTCGAAACTGGGAAGCTCTTCTCCACAGCCGCAAGAAGCTGCGGCCTGGCAGCCGGATCAGCGTTGACGATCGGCTGACTGCAGAGGTCCTTGGGCAAAAAGAAGACGGTATCTGGGAAATCAGGCTCGAGGCTGACGGATGCATTGAAAACCTGATAGAGAAACTTGGTTACCCACCGCTTCCGCCGTATATCAAGCGGGAGAAAGCTTCCCCAAGCTCTCAGGATCGCAGCCGATACCAGACGGTCTTCGCGGCCAGGACCGGTTCAGCCGCCGCCCCTACGGCGGGGCTGCACTTCACCGACAAGCTCCTGGCAACAGTCACCAGCAAAGGGATAGGTGTGCTCACCGTGACTCTCCATGTCGGACTGGGTACCTTTCAACCGGTACGGGTGAAGTCGCTGGAAGACCATCATATGCATCGCGAACACTATGAAGTGGAGTCCGATACTGCAAGGATCCTTCTGGATGCGCAGCGTTCAAAACGCCGGGTTATTGCGTGTGGAACCACATCAGTACGCGTGATTGAAACGATCAGCAACCAGCCTGATTCACTGACAGGCGATACCGATCTGTTTATATATCCGGGATACCATTTCGGGCTGGTGCAGGGCATGATAACGAATTTTCATCTGCCCCGCTCCACGCTTCTTATGCTGGTGGCTGCCTTTGCGGGTCAGGACCTGATCTTTCGAGCTTATCGGGAAGCAATCGACCGGCGATACCGATTCTACAGTTACGGAGATGCAATGCTGATTCTGTGATTACGCGATGTGCGATGTGGGATGTGCGTCATGCGATAGTGATTAAGATTCACCTATTCGCATATCACTTTTCCCACATCTCACATCCCACATCACATTTTACACATGGTATGAACTTTTCCTTCGCCATAAAAACAAAAGACTCTCATTCCCGTGCTCGAGCTGGAACGATGACTACCGCTCATGGGGCTGTCGAGACCCCGGCGTTCATGCCGGTTGGCACGCAGGCAACGGTAAAATCGCTCACTCCCGAAGATCTCATTGATCTCGGAGCGGAGATTATTCTCGCGAACACCTATCATCTCTACCTCCGGCCGGGACATGAGCGGATTGAAAAGCTCGGAGGGCTGCACCGTTTCATGCACTGGAGCCGGCCGCTGCTCACCGACAGCGGCGGATTTCAGATCTACAGTCTGAGCAGGCTTCGCAAGATTCACGAGGAAGGAGTCTCCTTTCAGTCCCATATCGATGGCTCCTCGCACGTCATCACTCCCGAGCGGTCGATTGAGATTCAGGAAGCCTTGGGATCGGATATTATAATGTGTTTCGACGAGTGCGTTCCTTACCCGTCTTCGCACGACTATACCGAGAAATCTCTGCTGCTGACGACCCGCTGGGCCGAGCGCTGCAAGCGGGCACAAACGCAGAGGGAGCGGGCTCTGTTCGGAATCGTACAGGGCGGCACCTATCCCGATCTGCGGGAGCAAAGTGCACAGCAGCTCGTGGATCTGGGTTTCTCCGGCTATGCGCTGGGAGGATTAAGCGTAGGAGAAAGCAAACCCGAAATGTACGATATGGTGGATCACACAATCCCGCTGCTTCCGGAGGAACTGCCGCACTATCTTATGGGGGTGGGGACACCTCAGGACATTCTCGAATGCGTCAAAAAGGGAATCGATCTCTTTGACTGTGTTATGCCTACCCGTCATGCACGGAACGGCATGCTTTTTACAACGTTCGGTTCCGTAGTAATCAAGAATGCTCAGTATGCGGATGATCCTGGCCCAATCGATCCGTCCTGCAGCTGTTACACCTGCAGGCACTACTCACGCGCCTATCTGCGTCACTTGTTTCTGTCCCGTGAGATACTGGCTTCGCGACTCAATACGATTCACAATCTGTCATACTACCTAACGTTCGTGAAGCAAATCCGCAGGGCCATTATCGAGGGAACCCTCGAAGCGCTGAGTAATGGCTTCTACAGCCGGATGGTTCCGGAAACCGAAGCTGAGAAATCAACCCGTTCTATCCATTTTTTGCCGGCCGGCAACGCCGCGTCCCGGCATTGAAACCAACGGAGGTAGTTTATGTTCGATGTTGCCTATGCATTGGGAGCACCCGCAGAAGGCGGATCACAGGGAGGCATCATGGCGTTCCTCCCCTTGCTGATAATATTCTTGATTTTTTACTTCCTCCTGATCCTGCCACAGCAAAGGAAGATGAAAAAACATCGTGATTTTCTGAACAACCTGGAGAAAGAAAAAACCGTTATGACCACCAGCGGCATCTATGGCAAGATTACCGGCATCACCGAGACAGTTGTTACGCTGGAAATAGCGCCGCAAGTCAAAATCAAGATTGCGCGCGATCAGATCGCAGCATACAGTGAACCAAAATAGGTGGAATGAATCGGTCACCGCTGCAGGAATTACATCGCTCGGTGCATACCGAAGATGCCTGGCAGAAGGTTTGCGGTCAATTCCGTATCAGGCCTTTCTAACAACAACGCAAGGAGAAACTCGATGACGTCGTTGGCCAAGACTCTGCGATGGCGCTTTTTAATCGTCCTCGCCGTTATCATCGTCGCTTTTTATTACCTGTTGCCCTCGGTCGTTCCCGGTCTTCCCACCTGGTGGACTGCCATGGTGGACAAGATCCGGCTAGGGCTTGATCTACAGGGCGGCATGCATCTCATCACCGAGGTGCAGACAGAAAAAGCTATTGAGAATGCTCTGAATGACACTGTCAATGATTTGCAGGAACAGCTCGAAGAAAAACGGCTCAACTTCATCGAGATCAAGCTCCAGCCCGACCAGAGCATCGCAGTGGAATTCAGCGACGACACCGAAACCGACCAGTTTGCTTCATTGATAAGCGACTTTTTTCCCTACCTGGAACAGATCGATGTCAGAACCGGCAGCGATCTGTACATGCCGATACTCAAGCTCAAGGATGCTGAGATCGAGCGCCTTAAGGATTCCGCCGTGCGGCAAGCTCTGGAAACCATTCGCAATCGAATCGACCAATTCGGCGTCACCGAACCTCTGATCCAGCGTCAGGGCGCCGATCGCATTCTCATTCAGCTTCCGGGCATTAAAGAGCCTGAGCGCGCCAAGAGCTTGCTTCGGCAGACCGCGCTCCTGGAATTCAAGCTGCTTAATGAGGACGTTCCTATCGACGAAGCACTCAAGGGCAAACTGCCGCCTGACAGTGAGGTCCTCTACGAAAAAGTCGTTGACCAAGCCTCCGGCATCACCAAGAAGGTTCCCTTTGTGATCAAGAAGAAAACACTTCTTACCGGCGACCTGCTCGAGGATGCTCAAGCCCGGATCGACAGCTCGCAATTTAATGAACCGTATGTCTCGATCCGCTTCAACAGCAAAGGAGCCAAGGTTTTTGCCCGGGTAACCAAAGAGAATGTGGGCAAACGTCTGGCCATCATTCTCGATAACAGCATCTATTCGGCACCGATGATCAGAGAGGAAATCCCTGGAGGAAGAGCTCAGATTGAGGGATCGTTCACGCTCAATGAAGCCAACGACTTAGCCATCGTCCTCCGGGCCGGCTCTCTGCCCGCACCGATCAAGGTACTCGAAGAACGATCGGTCGGTCCTTCGCTGGGTCAGGACTCCATACAGCAGGGTATCCGCGCTACCATTATCGGCAGTCTTTTAGTTGTCGTTTTCATGATAATCTACTACAATTTCTCCGGCGTCGTGGCCAATCTCGCCTTGGTGATCAACATCCTGCTCATTTTTGCAGTCCTCAGCATCTTTGGCGCTACTCTGACTCTGCCGGGCATCGCCGGTATCGTGCTTACCATCGGCATGGCGGTCGACGCCAACGTTCTCATTTTCGAGCGGATCCGCGAAGAGCTTCATGCCGGAAAGACCCCTTGGGCAGCAGTGGATTCTGGATACAGCAAGGCGTTTTCTGCGATTTTCGACTCCAACCTTTCCTCGATAATTGCAGCAGCCGTGCTCTTTCAATTCGGCACCGGACCGGTCCGCGGCTTTGCGGTAACGCTGACTATCGGACTCCTGGCCAACTTATTTACCGCAGTGTTTGTAACCAGGATTGTCTACGATTACTTTGTCTTTGTCAGGAAGGTAAAAACCATCAGCATCTAAAGGACGACTGTTATGGAATTGTTTCGCAAGAAAACGAACATTGATTTTGTGGGAAAAAAGAAATACGCCTTCACTTTTTCCGCCCTCCTGATTCTTATTACCATCGCTTCATTAGTGGTGCACGGCGGTCCGCGGTACGGTATCGACTTTGCCGGCGGCGTCCTGATGCGCGTCAAATTTTCCCAGCCGGTTACCGCAGCCGAAGTCAAGGACAAGCTGAAGTCGGTACACATGGGTGACAGCCTGGTTCAGGAATTCGAGGAAAAGGGTCAACCCGAGTTTCTCATCCACTATAGCGAGCTTGATGTCGACATCGAGCACGCTGAGAAGCCGCTGAAGCAAGCATTGTCCGATGGATTCGGGAAGGATACATTCGAAGTCCGTCAAGTAGAGACCGTTGGACCGAAGGTCGGGAAGGATCTTCGCCAGAAAGGACTGTGGGCGGTTATGCTTTCCTGGATGCTGATGCTTATCTACGTATCTCTGCGATTCGAGTTCGGCTTCGGGCTTGGCGGCATCATGGCTCTGGTCCATGACGTAGCTGTTACTGTCGGTGCTTTCTCCCTCACCAATAAAGAAATTGACCTGACGATTATTGCCGCCCTGCTGACCATTGTCGGTTTTTCCATTAACGATACAATTGTTATATTTGACCGGGTTCGGGAAAACCGGCGAAAATACAACGAGCCGATCTCCCAGCTGATCAATCGCAGCGTCAACGAAACGCTCAGCCGGACCTTTATCACCACCGGAACCTTGCTCATGGCTGTGCTGGCTCTCTATATCTTCGGCGGTAGCGTCATTCACAACTTCGCCTTTGCCATGCTCGTCGGATGTATCTCAGGAACCTATTCCACTCTTTACATTGCCACTCCCTTTGTCATTTACTGGGACCACTTTACTGCCAAAAAAAGAGCGGGCAGAAAACCGGTAAAGTGAGTGATACATGATCAGTGTACTAGAAGCGCAAAAAACTGTTTTGGATCTGGTGGAGCCGGTAGGGCTGGAGAAGAGCGATCTTTTGGGAGCGCTCGGAAGAGTGATCGGTGAGGACATCGTGGCTCCGTTCAATGTTCCACCCTGGGATAATTCAGCAATGGACGGGTATGCGGTCCGATTTGACGACATCAGGAGCGCCTCTCCTGAACATCCGGTCAGATTGACGGTAGTCGACTATTTGCGCGCCGGCTCCACGCCGAACAAATCGATTCTCGACCGACAGGCCGCTCGCATCATGACCGGTACTCCTTTGCCAGCCGGGATCGATACCGTCGTGCGGCAGGAAGATACCAAAGCGGAAGGTGACACGGTTCTCATTCTTGTTGCTCCCGGAAAAGGAGATAATATCCGAAGAGCCGGTGAAAACGTTAGCACCGGGGATTGCGCCATTCCCAAAGGAACGCGGCTTCGACCGCCGCATATCGGCATGCTGGCATCGTTCTCACGAGCTTACGTCCCGGTTTTTCAAAAACCGCGAGTTGCCATTCTCTCTACCGGCGACGAGATCGCCGAAGTTGATGATGAACGCGACCCCTCCAAGATCGTCAACAGCAACATGTACTCGATTGCCAGCCAGGTGATCGAATGCGGGGCCATCCCCCTGATGCTGGGCATTGCTCCGGATACCAGAGAGGATCTCGCCGGCAAGCTGAGGCAGGCCCTTCGTGCTGATGTGGTTTTAACTACCGGAGGTGTTTCCGTCGGTGAGTACGACTACGTGAAGGAGGTTCTGGCCGGACTGGGTATCGACATCAAGTTCGATAAGGTAGCGATGCGGCCCGGCCGGCCCTGCACCTTCGGGGTAATGCCGGGAAAACTCGTTTTCGGGCTTCCGGGAAATCCGGTTTCCTGTATGGTGGGCTTCGAGCAGTTTGTCCGCCCCGCCCTGCTCAAAATGATTGGATGGCGTCATCTCTTCCGCCAGGTTCGCTATGCGGCATTGGCCGAAGAGATGCGCAAGAAGAAGGATCTGACGTATTTTCTGCGTGTCTCCGTATACATGAAAGACGGCGAGCTCTACGCCACCACTACCGGCGATCAGGGCTCAGGCATTCTCAAGTCCATGCTCCAGGCAAATGGGTTAATGGTTGTACCTGAGGGAGAAGAGATCATTGCGGCAGGAGAAAAATTTCCGGTCCAGATTCTCGATGCTAGTTTCGAGCTTGCAAAATCCTCAGGACTCGAGTAAAGTTTCAGTTGCCGGTGGACGTGCTTTTCCTGCTCGTCAAAGATAAGGTGTGTTCCCCAGCGCAGACCCCTTCCGGCAGGTAGCAACAGAATCACCTCGTGCTTTCTTCTGCGAGGAGGTTGACAGAAAAGGGGACCATGCCATGAAACAAACGCCGGTTTTAACAGTCTTCTCAAACGCACTGCGTGTTGCAGCGCTCAGTTCATTGCTGCTGCTGGCCGCGCCCGCAGCAGCACTCGCTGCCTCCAGCCAGATGCCAACGCTCCTTGGCATCAGAATCGAGCTCATCCTCTTCGGCTTTACGCTGTTTGGAGTAGCGCTCTTTCACCACCAGACCTTCCGCGTTGCCCTTACCGGCTTGACGGTGATCCTCCTGTACACGGCCGTCTTTCATGCCGGATTTGACTGGCACGAAAAGTTTCTTGGCACCGCGCCGATGCTCGAACAGATTCTCCACAAGGACATGCGCGGCGGTGAATGGGGAATCCTCCTGAACCTGCTCGGCCTGCTTCTCGGCTTTGCCATCCTCTCCCGCATCTTTGAAGAGTCCGGCGTTCCTGGTTACATCCCTCGCTTTCTTCCTCCTGACTGGAAGGGCCCGTTTCTCCTGCTGGTGTGCGTCTTCGTGCTGTCTTCCTTCCTCGACAACATCGCCGCCGCGCTGATCGGCGGCACGATTGCTCTGGTGGTGTTCCGCCACAACGTGCATGTCGGCTACATTGCCGCAATCGTAGCGGCGAGCAATGCCGGCGGCGCCGGCAGCGTGGTGGGCGATACGACCACCACCATG
>Ga0116144_10006369_pt1 | contig 10319 bp, 9 predicted proteins | sample AD_UKC035_MetaG_FD_89746 | JGI IMG/M metagenome (GOLD analysis project Ga0116144, IMG submission 89746) | Active sludge microbial communities of municipal wastewater-treating anaerobic digesters from USA - AD_UKC035_MetaG | ecosystem: Engineered > Bioreactor > Anaerobic > Digestate | place: USA...
AGGTGATGGACCGCCTGAATCTTAATAAGTCGACGATGAGTCGTGAAATCGAGTGGCTTTACGACCATGGATGCCTGATCCGGCAGAGCGGGCAGCAGGACGGGCGGGTCATCCACATGTCAACTTGCGGATATTCAAAGAAAAACTTGGAATTTGCCCTATATCACTCCGAGAGATCACATAAAAACTTGCAAAAATTCCTCGAAAGTCTTATAACCATGTTCACTGATCCCAAGCCGACGCTACGAGACGCCAAGTTACTGGTGACAGCAGCTGATCTTGGAGAGGCATCGCGGCAGGAGTTATTCAGCCGCTCCTATCAAGGCCCGCTTACGACGAATGTCAGAGCCTTGGAAAGGCTTGTTGAACAAGGATTGATTGATACAAAGGCAAGTGAGTAAAAAATGGGACAAGCTGATAAAAGATATGGCGTTACCCCTGATGTCTTCGCAAGCTTGATGCTCTCAGCGAATACGCTGGGGGGAACTTCAGCAAGCGGGAAAGCCAAGGCTGCATTCGGCGCGCAACAAGTTGTCGATATGGCCGCTCCTTCTAACGAAGTATCACCCAAATAGTAGCGAACAGCCCGTTTGTTCCCAAAGCCAGCATTGTCGCTGGCTTTTTTGTCTTTACCCGGAACCGTCATCCCCGTTGGCACGCCGAAGGCGTTCGCACAAACGGGATCCAGAGACGAGCGCGGCTTCGCTGCTCACATATGGATTCCGGCCGAGTAAATTTTGGCTTTGCCAAAATACCGCCAGAATGACGATCCTTGAAAGCTGACATTTTTCCCTTGTCCTATGCATCCTATAATTTGTATGCTGCCCCCCAATTCAGCAATTCTAACCTTATGAGATTTTGAATGTCGATTTCCCTGAAGCCCGGTGTTGTCACGGGTAAAGAGTACCTCTCTCTGGTTCGCGCGTGCAAAGAAGGCGGCTATGCCCTGCCCGCAGTGAACGTCACCGGAACCAATACGCTCAACGCCGTTCTCGAAGCTGCTGCCGCCAACAAATCCGATGTTGTGATCCAGCTGTCCAACGGTGGCGCAGAATTTTATGCAGGGAAAGGTTTCCCTGACTCACTTCAGGCCAAAATCATGGGCGCGGTTGCTGCGGCTCATCACGTTCACCTGCTCGCCGAACATTACGGTGTTTGCGTTGTTCTTCACACCGACCATGCCAACAAGAAACTGATCCCGTGGGTTGAGGGAATGCTCGATCATGGTGAAGCCTATTACAAGAAACATGGACGCCCCCTGTTTTCTTCGCACATGGTTGATTTGTCCGAAGAGCCGTTGGAAGAAAACCTGTCCGAATGCGCGCGTCTTTTGAAACGCATGGCGGCGATTGACATGAGCATCGAGATCGAGCTCGGCTGCACGGGTGGTGAAGAAGACGGTGTCGGGTCCGACGACATCGACAATTCCCGTTTGTATACCCAACCCGAAGACGTGCTTCGTGCCTATGACGTTCTCTCGCCTATCGGGAATTTCTCGGTGGCTGCGTCGTTCGGGAATGTTCACGGTGTGTATGCACCAGGCAATGTCCAGCTTCGTCCTGACATTCTCAAAAATTCCCAAGACCTCGTGGCCAAAGAAAAGGCCTTGGGCAAAAATCCGCTCGACCTCGTGTTCCACGGCGGCTCGGGTTCCGAGAAGTCGAAGATCGACGAAAGCCTCACCTACGGCGTCTTCAAAATGAACATCGACACCGACACCCAGTTTGCCTTTGCCCATGCTATCGGCGACTATGTGAAGGAGCATCCGGTGGCCTTTGCGCACCAGATCGACCCTGACTCGGGCAAGCCGTACAAAAAAGAGTACGATCCGCGCACATGGCTGCGTGTCGGCGAAAAAGGCATGATCGAGCGTTTGGGCGAAGCCTTTGCAGATCTCAAATCCGCCGGCAAGTCTGTCGCCTCTCCGGTGGCAGGGTCCAAGGCAGCCTAGCAGCGGCTTATATTCCAGAATCAGTCAATAAAGTTTCCCATATGGCCGGATCCTGTGTCCGGCCATATTCCATTCCAATTAGTTAACATATTGATATGGCTTGCAAAAAAATAATTAAATAAATCCCTTGATTTCATGGCGGCGGGGCTGTTATACATCCTGCCACAGAACAGATTTTATAGGATTTTAGGACTTTTAGGAGCTTCAGAGTATGAAAGCCAATACGCACCCAAATTACCACGAAATTACCGTCGTTATGACCGATGGAACCGAATACAAGACCCGTACCACCTGGGGCAAACCCGGTGACACGATGCGTCTGGACATTGACTGCCTGTCCCACCCTGCGTGGAAGGGCGGCGTGACCAAGATCACGGAAAAAGGACAACTTTCGAAATTCGAAAAACGCTTTGGCAGCTTCCTGTCTGCTGGCGTTCAAACTGCTGGCCGTCAAGACGACAAATAAGAATAATCCGGCCACCGGACACAGAATCAGGAAAACTCCTGATGAGGTAGAACTTGAAGACCCCGAGGAAACTCGGGGTTCTTTTTTTCCTTTTAATGCCGTATAGTCACGATGCTTTCCTCAACCAGCACTGGAGCTTTGAAAAGATGACCCGTTCCCTGATTCTGGCTTTATTGTTTTTGGCGATTTCCCTCCCCTCCATTGCGGATGACGAAAAGTTGAGCGCGTTTGACCGCGTCATGAGTTCCGGCACAATCCGCTGCGGCTGGGCAACCAACGATCCATGGATTTTCAAGGACATAAAAACCGGCGAGATGAAGGGAATCACCGTTGATGTGATGAAGGCCGTGGCCGATCATCTTCAACTCAAGCTCGAATGGCCGGAGGAAACAGGCTGGCCCAACCTGCCTGCTTCGCTGGAAAACGGTCGCGTTGATGTCGCCTGTTCCTCTTTGTGGAATGATCCGCTGCGTGGCAAGCATGTCGCCTATACCCAACCGATTTTCTTTACAGGTCTTTATATCTATTCCCGCGCAGGCGATGCGCGCTTTACCGGCAAGATTGACGAGATCAATTCCCCGGATATTAAAATTGCCGTGCAGGACGGAGAGCTCGGCGTTACCCTCGCCCACCGTTATTTCCCAAAGGCGCAGCTGGTTGCTTTGCCCGACCTTGTGACTCCGGCTGATATTTATATGAATGTGACGACGGGCAAAGCGGATGTGACTATCGGTGACGGAATTTCGTCGCAAAAATTCAATGTTATGAATGAAGCCAAACTGTCCCGTGTTCCTTTGGCAAAACCACTGACCGTATACGGCAATTCCTTTGCGGTGGGTATTCATGAGCCGGAACTCAAAGAAATCATCGACAATACGGTGCGCTATATGATCCAGACCGGAGAGATCGAGGACCAGACCAAAGAGTTTCGCACGCAGTATCCGGATGCCCTTGTTTTACCCTCGTCTCCTTACGAAATCGAAAGGTAATACGTATTGGCGTGTGACCGATCCCGCCAAAATTGTTGACTGATTACAGCCAGCCTTTTTTTCTGAAGTAATAGTGCGGAACAAGAGCGCACAGCACCATCAGGAACAGCGCAAACGGATATCCCCAGATCCAGTGCAATTCCGGCATATGCGAGAAGTTCATGCCGTAAATGCTCGAAACCAATGTCGCGGGCAGGAAAAAGACCGTTACAATCGAGAATATCTTGATAATCATGTTCTGTTCGACGTTAATCATGCCGAGTGTCGCATCAAGTTGGAATGTGATTTTATCTGACAGGAACGCCGATTGTTTGATCAATGCGGTTACATCGGCCGTCAACATATCAATGTCCGAATCCTTCGCCGGATGAGCAGCGGTCGCCTGTTTAAAGAAAACCAGCATCCGGCTGATGCTGTGCAGGCTTTCGTTTATTTTCGAGTTAAGGTCCGCTGCCTCGCCTAGTGTCTTCAGAATGGTTTTCATGATCTGCGTCGGATTACGCATTCCCTCTTTCTCAAATGCCTTGGGAGAGAATACGCGGTGGGACAAATCGTCTAGCGTATCTACCACCACCTCTGAATTGTGGGCCACGCGCATAATCATTTCTTCAAAAAGCGCCTCGGCTAAATCCGCCGAGGTGTTGAACAAATTACTGTTCTTTCGGATGCGGTCGGTAAAGTTTTTGAATGATGTCGGCTCTATCTCGCGCATCGTCAGAAGGAAGGTTGGCCCGAGAATAAAAGTTACGGCCGAAGTTTCGGGAAATTTGGAATTGGACTTATTGATAACAGCTGCAGTCATATAGGCCACACCCTCTTCCATATAGAAGCGGTTCAGGACGTGGTTTCTCCAGACCTCTCTTTTGTCGGGAACTCCTACCTTCAAACTTGTCTGGACAATCTCCAGATCCCCTTCGGTCGGGTTGACAATATCAATCCAGCAGGTTTCAGAGGGAAAATCAGAAACAGACGTTACTGCGCCGATACGGGTGGCATTATCCTCTCTGGAATAAACTGTGATCATGCTGCTTCCAATTGTTTCAGGGCTTGGGAAAGCTTTCTCATCACAGTTTCACTCTCAAAGCGGCGGGCTTTTTGTTCGGCCACGATTTCTTCCGGCGCGTTCGAGACAAATTTTTCGTCGGAGAGTTTCTGGTCGATCCGGTCGATATTGGCCGCCAGCTTGTCGATTTCCTTTTTCAAACGGTCGCGTTCCTTGTCGAGGTCGATAATCTCTGCAATCGGCAGAATGATTGTCGCTTCGTCCAGAATTGTCTGGATCGAGCCTTTGGGCGCGCTGTCCGTAATCTGAATTTTTTCAATCCGCGCCATGCGGCAGATGATTTCGTCATAGGCGGCGAGGCGTGACTGGGTGGTGGCGTTTGCATCCTTGATCATCATCTGGATTTTGGCGCCCGCCGGAACATTCATATCGGAACGGACCGAACGGATTTCGGTGATGAGGCGGATCATCCAGTCGATTTCAGCGCGGGCGTCTTCACTATAGAGAGACGGCGCATAGGTCGGCCACTTTTGCCCCATCAGGAGTTGATCTTTCGGGCGAACGGCGATGCTCTCATACAGCTCTTCCGTGATATAGGGCATGAACGGATTGAGGAGCGTCAAAATCTGGTCGAGCACCCATCCGGTCGTATCGCGCGTTTCCTGTTTGAGGGCGGCATCGGAATTTTGTTCACCCAAGAGCGGCTTGGTGAATTCCAGATACCAGTCGCAGAACGTGCCCCAAACGAATTGATAGATCGAAGCTGCGGCATCATTAAAGCGGTATTCCGCCATATTCTGGTCGATGGATTTTTGGGCATCCATCACCGCGCCGACGATCCATTTATTAATGGTGGCCTTTGCATTTTCCGGTTTGAAGTCGGCGTTCGGGATACAGCCGTTCATTTCGCAGTAGCGCGTGGCATTCCAGATTTTGGTGGCAAAGTTCCGGTATCCTTCGATGCGTTCGTCGGAGAGGCGGATGTCCCTGCCCTGTGCGGCCATCGCGGTCAGGCAGAAACGCAGCGCATCGGCGCCGTATTTCTCGATGGTGTCGAGAGGGTCGATGACGTTGCCTTTGGATTTCGACATTTTCTGGCCCTTCGCATCGCGGACCAGAGCATGCATATAAACCGTGCGGAATGGTACATCGCCCATAAAGTGAATGCCCATCATCATCATTCGGGCAACCCAGAAGAAAATGATGTCAAATCCGGTCACTAGAACATCGCCCGGATAATATTTGGCAAGTTCCGGTGTTTTCTCCGGCCAACCCAATGTCGAGAACGGCCAGAGAGCAGACGAGAACCATGTGTCCAACACATCTTCGTCGCGGGTGAGCTTGGCATCCGGTCCGGCTTCTTTCTGGGCTTCCTCTTCGGTTTCGGCAACATAGACTTTTCCGTCTTCGTCATACCATGCGGGTATCTGGTGACCCCACCATAATTGACGCGAGATACACCATGGCTGGATATTGCGCATCCATTCGAAATAGGTGTTTTCCCAGCTTTTCGGAACGAAGACCGTCTTGCCGGTTTCAACCGCTTCGATGGCGGGTTTTGCCAAAGTCTTGGCATCGCAATACCATTGTTCGGTCAGGTACGGTTCGATAACCAGACCGGAGCGATCACCCATCGGGACCATGTGAGTGATCGGTTCAACTTTTTCGAGCAAGTCTTGAGCTTCGAGTTCGGCGAGGATTTTCTTGCGGGCGACGTAACGGTCCAGACCACCATATTCTTCGGGTGCATTTTCATTGATGCATGCATGAATATCGAGGATTGAAATCATTTCCAGTCCGTGACGGCGGCCGATTTCATAGTCGTTGAAATCATGCGCCGGCGTGACCTTCATCGCCCCCGTTCCGAGTTCCATATCAACATAATCATCGCCGATGATTTTGATGAGGCGGCCAACCAGCGGCAGCACCGCAAATTTGCCGATCAGGTCTTTGTAACGTTCGTCATTCGGGTTGACCACAACAGCCGTATCTCCCAACATCGTTTCGGGACGGGTGGTCGCAACCGTGATATATCTCTCTTGCTCTCCTTCAACCGGATAGCGGATATACCACATATGACCCTTGGTTTCTTTCTGGACAACCTCGATATCGGAGATCGCGGTCAGTAATTTCGGGTCCCAGTTGACGAGACGGTTGTCTTTATAGATCAGACCTTCTTTATAAAGCTGAACGAAAGCTTTGCGGACGGCCTTGTTCAGACCTTCGTCCATCGTGAAGCGCTCGCGGCTCCAGTCCGGTGAAGCACCTAGACGACGCAGCTGGCCGGTGATGGTTCCGCCCGAATATTCTTTCCATTCCCAGACTTTTTCAAGAAACGCTTCACGGCCCATTTCACGACGCGACGGCTGCCCTTCCGCTTCCAGTTTGCGTTCGACCACCATTTGCGTGGCAATCCCTGCGTGGTCGGTGCCAGGCATCCACAGCGCATCCTTGCCCTTCATGCGGTTGTACCGGATCATCACATCTTGCAGAGTGTTGGTAAAGGCATGCCCCATGTGCAGCGTTCCCGTCACGTTGGGCGGCGGCATCATGATGACAAACGGGGATGTTTCGGTTTGCGGCTGGCATTCGAACAAGCCGGAATCTTCCCACTTCTGATAGTGGTTTTTTTCAATCTGTTTATGGTCAAAAATTTTGTCGAGCATCATGGCACCTTATTAACTAGAAACACTATACAACTCACCCGCCTGAAGCGGGTGAAGGTTACAAACACAAACTATCCTATATCTGTTCTGTTTTAATCGTCACGCGCTTGCTTCGCAAGTTTTTCCAGCTCTTTTTCGACGAGCCGTTCCACGAGACGGGGCACGTTGTCGTCAATCCATTGACGCAGCATCGGGCGCATCAGGTCTTTGGCAATGTCTTCGAGCGTAATCCGTCCGTCGGCGTAGAGACGTTTGTTTTCTTCGCGTTCGACCGGAATATTGCCCATCAGTTTCGAGAAGGCTTCGGTCGTTGCGGCGGCAGCAGGCGCGGTGAACAGCGCATCAATGTCGTTTGCGCCCATGTCAATGTTCATAGAGCTTTCCTCCATCGAAAGATCGAGATCCGACTCGCGCTTGTAATTATCTTCTTTTGCCGAGAGGTCCAGATCGGATGAACGCGGCGCCTCTTCTTTCATCGGCTCCGGCTCGGCCAGCGGAATGGTGAATTTTTCTTCTTCATAATTGAGGACTTTTTCCTCGTCATCCTTGATCTCGTTGGTCAACTCCAGAACGTCGGCAAATGACTCGCGCGTTTTCTGTTCCGGTTCCGGTTCAGGTTGATAAACGGGAATCTCGAACTTCTCTTCTTTCGAAAGTTCGATATCGCCTGCTTCGCGCGTCTCATCGTCGTCTGAGATGATCTGGCGGATAGAGGCCAGAATTTCCTCGATGGATGGGTCTTGATCCGGTTGCGTGCCCGCCATTCACTTTTATCCTTAATAAAACTTCAACCTGTGCAGTTTGTCTGAATGCTAACGCATTGTCAAAGCTCGATTTAATGGTTCAGGGGTCTCTATCCACATCTGTGACGAAAAAATCCCTGTTTATTTTCCAAAAAACACTAAAACTCGAATTGTTGCGCTGGCTCGAAACCAGGCAAATAAGAGGTCATCGCTCCCGCAATCTCGTGAATCAGCGGAGAATGCCCTTCTCTTTTTTCATAAGATATAATAACGCCAGTGGAGTTCCCTTTTTCAACCAAAACACAAAACAGTTTTCCGTCCTTTTTAAGCTGCTCCATCAGCTTTTCCGGAAACGCGCCGACCGCCCCATTCACAAAAATGGCGTCATACGGCGCACCATTGGCGTATCCGTCCTGATGATTGCCGATGACCGCCGTAATGTTCTGCAGGTCCAGATTCTCCCAATTCAACCGCGCCGTATGCAGCAGTTTTTCGTCTTTATCAAGGGCCACTACCTCCCCTGCCAAATGGGCCAGAACCGCTGCCGAATATCCGGTAGCCCCGCCGACATCCAGAACCTTGCCTTTACGGCCCAGAGACGCGTTCTGGATCATTCGCCCCAGAATCAACGGTTCCATCAAAATCCGGCCATTGCCCAGATTAATATCGTCATCCAGATAACACACGCCCCGCAACGCGTTCGGGACAAACATTTCGCGCGGGGTATCCATAAAGGCGGCATCAACCTTTTCATTCCCAATCCCTGAAGGCTGAAGCTGGGATACAACCATTGCTTTTCGCGCTCTTTTAAAGTTCTGCAAGCTCATCTTTTCTTGTCCTTGTGTTCGCATGACGCTTTATTTTCTACAGGATTTTCTGCTGGATTTCCATGGTGAAAAGTGTTACATCCCAACTCCTCTGGAGTGGCGCGATGGCCGAGTGGTTAGGCAGAGCTCTGCAAAAGCTTGCACGCCGGTTCGATTCCGGCTCGTGCCTCCAGTTTTGAATTTTTCTTGATAGACCTTCTTGTAGGATCGACCTCGCCAAACGAGGTTTGGCGAGGTCGATTCAGAGTCTTAAATTTCCAGATATTAAATCACTGCGACCCGCTCCCACTGCAAACAAGACTTATTCTTACTTTGATTGACTCAAATACGCCCCACATTTTTCTTTTAATACCCACAATTTCGTGACAGAATTACAGGGTCATCTGATTAGCCTGCGTAAAAAACACTCAAGAACAACAATCATCTGCAGGGCTAAATATGGACTTAAGATTCGACTATAATCAGGTAATCAATTGTATCATTTCAGCAGATGAGTGCTATTTCTGCGCGGGCACTTTATTATGTGACCTGAATGATGTCAGCAAAATTTCCCGATCCGTCTCAGAGGCCGCCGATCAAATGAACAGTCTGGTCGGAGATATGCAGTCTTCGAGCCAGATCATTGCGGCTCGCGCAAAAGAAACCGAAGTATCCTCCTATCAAGGGGTATCCTCTCTCCAAAGTGTCCAGACACAGATCAGTGAGATTGCCACGCTGGCTCAAAGCACCCTGACCAATGTCGGCGAGCTTAACAGCTTCACGGACCAGATCACGCAATTCGCAAAAGAGATTAACAACATCTCCAAACAGACTAATCTTCTGGCTCTTAACGCCTCGATTGAAGCCGCTCGCTCGGGCGAGGCGGGAAAAGGATTCGCGGTAGTTGCAAATGAAGTGAAATCGCTCTCCAACAAAATCGGCGAAGCCACTAACGGGATCAATCACCTCCTGAGTCAGCTTCGCCAGTCGATGGAGAATATTACCACGAACGCAACCAGAAACATTTCAACCATCGAGTCCGGATTGACGGCACTTGACAGTGTTTGCAATCTGGTTCAGGGCATACAGGAACACGCAACCGACGTTGCAAATGGCGTTTCGAATATTTCCGAAAGCATTTCCCATCAAACGGCTCAAACACGAAATATTTCTGATGACGTTCACCAAATCTTTGAACGTTTAAACCGGATGAATCTGTCCGGACAGGATATTGTAAATAACCTTGCATCCATCAATGTCTTCAGGACAGAAACGCTGTCCCAGATCGAAAAGAGCAAGATCAAAAACAAAATTATCACCATGGCCAAAACCGACCACACGACGTGGAAAAAACGTCTGACCAATATGCTGATCGGCAAGGAAGGCTTGAATGCAGACGAGCTGGCAGACCATCACACTTGCCGACTGGGGAAATGGTACGACAGCGTCAAAGATTCGCCGCTGGGCCGTACGGATACGTTCAAGCAACTTGAAGAGCCCCACGCACTGGTTCACAAGCATGGTAAGGCAGCGGTGCGTTTGTTCAACGAGGGAGATGTCGAAGGCGCCGTCGCAGAAATTGGTAAGGTTGACGCGGCATCCAAGGACGTCCAGCGCCTGCTGGAAGAGCTGCGGAAACAAAGCTGATTTTTAGCAAAATCACAGTTGACAAACTCCGCGAATAAAAATAGAAAA
>Ga0116144_10006371_pt1 | contig 10314 bp, 7 predicted proteins | sample AD_UKC035_MetaG_FD_89746 | JGI IMG/M metagenome (GOLD analysis project Ga0116144, IMG submission 89746) | Active sludge microbial communities of municipal wastewater-treating anaerobic digesters from USA - AD_UKC035_MetaG | ecosystem: Engineered > Bioreactor > Anaerobic > Digestate | place: USA...
AATGAGCAAATCATCAGCATTGCCGGCACGATCAATGGAGAACCCTTCAGTTGCCCCGGCAACACCTGTGAAATTCCACTACAGCCCACCGGCCCACAAGGCGTGGAAGCGCTTTTTTGGGCGGAATCCAGTTTTGGCGATTCCAGTCTGGAATATACCGCCCTGGTCCGGGTCCAGCCGTGGGGAGATTTCATGTCACCGGATGGCGGCGGAAGTGATCCACAGCGCTGGTATGCTGATGTGCTGAGCACACAGTGGCGCGGTGGACCGTTGGCCAGCTGCTCGGATATCTGGCAGGTCTTCCCCGACATGGGGGGCCCACCGCCGTGGCTGGACACCCCGGCCCAGCCGGAGGATTTATATTCCAGCTATTCCTTTTATTTTCTGGCAGGTATGCTGATTTCCAGTGGAGAAGTGGATGCCAGCGGCTGCCCGGACGGCGGTCTGCAGTCGCCCACGGTGGCCAATGCCTGTGGTGTGGATGCCGCCTATCCCACCGTTGTGGACTGGCAAAACCAGTTTGACCAAGAAATCTACCAGACGGCACTCGACACCGGGGTGCCGGCCCAGTTGCTTAAAAATGTCTTCAGCCGGGAAAGCCAGCTCTGGCCGGGCATTTACCAAACCTACCGCGAAGCCGGGTTGGGTCAGTTGACTGAAAATGGTGCTGACACCATGCTGCTGTGGAATCCGGACTTCTTTGCCCAGTTCTGCCCATTGGTGCTGCATACCAGTCGCTGCGAACTGGGATTTGGCAACCTCTCCGATGAAGAACATGCCATGCTGCGCGGGGCGCTGGTGCGCAAGGTCAATGCCAGCTGCACCGACTGCCCGGTGGGCATTGATTTGAGTCAGGCGAACTTCAGTGTGCGGGTCTTTTCTGAAGGTCTGCTGGCAAACTGCGAGCAGGTCGGGCGGATCATCAACAACATCACCGGCCAACAGCCGCGGACCGTCAGCACTTACGTGGACCTCTGGGAGTTCACCCTGGTCAATTACAATGCCGGAGCAGGCTGCCTGACCAATGCCTTGAACGAGGCCTGGATCACCGGACAGCCGCTGGACTGGGAACATGTTTCTGTCCTGCTGGAACCCGGCTGCCAGGGTGCGCTGGATTATGTCAGTGACATCAGCCAGGTCTTAAGCGGGATTCAGCCCACCCCGACCTCCTGGGTCTATCAGGGGACCCCGCTGCCGCAGATGACCATGGGGGTTCTGCGCACTCCGCTGCCGACAAACACCCCCAGCCCGATTGCCACCACCGCGGAGCCGGGCTATCCAGGCGTGACCGCAACCCCACTTCCCACAGCGACCTCGGTGATTGGCTACCCCTACGTGACCCCCAGCGACGAAACCCCCACCGCCTACCCCTGATCACCGGCAGCCGGGCTTGAGTACCGGGAGTATCCCTGGCCCGACCAGGATCATAAATTGGTGGTTTGACAGCCGTGAGGAATGGTCTTAATTGGCTGCCCGTTTTTGTTTGGGGTTGTGTGGCCGCTGATCATCATCAAGGTTCCACAATGGCTGGCAGAGCAGCCCGGAATATGATATCTTATGGCCAGCAATAAAAATTGGTCCCCTGATCTTATCAGGGGTAAATATTGGTTGAATTCACGGGCAAATCAATCGGGATGTTTGAGGAGGATATGATGTTTAACCGCTTAATCAACCGCCGGCAGGATGAAGAACACAAACGCTCGGAAGGGCGTCTGCCCCCCGGCCAGGCCTTGACCCAGAAATTTCCGGTTTTACATTATGGGTCAGTGCCGCCATTCAACCCCGCGACATGGGATTTTCGCGTCTGGGGCGAGGTTGAAGCACCGGTCCACTGGTCCTGGGATGAATTCAATCAACTGCCGCGCACCCGACTGACCATGGATATTCACTGTGTCACCCGCTGGAGCAAGTTCGATACCGACTGGGAAGGCGTTTCTGTGCGGGTGTTGATCGAGCAGGGATTGATTCGTCCCCGCCCAACAGCCAAATTTGTGCTGCAGCATGCCGAATATGGATTTACGGCCAACCTGCCACTGGCGGTGGTCCTGGCGGATAATTTTTTAATGGCCACCCACTATAATGGTGAGCCGCTGAGCCCCGACCATGGCTATCCACTGCGGGGCGTGGTCGGTGCGATTCCAGAGCGCGACGACCTGATGACGCCTTACTTCTGGAAGGGCGCCAAATGGCTGCGCGGGCTGGAGTTTATGGCCCAGGACCGGCTCGGTTTTTGGGAGCAGGCCGGCTACCACAACAATGCCGATGTCTGGGATGAGGAGCGGTTTGCCTAGCGCTTCATCCGGCTGGCATAGATGGCCAGACCGATCCCGCCCAGGAGGACCACCGCTCCCAGGATGCCCAAAATCGGCGAACGTTTCTCCCCCTGATTGTTGGGGACGCCACCTTGTGAATTGATTTGGGCACCGAATTCGATCAATGATTCATCACCAGCATGAACGGTTAATTCGTACACGGTCAGTGTGGTGGCATTGTATCCATCCGGGATGCCGATATTGAGGATGTAGGATCCTTCGTCGACGTCTTCAAAACAGAAGGGCTCCACGGCAGAAGCCAGAGTAATGCCGCTGAGGGAGGTCTTGCCGGACAAATCCGCCAGAACCACCTGCCCCCCGGCCAGGGGAAGTTCGCCGGTTTCGGGCATGGCATTGCCATTGATGTCATCATATAAGTACACGCAGACCTGACCGGTGCCCTTGGGCGGGGTCGGGGTCGGCAGTGCCAGTGTGGGGGTCGGGGTCGGGCCGCTGGATGTCGGTTCGGGGGTCACCACCCCCAGCAGCAGCGGCTGGCCAGGGATCAGCGTGCAGTCGGCATTCAAAGAGGGATTGAGCAGCCTGAGCTGGTCAATCGAGATATTATTGCTCAACGAGATACCAATGCAGGTATCCTCATCCTTGATCATATAGATGATGCGCCCATCCAGACCGGGCGTCGGCGTGTAATAATAGATCTGGGCACCTGGACCAGCCTGCGCAGGGACGGCGAGCATGGCCACCAACAAAATCAGGACCAATAAAACCAGAGCAGGAAAAAGGGGTTTATGGTTCATGATTTCCATTATAACACCAGTCTGCGGCAGCCAGACCGCCTACATCGCCCGCCGCGGCGCCAGACCACCAATCTGCCCGGCATCATGCCGCCAGACCACCGGATCGTCAGACGGCCAGACCATCCAGCCGCTGCGCCACCAGACCACCAGTCCCCCCAGCCGCTGCGCCCTAGCCCAGCGCTACACTGCCATGTCAGCTTGCATCATCCCCCCGCTGTCACGCCACTCCGGCATGATGCCGCAACACCCAGCTGGCCCCGGATTTGAATAAGTCCCAGCATCCCGCCAAAACGGATGCCCCGGCCCCCGCTCGTCTGAGGCGACTTTTCGCTGTCAAGGCCAAGGTTGTCGCTTATAATAAGACCGAAGTTGCAATTATTTTCCAGGAGGTCGGAATCATGCCATTGGATATTCTGGTTGGCGCGCAATGGGGCGATGAGGGCAAGGGACGGGTTGTTGACCTGTTAGCAGCGGATGCCGATTGGGTGGCCCGGTTTAATGGTGGGGATAACGCCGGCCATACCGTGACCGTGGGACGGCAAACCTTCAAGCTGCATCTGGTCCCGTCCGGTATTGTCCATCCCCACCCCCGGGGTGTCATCGGCAACGGCGTCGTGATCAACCCCGTTTCCCTCATGCAGGAAGTCCAGATGCTGAAAGAGACCGGGGTCGATACCCGTCCGGCCCGGCTGAAGATCTCCTTTGCCGCCCACCTGATCACACCGGCTCACCGGGCGCTGGATGCTGCGCAGGAACGCGCTCGCGGCCAGCTCCAAATTGGAACCACGGGACGGGGCATTGGCCCCGCTTATACCGACCGGGCCGCCCGGCGGGGTCTGCGGCTGCTGGATACTCTGGACGAAATCACCCTGAAGGAGCGGCTGCATCAATCCCTGCTGGAATCCAACCGCATGTTAATGGCCTGGGGATCCGAGCCCCTGGATGTGGAGGCCGCCACAGCGGATTATCTGCCCGCGGCATTGGCACTGCGACCCTATCTGACCGATACCGGTTTGCTGCTGCATCAGGCCCTAAAGGCGGGGGAAAAGGTGCTGGCTGAGGGGGCCCAGGGCACCCTGCTGGATCTAGACCTGGGGACCTATCCGTTTGTCACCAGTTCCAGCACCACCGCCGCCGGGGTCTTACCCGGCTTGGGCTTGGGCATGCTGAGCCCAGGGCGCGTGGTGGGTGTGACCAAGGCTTTCCAAACCCGGGTAGGATCAGGTCCTTTTCCCACCGAGGAATTGGATGAGATCATGACCGCCAGGCTGCGGGGAACAGGTGCCAACCCTTGGGACGAATTTGGCACCACCACCGGGCGGCCGCGGCGGGTGGGCTGGCTGGATGGGGTCCTGCTGCGTTACGCAGTCCGGGTAAACGGCCTGACGGAATTGGTCCTGACCAAGCTTGATGTCCTGAGCGGCCTGCCGGTGATCCGCATCTGCACGGCGTATCAGGATGCTGACCGGCGCTTGGACGAACTGCCGCTGGGGCCGGCAAATCTGGCTCCATTTGCGCCTATTTATGAAGAACTGCCCGGTTGGAGCGGGGATATCAGCCATATTCGCCACTGGCAGGATTTGCCCGACAATGCCCAAGCTTATGTTCGCCGGGTGGAAGAAATCAGTGGGGCACCGGTCTCACTAATTTCCGTGGGCCCCGAAAGGGAGCAGATCATTGCCCGCTCGGCCGCGTAAAAGCACCCTCCTGCTGTTGACCGCGGGTTTGGCTGCAGCAGGTCTGCTCAGCGGCTGCACGCCGGTCCGCACCGAGCTACCGCCGACGGCAACCCCGCCTCCGACAGTGACCGTCACCCCCACAGTGGTATGGTTTCCGGCAACCGCGACACCCAGCCCCCAGCCAACTCCCAGGCCGTCGCCTACATCTGAAGTTCAGCCGGCTCTGGGCGAGGTCATCTTCAGCGATGGCTTTGTTGATGCAGGGAATTGGCCGGTGGGCAGCCAGCCGGCGGGCAACATCGCGCTGGGGGACCATCGTCTGACCCTGGCCATCTCCCAGGCCGGCAGTTCCCTGGTGGCCCTGCGCAGTCAGCCGGTACTGCAGGATGGTTACCTTGAAATTACCGCCACCCCCAGCCTCTGCCGCGCGGTCGATCAGTACGGGCTGCTGTTTCGCGCCGCCTCACAGCTGGATGCCTATCGTCTGCTGCTGCGTTGTGATGGCCAGATCCGGTTGGAGCGGTTGAACAACGGACGCATTAAAATTCTGCAGGACTGGCTGCCCAGTGCTGATGTCCCGCCCGGGGCGCTCATCCCGGCAAAAATTGGCGTCCTGATGCAGGGCAGCGAGTTGAAGATTTTCGTCAATGGGGTATTTCAGTTCTCCGTGGCAGACGATGGGTTTTACAGTGGCCAGTTGGGCCTTTTTGCCCGCTCCGGCACTGACACGGCCGTCAGCGTGGCTTTTTCCGATTTATCTGCCTGGGCGCTCATGCCTTGAAAATTTGACTTGCCCAAAAATACCAATCGTGATATTATCATTTTGGTTAAAACCATCCCCCACAGCAAAGGAATTCTCCAATGGCACCAAATTTAACCTGGGAACGCATTGAACTCAAGTTACGCAACCCGTTTCGGCTATCTTACGGTGTGACGGATACACGGGAGGCTTTTTGGATCCGGCTGACGGATGATGCTGGTTGGGGAGAAGGAACGATTGCGCCCTACTATAAAATTGACCCCCAGGATATGATCGCCACCTGGGAGGCGGCCGCCAATAAAGCTGAACCCTTCCCGAATAGTGTTGCCGACATTCCTGAATGGGTGGGGAAAGAGGGTCCGGTGACGGCCCGCTGTGCCATCGACTTGGCTTTGTATGACCGGATCGGTAAAAGCCAGGGGGTCCCCCTGTTCCGCCTGCTGGGAGTGCCCCGCCCCCGCCCCATGCCAACCTCCTTCACCATTGCCATTGACACCCCGGAAGCGATGGCCCGCATGGCAGCAGACATCAAGGGCTTCCCCATGATCAAGGTCAAGCTGGGCAGTGAGGATGATCTGGCCCGTCTGGCTGCCATTCGCGCCGCCCGGCCGGACGCCAAAATCCGGGTGGATGCCAACTCGGGCTGGACCCGGGACGAGGCCCTGGAACGGATCCGCGCCCTGGACCGCTATGAATTGGAAATGATTGAACAACCCCTGCCCTGGGACGACATTGAGGGCATGGGGATGCTGCAGAAGAAAACCCGGGTCCCGATCATCGCCGATGAATCCGTGCAAACCTGGGAAGATGTTGAGAAACTCGGCCTGGCCGGAGTTGGCGGCGTCAACATCAAGCTGATGAAGGTCGGCGGGCTGACCCCGTCGCTCCGCTTGGTGCGTCGCGCCCGGGAAATGGGCATGAAAGTGATGTTGGGCTGCATGGTGGAAACCACCCTGGGCACAACCGCCATGGCTCACCTAGCTGGTCTGGCCGACTGGCTGGATCTGGATGCCCCGATGTTGATCTCGAATGATCCATTTGACGGGTTGAAATATGATGAAAAAGCCAATGTCTCCCTGCCGGATCGCCCCGGCATCGGTGTTGTCCTGAAATCCCAGGAAGGTAAATAGTCCATGACAGGGTTGGAATCGATTGAAAAAGCTGTGGCAGAGATCGCCGGTCGGTACACCGACCGGCGTGTTTCCATATTCGATGTGCACCTTGAGGCCGGCAGCCCCACCCCCCGGTTGACCGGACGGGTTCTGGAAGCGGGCCAGCTGACCGAACTCGGCCAGTTGCAAGTCGATGTTTCCGGTGTCCAGGTCCTGCGCCAGGTCAGCAATCCGCTCCGGACGGTCAAGGTCAACCTGACCAGTCTGCACGGCGAGCCCGGCTGGCTGGCTGAACAGGTAAGCCAGTTGCTTTACGGCATGGCGTTGGAAGTGCTGGAGGAAAAGGGCAACTGGGGCTTGGTGCGCCAGGCGGACGGCTATCTGGGCTGGGCTTATTTGCCCTACCTTGGCACCAACCTGCCGGCAAAACCCACGCATCTGGTGCTGGCTCCAATCAGCCTGCTGCATCCGGAACCGGATGCCCCAGCGATCATCGGGCGCGTCCTGGGCGGCACGTATGTTGCCGTCGGGGTCGTGCAAAACGGCTGGGCCCAGGTGGAGGGTCCCAGCCGCGGCTGGCTGCCGTTGGGCAGTCTGCGGGCTCTGGATGCCCTGCCCCAAACGGCGGCAGCCCGCCGGGCACAGATTGTTGCCGACGCCTTCCAGATGGTGGGAGTGCAGTACCTGTGGGGTGGCTGCAGTGCGCACGGCATTGACTGCTCCGGGTTGGCCCAGCTGGGCCACCGCTGGATTGGCATCACCATCCCCCGGGATGCGGATATGCAGTTTGAGGCTGGAAAACAGGTTGACTACCCCTTCAAACCCGGGGACCTGCTGTTCTTTGGCGAAAAAGGGGAACGGCGCAGCATCACCCATGTCGGCATCAGCCTGGGCGGCTGGGATATTTTACACTCTTCCCGCAGCCGCAACGGGGTTTACCCCGATAATGTCCAGGATGTTCCCGGATTGCGGGACAGCTTCCTGTTCGGCGCAACCTACATCGGCGACTGACCCATGGCGCTGCGCATGGAAGGTCCGGTTGGCCCGCGCACCCTGATCAGTGGGCGGGAGGTGGATTATTTCTCCGGCACCGGCTATTTGGGGTTGCAAAACGATCCGCGGGTGCTGCAGGCGGCGGCTGAAGCGCTCAAGCAGTACGGTCTGAGCACGGCCACCTCGCGCGGCGGATACGGAGAACACCCCTTGTTTGATGCCATTGAAGGGGCGGCCGCGGCATTTTTCGGCACGGAGCATGCCGCCTACCTGCCCTCGGGATACCTGGGGGCAGCCATCCTCGCCCAGGGGCTGCAGGCGCGTTACGATGCCATTTTCATTGACTCCCAGGCCCATTTCAGCATTTGGGATGCTGCCCGCTCCACCAGCCGGGAGATTCATACCTTTGAACACTGCGAACCGGAGAGTTTGCGGGCTACCTGCCGCAAACAGCTGCGAGCGGGCCAGCGTCCGCTGGTGCTCAGTGACGGCGTATTTCCCATTTCCGGCGAGGTGGCTCCCGCACGGGAGTATTTGGATATCCTGGAATCTTTTGATGGAGTGTTGGCCCTGGACGATGCCCATGCCGCCGGGGTGATTGGACCGCATGGTCGGGGCACATTGGATTACTGGAATATTGACAGCTCACACGCCTTCAGCTCCGCCACCCTCAGCAAGGCTCTGGGTGGGTTTGGCGGGATCCTTCCCGGCAGCCGGGCCCTGCTGCAGGAACTGGGACAGCACTCCCGTATTCCGGATGCTGTCAGCCCGCCGCCGCTGCCCATTGCGGCCGCCGCCGCCCAAGGGTTGAAAATCGCGGCCGCCGAGCCTGAACGCCGGGAAGCCCTGTGGCGCAATGTGCGCCAGGCGCGGACCGGCCTGCGGCAGTTGGGTTGGGTTCTCCCGGATCTTCCGGTCCCAATCATCTGCCTGTGTGCCCGCCCGGGAGTGGATCTGGGACAGCTGAAAGCCGGGCTGTTTGAACGCGGCATTGCCATTGCACATGTCACCACCTACAGCAGCACGCCCACCGGTGGGGCACTGCGCATCGCCATCTTTGCAACCCATACCCCCAGCCAGATTGACCGGCTGGTGACCGCGCTGGCCGAACTGTTATCTGTTTAATGGCCGGGGCAGCTGCCCCGGTTTTATTTTATTCCACTGGAGAAAATAATGTTCAAGAAATACTGGTTTTCGCTGTCTGTCATCCTGACACTGGCAGCATTGCTGTTTGGACTGGCACAGCCCAGGCCCACAGCCGCACAAGGCCTGGCTGATGGGCCGACCCTGGTGCCGCAAGTCAGCACGGATTTGCGCCATGACACCTCCATCGCCTTGATGGACATGACACCCCTGCCGGCGCCGGCAGGTGGGACACCCGAACGATACAGCCCGCAGAGATCCCGGTTTACCGATCCGGCGGGAATCAACAACATCACCGACCCGGCCATTATCCAAACAGATTTCGGCCTGCAGAGCATTCCTGCCCCGCTGAACAATTTTAATGGCGTCATGAGCCGGGACAATGTCCACCCCCCGGACACCAACGGCGATATTGGGCCCAACCACTACATGCAGTGGGTGAATCTTTCGCTGCAAATTTGGGATAAAGATGGGAACAGCGTTTATGGGCCAGTAGCCGGCAACACCATCTGGTCTGGATTTGGCGGTCCTTGTGAAACGACCAACAATGGCGACCCCATTGTCCTCTACGATGAGCTGGCCGGACGGTGGTTCATCAGCCAGTTCTCTGTCAATAGCCCCTACTACCAGTGCATTGCGGTTTCACAAACTGACGACCCCACTGGAGCCTGGCACCGCTACCAGTTCCTGTACAGTTCCTCCATCATGAACGATTATCCCAAATTCGGCGTCTGGCCGGATGGGTACTACATGAGCGCCAACCAATTTTACGGGGATTACGGCGTGGGGGTGGTGGTTTATGAACGCACCCGGATGCTGCAGGGCTTGAGCGCCCGGCAGGTGTATTTCAACTTGAATGACACCACCTCCTGGGCCTGGGCATTGCTGCCCTCGGATTATGATGGCACACCGCCGCCGGCGGGTGAGCCCAATTACTTCCTATCCTGGGATGACGGCGGAACCAGCGACGCCATTCACATCTGGGAATTTCACGTCGATTGGGTCAATACCGCCAACTCCACCTTCGGCCTCAACGGCCAGCCCAACCGGACCATCGCAACCGCCAACCTGGATCCCAGCATGTGCTACGGCGACCGGGACTGCATCCCCCAGCTGGGCTCCACCACCGGGCTGGATGCCATTGCCGGACAGGCCATGTACCGGGCCCAGTACCGCAATTTCGGGACCTATGCCACCCTGGTCAGCAACGTCACCGTCGATGCGGGTGGTGACCGGGCGGGAGTGTATTGGTTTGAACTGCGGGACACCGGCAGCGGCTTCAACATGCATCAGCAGGGGGTCTTTGCCCCTGAGGATGGCAACTCCCGCTGGATGGGCTCGGCGGCCATGGACGTCGGCGGCGATATTGCCCTGGTTTACAGCGTGTCCAGCGCCAACATGCATCCGGCTATTCGCTATGCCGGCCGGCTGGCAACCGATCCCCTCGGAGAGATGACCCAGGGGGAAGCCGAATTGTTCCAGGGACCCGCGTCCTCCACCAGCACCTACTACCGGTGGGGTGATTACAGCATGATCTCACTGGACCCGCTGGATGGC
>Ga0116144_10006372_pt1 | contig 10312 bp, 7 predicted proteins | sample AD_UKC035_MetaG_FD_89746 | JGI IMG/M metagenome (GOLD analysis project Ga0116144, IMG submission 89746) | Active sludge microbial communities of municipal wastewater-treating anaerobic digesters from USA - AD_UKC035_MetaG | ecosystem: Engineered > Bioreactor > Anaerobic > Digestate | place: USA...
CAATTGACTGTTACTCCAACGGGTGCAAGCCAGAATGTTACTGTTGGCCATGTTATTAATAGCGTTCAGTTCACCGCGGCCAACGCAACTGGTGATTTGAACTGGTCTATTACCGGTAACCCTGTTGGAATTTCACTTTCGAACGACGGCCTTCTTTATGGTGAGTTGTCATCATCAGTGCCCCCGGGAGATTACCCGATGTTTATCACCGCAAGTGATTCTCTCGGCGGCATCGGCTCAGTCGAATACCTGCTGGTTGTGCAGGCGGGTTCTTTCCAGATGAACCTTTACAGCCCTCTTCACGCTGGTGATGAATACACCTATGTTCCTGTTGAAGATGGCGTGGCATCAGCAGGCAGATATATTCAGGGGCTTGGCCTTACGCCACTGGTTATCAACGGTCTCGAGTTCTATCCAGAATGGGATTCGTATGCAAATTCGCCTGTGGTTCCGGTTGTTAATATTCGCCGGGCTCTTGTACCGGGCATGCGTTCCTCTGCGAAAGCGAGTTCTTTGCGGGCACAGCTGGCCCCGGAGGACGAACCGTACTATCGTGCAGTTGATGGTGACGGTAATATCTGGTTTTACCAGAAGTATACCAACGGTGGGGCTCCGTTCAAGATGCTCAGAACCTGGTATAACCCCGGTGACGTCGATACTTATGTTTCTAACTACGATGACGGTGTAGACCAGTATGTTGCCACAACGACCATGACTGTCGAAAATTCTCTGGTAGATTTCTTTACGCCATACCAGCAGTTTACCAATGTCTTGAAGATAACCTTCATAACCGAAATTGACTTTGGTGACGGTTTTGCCCTTACATCCAAGTCTGAGCAGTTTTATGTAAAAGACCTGGGGATGGTCGGCTACTATTCATATTCTCCAATTAGTCAGACTGAATTTGAATCTTCTCCTGATTACATGGAACTGCTTCTATCTGCCAAGGTTGGCGGTCTGACTTATGAAAACCTTCCCAGCATCAACTCGTCTTCGGTGCTCGATGACGCAATAATTGGAAGTCTTTACCCGATTACGCTGAATTCCGGTGGAGGGGTGTTCCCCCATAGGTTCGTCCTGCTCTCCGGGGAATTGCCTCTGGGATTGACTCTTAATGAAAACGGTCAGTTCATCGGTACCGTTCAGGATCAGGCGCCAGGAACGAAGACTTTCAGCGTCAGACTGATTGACGTTTATTACCAGGTTTTTGATCAGGAATTTTCAATAACCGTCAGGTAAGTTGCTTAAACAGAGAGCCGCGGCAGATTTTCTGCCGCGGCTCTTTTACAATTATCGAAATCTTTTTCAGCTCTCTGCCTGTTATCCAGGCAATCCGGCTGTATTCCGACTTTTGTCAGTGAACGTGGGGTGAACTGTTACCACCCGGAAATGATGCTTCGGTAAGTATTTCGTGGATAATCTGAAGGGCCCCCGGGGTTACTTTTTTGCGGGTGGTTGCTTCAAAGCGGTTTACAAAGGTATCGAGATTCGTAAGAATGAAATAGGCTTCTTCCTGGTTCAACTTCATACTCTGCCTCCTGCGTGATTTTTCACACTGTCTTTAATAAATATCGGCATTTGTCTGGAAAAATTTATGGGTCGGCAAACTTTTTTTTGCCGGATGCTGATGTTATAATCGTCAAATATGCATTGAACGGAGTTTTATGAGTAACCAGGAAGAATCTTCCGGCAAAATTCCCTGGCATCGGCGAATCGGCAACCGCGTAGTTCTCACTGCAATAATGGCTGCGGTTATCCCGCTGATTCTTCTTGGCGGTACCATAGCCATAAAAGTCAGACACGATCTGGTAAGCCAGACTGTCGCCTCGCAAAAGACTTTGACAGCAACACTTCTGCATGGCATCGATTCGCTGTTTCTCAATTACCGCAAACAGATTGAATCTATTGCAAGATTGCCAGCCATGCAGTCAATGCAGGTTTCGCAGCAGCAGCCGGTAATTTATGAATTCCTTGAACAGCATCGAATATTTTTTGGCTGCAGCGTTTACGACTGCGACGGGCTTGCCCGCCTTGTTTTTATTCGCAATCAGAAAGACGAAAGCCTCAACGGGCCAGGCAGCCGGGTTGATTTTGCTGCAAAAAGCAGTTTTTCAGAAGGGTTCAGACAGGTAATTGCCACCCGGCAGCCGGTTTTTGTCACTGACGAAAACTCTGATTATCAGCAGAAAATGCTCTTCGTTATGGTTCCTGTTCCGGATTTTGTTGATTCTGACAAAGTTGTCGGTGTAATCAGCTGCTCTATAAGCGTATCAGGGCCTGGTCTGCACGAAATCGTCAGCGGTTTTCCGATCGAAAAAACCGATATTCTTATGCTTCTCGACCGCGATGGGTCACTGATTTCCTCGCAGGGTAACCTTCCTGAAGGTCTGCGCGGTATTGACATCGCAAACAGACCGCTGAACCTGCCGGAAAGCGTTCTTATCGATCTTGCAGATATTACCTTTTTCGGAACTCTGGCTCCCGTTCCAGAATTTTCCGGCTACCTGCTGGTTGCCAGACCACGCAACCTTGTGCTCGCCTTTTTGAACCAATTGCTGCTCGATCTTCTTCTGATGCTGGTTGTCGCCTTTGTGATCGCTGTGGCCGCCGGTTATTTCATGTCGCGAACTCTTGCCGAAGGTGTTGCCGCTCTTGTCGAGGCAATTCGCGGGGTTGCCAGCGGTGTTGTCAGTCAGAGGGTCGTTGTTAACGGCGATGACGAGCTGGCAGAGGCAACCCAGGCTTTCAATGAAATGCTGAATACCCTCGAAAAGCACCGGATGATGGACGACATCTGGAATCGAGAGTGGGACTCGGCAAAAGAGAAGTCAGGCAGTAAGCCACAGGCTGAAAAATGAATACTTCGGCGGCGTTTTCTTCAGGCTCTGATACCAGCAACAGGGAAGAATGGTTATTTAAGTCTGTTCCAAAGTTGCTGTGCGGCTTTTTTATGTGCCAGAAGGCCGCCAATAACCTTCTCTATCTGGCGGTTCTGACTTCTCTTCTTGATAAGGCCGGCGCCAATGCCCTGCCGTGGGTTTATCTGCTTGTTAATGTTATTTTTATCGGCGTTCAGTTCAGGGTAATGACGCGGCTTGCCGGTCGCGAAGGTCACTGGCTTCTTAAAGTTCTAAGCCTGCCTGCTGCTGTCATGGCCTTTGTTGCAGCCTGGTTTTTCCCGACCGATATGGTGCCGGTTCTGACGGGCTTTTTTGTTCTGACAATGCTGCTTGACCTGACTACCAATCAGGGTTTTACGGCCATGCTGAACCATTTTATCAGCATCAATGAGTCGAAGCGTGTTCTGCCGATGATCTACGCCGCCGGCAGTTTTGGTTTTATTCTCAGCGGCCTGCTGCTCAAGTTTGCCATCGACTTTTTCGGTATTCGTGGCCTGCTGGTGCTTAACGGTCTTACCGTGCTTGCCGGCCTGGTATTTCTGAGATTTCTGCAGCCGGTTGAAGACAGAAGGATTTGCGAACAGGCGGGCTGCGAAGGCTTTAGTGGAGATAAAAATCAGACCATCGATGCCTCTGTGCCTTCAATGAAGCATCCTCTTGCCAGTCTTCTTATTATCTCTTCATTTGTGATAATTTTTAACAAATATCTTGTAGACTTTCTTTTTGCCGCATCCCTGAGCTCTTTTTTTCCGGTCAGCAATGATCTGGCGTCCTTCATGGGGGTGTTCGGCGCGACCGCAGATTTCGCTGTGATTGGGCTGCAGACCTTTGCCATGCACAGGGTTTTTGCGCGGTTTCCCATCGGCATGGTGCTTACTTTCATGCCGCTTGTTCTTACACTTCTTTGTGGTTACGCGGCTTTCAGTCTCAAGTTCGCTGTGGTTGCGGCAGTGCAGTTTCTGGTATTGCTTAACAGCAAGAATTTCACCGTTCCGGCAACCACGATATTCATGGGAGTAATTCCACAGCAGGACCGGGTTTTTTACCGTCGCGACATGTCAATTGCCTGTTCGCTTTCAAGTGCGGTTGTTGGTGGTTTTCTTCTGCTGGCGCGCAATCGGGTCGGCTATGATGTTCTTTTTTTTCTGGCAGCAATTCTCTACCTGCTGATGGCCTGGATACATTCATTGCTTGATACGGCTTATCTTAAGACTTTGCGCCGGTCAATCGTAAGTCGGTCTCAGGGGGAGTCAGACGATCAGCTGGCTTCACTGCAGTATGTTCAGGTTACCGAGCGCTGTGAACAGTTGCGTTCGCTGCTCGGCGATTCTGATGCGGGAATGCGTCTGCAGGCAATTAATGCGGCTGCCTCATTGCCCGAAAAATATGCTCTGGAAATGCTTACGCCGCTTCTGGCGTCCGAACGTGACAGCCGCTGTCTTACAGCAGTTGCCCGCAATATTCTGATGATTGCCCCTGAAGAAGCCGGCCGGCATATTTCTGCTCTTCTTGAATCTACCGAAGACAATCGTTTGCGCGCTGATATTATCGAAGCACTCGGAAAAGTCAGACATGGTGAGATTTCTGCCGGGCAGATCACTGTCTGGCTCGAGTATCAGCATCATCGCGTGGTGGCAAGTGCGATCATAAGTCTGGTAAGACTCGGAAGGCAGCGCGAAACAATAGAGGCGGCCATGCGTCGGCTCGCCGCCATGGCAGTCAGCAGCGTCGAAATGATGCGTGCGTCAGCGGCAGCAGTAATGGGTGAGCTGGGTTTGCCACTCTTTGTGCCGGCCCTTGAAAATCTGGCCGCCGAAAACAATCTTGTGGTTGCCGGCAATGCCGCCAATGCCCTGGCAAGAATTCAAACTCCTGCTGCTATGTCAGTGCTCGAAAAGATGCTGCTTCATGGCAATAAAGAGATTGCCGGCAGGGCAGGGGAGCTGCTGGAAACAGTTTCGCGCGAGAATATCAGTCGCGTCAGTCGGTTGATGTCAGGCATTACAGCAGAAGAACGCCGCCTGTTGTCAGCAAAACTCAGAGCTGGTGCCCGCCAGGATAACCTGGAACTGCTGGCGGCAATTCTCTGCATCGAGCAGATTGAAAAGCGCCGGACCCTGATCGCTCTTCTTGAAAAAGCTGATTCAGAGACGCAACTGCTTATGAGCAGGTGTGTCATCGAGGTTTCTGAGGGGCAGATCGAACTTACTGCTGCTCCTTTGATCGCCAGACTCCGCCAGGAGCCGGTTCAGGAGACTGTTCCGGCCTGGTTTTCCCTGTTAGGAGCTATTGCCGGCGGCAGTATCGAAAAACCTGAAATGTCGCCAAATCTGTTGCGCCCGCTTTCGGCTCTTTTAAACGCTCTCTGGAGCGAAACTGCCGCTGTGATGACTACTCCCGCAGGTAAGGTTGAGCATAAACTCTGGCAGAAATACCTCAGATGGCAGGTTCAGGCCTTTGCTTTTTTCTCGCTTGAGCCGGCCGCCATATTGAAAAGCTTTGACGCAATCGCGGGCAGTAACTCGCATGAACGCGGCATGGCTCTCGAATACCTTGAAACCCGTGCCGGAAGAAAACTTGCACAGAAGATCGTTCCTCTTATTGATCCTGCGGCGGGTATACCTGCGGATATCGATGCTTTTTCAGTTTTTGCAGCCGCACGGGAAATTGAAATTTCTGCAGAAATGGTTGTCGACGCCAGTTCGCGTCTGAAACAGCTCGGAATTCTTTTAACGGATGAATAATATATGCGATTATCATTGATTGTGACTCTGACGATGTTTTCTCTTTTGTTTGCCGGATGGTTTGCGATCAAAGAGCCCGAACCGGTTCGCCTTAAGCCTGTAATCGACCAGGCAGCTCCGGTTTTTCTCGGGGTAATCCCTTTTATCCAGCCAGACAAGCTTCGCGAGCAGATTGAACCTGTATGCAGATATCTTCAGAAAAAACTTGGCAGAAAAGTCGTAATGGTTACAGCTTCAGATTACGAGAGCCTTGCGCGCCTTCTTGAACTGAATAAAATTCATATTGCCTGGTTCTCACACGCTTCTTTTGAGGGCCTGCGGCGACAAAGCCGCTGGGAGGCCGTGTGTCGGCCGATGCAGTATGGCAGTGTTCTTTATGACGGCCAGATTGTTGTCAGAAGCGACAGCCCGGCTAACGATATTCAGGATCTCAAGGGCAAAGTTTTTGCCTATGTCGATCGTTATTCCGGTTCGGGTTTCTATTTTCCCAACCTTTACATGGCAGCTCAGGGGATTGATCCGCTGGCCTTTTTTGTCCGGGTTGAATTCACTCAGAGTCACCGCAGCAGTATTCTCGGGGTCATTGACGGCACCTACGACGCCGCCGCGGTTTTTTCGGCAAGTCTTGTCGACAAGAATGCTGACGGTCTGAAGGTTATTGCCAGAACCGGCCCTATTCCGAACGATCCGATCGTTGTCAGAGAAGACCTCGATGCGGCGCTTAAAAAGCGTATTGTCGACGCCCTGATGCAGATGCACACCGACCCTGATGGCGTTGAAGAACTAAAGATTGTCAAAGCTCTGCGTGGCACCGATAAATTTGTGGCCGAAGCTGAAATTCAGGCAGAATTGAAAAGCAGAAGCAAATAAGCGGCCGACTGGTAGTCACGGGATGGCAGTTTGTGGTAAGATACTGCAACTATGAATACGACAGACACAACTTTTCTACTTGGTTACATCGAACAGGGAATCGGCGGCACGCAAGACCCCCTGACTCCGCCGATTTCAATCAGCCGTAACGGTTCTCTCGCCAAATGGCGCGGCAAAATGCATGTGCTCGATCTTCGGGTCAATGACCCCGGTTTGCAGCACAACCGCGAAGTATTTGTGCAGACTCTGCAGAAGGCTCAGACCCTCGGGATAAAGGTCGTTGTAACCCTGCCTGAATATGTTGCCCGTTCTTACAGTCTGCCGCCAGATCTGCCCCCGAAAAAAGACGCGCCGCCGCCACCGCCGCCGAAGAATTTTAAGAAGCCGGAAAATCTTGTGCATTTTCGCCCCTGTTACCTGGCTTTGCCATCATCCGTTGAAGGCAACAGGGCTTATGCCGCCTTGAGCACTGACGAATGTCTGCCGATCATCGAAATGGCGGCAGAATATGGAGTCGAGCACATCATTGTTCCTGTTTCTGAGCCTGGTATTTTTATTGACCCGCAGGCTGAGGCAAAGTTGAAAGCAGCTCTCAAGACGCTTGCCGCTGAAGCCGGCAAGCACCAGATCAGACTGCATTTGCGCAATGGCGGTATTTCTCACGCCGTTTTTCGCAAGCTCCGCAAGGACAGCGGTTGTGGCATGGCCTTCAATGTCGGTATTGCTCAACTTGAGAGCGAAGATCTGATCGAAACCTATCGCCAGTTTCGCAGTGAAATCACGATTGTGATGCTGCAGCAGGTTCAGTCTGGTCTCGATAAGATTGGTGCCCGTAGAGACGCGATGCAAAAGGCTCTTAAAGAATTTATTGCCGCGGCCAAAGACCATCAGCAGGCGACTGCCGAAAAAGACGAACATTATGCCGAGCAGGTGCTCAAACGCTGGCATAACGCTCTTCGCGACTATTATGACGCGGCCCGTAATCAGTTTATGAATCTGGGGCTTTTCCAGAATGGCGATATCAACCTTGTGCCGTTTCTCAAAGAACTGCGCAAGGATATCGAGGCCGGCAACCAGAAAATTCTCCTTGTCGAGGCTGTTCCAAACACCAGAAATACAGACTTCGTCATGCGCAACGTCATGCCCGACAGCTTCCCGGGCTCACTTTAAACCGCTGGTAACCTTGATGAAAAAGCCGTATCTGAACTTTCTTCTTGCAGCTGCTGTCATGGCCATGCCGGGCAGTTCTACAGGTTTGAATGCTCAGGTTCGTTCAGGAAAACGGCTAGAAATAAAGCAGAACTCCGAAGTTACTGCCCCCTATAACCTGCAGAAGTGTTTGTTGCGTGCCGAAGAGCTGTTTCGCGCCAATGACTACCGTGAAGCCCTGATTTTTTATTACGAAGGTCTTGCCATGACTACCAATGAAGAGGTCAAGGCCAAACTGCACTTCCGCATCGGTGAATGTCTTGAAGGGGTCAGGCGTTTCGATTTTGCCGCCTATCATTACAAACTGGCCATGCAGGGAAAACTGCCAGAACTGCTTGCCAGCCGCGCCGTGATGAAGCTCGAGCATCTGCCGGAGCTTGCGCAGACAGAAGAGGCGAATCGCCTGTTTAACAGGGCGATGGCTCTTTATGCCAAACGCAATATTCGTGAAGCAATCGATGATTATCTGGCGAGCCTGCGACTGATGCCGACTTTGATGGCTAAAGACGAATCCGGTCTGATAGAAGATGCGGTTAAGTATCTGACTTTTCTTTCAGAAACAAAAGAGCGTGAGCCTGACCGTCTGCTGAAGCTCGCTACTCTTCTTGAGCTGCGCGGCGATACCGAAAAGGCCACTCAGACCCTGCAGCAGATAATAATTATCTATCCTGATTCCGATCAGGCAGGTCAGGCCGAAGAAAAGCTTGAACAGTTTTCTTCACGAACAACAGCTTATGTTGAGCCGACCAGGCCGCGCAACGAACTGTCTGAGGTTGTTTCTGAAGAACAGGTTGTACTCTTTCAGGACAGTTTTTCATTCAATGCCGCCGGCACCATATCGCGGGAGCTTGATGGAGCTGCGTTCACATTGCGTGCCAGTAACGAGCGCACCGGTATTCCGGCTGACCGCTTCGAAATTTTTTCAATAACTCTTGGTGGTGGCAGCGAGCAGCGTGATTTTGTCTTTACCGCCGAAGAGGGCATCGACCAGAAAAATCTGCGTTTTGAGGCTGAAGGAATAAGATATACAGTTGTTTTTTCGGCTGTTAACCAGACCAGCGGTTATATCCAGGATTTGTATGGCGGCGGGCGGCGTTCGGTGACCCTGTTCTCAAATGTTGCAGTACAGCTTAAGGTTGAGCGAATCGAAGAGTAAAGGAGGCATGGCATGTTTTTTCAGATTTTTGGCTATGTTTTCGGTCTTTTCATGGCTCTGCACTACTACGTTTTTCTGATTTTTCTACCAGCTTTAATTGACAGCCTGCTCAAAGATAATTAACTTGGCAAACCGGAAAATTCTGGTATCATGTTTGACTGTACCGCAGATTTTTCTTGTGTGACTCGGGGGATGGCATGAAAACGAGGTTTACCGAAAAAAAGCTCGCCTCGCTGACCAGGCAGGAATTGTACACTCTTGCCCGTGAGCTTGATATTGCTGGTCGTTCCAGTCTTTCACGTCAGGAACTTATAAAAGTTCTGCAGTTGCTCCTGGTTGAACCGCCAGTCAGTCGAAGTCTCAATAAAATTACTCCGACTCTGCCGACTCTCCCGCAAAGTCACGGCCAGCCAGAACCCGGTTCTGCCCCCAAAAAATCAGAAATTCCCGAAAAACCCAGGGGAAGAGGCCGACCGCCTAAAAAATCTGAAGTTGATAAACAGGCTGTGCCTGCATTAGAAGAAGTCTTAAAGTCAGAACCATCAGCTGAACGCCCACGCCGTGGCCGTCCGCCTAAGGCCATCAAAAAAGATGAACCTGCTGAAAGGCCTGCGCAGATTTCTGAAGACAGGCCCCGACGCGGTCGTCCACCTAAAAAGGCTGCCGTTGAGCCGGTTGTCGATAAACCAAAGCGCGGTAGACCACCAAAAGTAAAAAATGATGCCTTGCCAGTCGAAAAGCCACGCCGTGGCCGCCCGCCAAAAGCAAAGCCCATGTCGTCGCCTGAGCTCGCTCAAGCCGCCGCTAAGGTTGAAGATACTTCCGTTGGCTTGCATGCCGCAGAGGTTGTCAGCCGTCAGTGTGAAGAAGAAGCCGCAGCACTGAGAACCCTCAATCGTGCTTTTGGCAAAAAAAGCTCCGAAGTGCCTGTTTCTGCAAATAAAAAGGGCGCGAATGTAATTGAGCCGGCTGTGGCGATTCCGGTCAATCTTGCCCATGATGCCAGAAAGACAAGCGACCTGGCGGAGAAAATAGAGAGCGATCGCCGGCGCCGGCATGCTTCGCTGAAGACTACCATGGAAATCCCGGTGCTGTCAGCACCCTCTTCTGCTCCTGCCGCGCCCATAGGTGAAAGTGAGCTTACCGGTGACCTGCCGGAATATTACGACGAGACCAGACTGGTTCTTCAGATTCGTGATCCCCACTGGGCATACGCCTACTGGGAACTCCCACCGGTTGAGCGCAAACGCCTCGAGCTCGAAGTCGGTATTTTTGAATTTGCCCATTCGCGCTATATTTTGCGGCTTCATAACGTTACTCACGGTCACACCCAGGAAATAAAGATCACTGAGAATGCCCGGAACTGGTATATTTATCTTGAAGACTCAAAATGTGTTTATCAGGTCGAACTTGGTTTGCAGAGCCCCACTGAG
>Ga0116144_10006373_pt1 | contig 10311 bp, 16 predicted proteins | sample AD_UKC035_MetaG_FD_89746 | JGI IMG/M metagenome (GOLD analysis project Ga0116144, IMG submission 89746) | Active sludge microbial communities of municipal wastewater-treating anaerobic digesters from USA - AD_UKC035_MetaG | ecosystem: Engineered > Bioreactor > Anaerobic > Digestate | place: USA...
AGCAACTGGGCGGCAACCTTGCCGGAGTGGTCCCAACGCTGGAGCGGACCGCATAAAAATAAAGGCATGTAAGCCGCCTGGCAGCTGAAGCCGGGGCGCGTAGCCCGGCCTAATCCCCCTGGGCTAGCAATACCCAGGGGGACAATATAAAACAGGAGAATAAAAAATAATAATGATTCAACAGGCTGTAACTATTGAGAAGGGCAGTAAGCAATCAGAGGATGTTTGTGTTAAGGGCAGGCAGTTGAAGTATATAGGGGTACCGCTTGATAAAAGAACGCTTGAGAATAAGCTAGATAGTGAGTATCTATCTTTTGAGATCTCTTTTGATGGTGAGGAGTGGCATACGCTAATTTATTACAGCGGCCGCAAGTTGAGCATAAGGACCAGGGCAACCCAGGAAGTAAAGCCGCCCGAATCGATGCCGGGGTATAGCTATGCCATGATCCCTATAAAGGATCCTGAACTGTTTTATGGCATGATGTTTTTAAGACTTATTGGAGACAAAACAGAAACAGAGACCAGGGCGATCCTGCTTTATTTTGGGTAAGTTGGAGAAAATATGAAAGCGAAATTAGACTTAAAAGGACTTGATAAATATCTGGCCTCACTGGAGCAGATGAATCTTGACATGAATCAGGTATGTGCGGATGCATTGAAGACAGGAGCTGAGCGGGCAGTACGCGGCATGAAGAAACGGGTAGCAGTGGACACGGGAGACCTGAAAAAGTCCATAATAGTTGGAGATATAAAAATAGATGGAAACGATGTCAGCATTGAGTTTGGTGTATTGACGGATGATCCTGAGATCAGAAGGTATGCACACTTCCAGGAATATGGCAGCTCTTCCATGCCGGCGCATCCTTTTATCAGGCCAACGATGGCAGAGGATAAGCGAGGCATAAAATCAGCAATGATCAACAAGCTAAAGAAGATCGGTGTACAGGCCGCTGCCAGTGCAGAAGGGGAAGGATCAGGATCTGAGGGCTAAAAGCCATGCCAAGGAAAACATTGAGGCCCTGCAGCTATCCGGGCTGTCCTAATCTGGTTGAGGGCGGGCGCTGTGAGCTGCATAAAGAAAACAAGGGAAACAGCAGATTCAGCAGCACAAAGAGGGATCCTGCAGTCCAGAGGTTATATAACCTGGCATGGGAGCGCAGGCGTGCATCATGGCTGGCAGCGCATCCCTGGTGTGAGGAGTGCTTTGATAGGGGTTTATATGTGGGGGCAACAGAGGTGCATCATGTGATCCCACATAAAGGGGACCAGGAGATCTTTATACTTTCTCCCTTACAGTCCTTATGTCATGCGTGCCACCTAAAGAAAACCCTGGGAGAAATGAGAGGAGATACCCCATACTATCCAGTAATACTGAGAGATCTGACAGTACCCTTGCACATGGTATGCGGTCCACCTGGAAGCGGAAAGAATACTTACATAAACGAGCGGGCGGTTTTAGATGATCTGATCATAGATCTGGACCAGATCATAGCAGATCTGACAGGAAAACCCCTGTACTATCCCAGGGAAGACGGGGCACTGACAAGGGGCTGGCAGGTAAGGAATGACATCTTAAAATCACTGGAGCAGCCGCAGGAGAAGATCCATGAAGCCTGGTTTATTGTGAGCGCGGGCATGACATCTGATCGGAGAATATGGAAGGAGCTGCTAAGGCCTGAAAGCGTGACGGTACTAAAGACATCAGAAGAGGAATGCATCAAGCGGATCCGGAAGGATTACAGGCGGGCAAGGATAGCAGATCAACACATCGAAGCAGTGAAGAGATGGCATCAATACTTTGTGGCGCAAGACGATGAAGATGTTATTGAAAATTAAAAAAAATAAAAATAATTTTTTGAAAAATAAAAAATATTTTATAAAAAATAATGAAGAGGGTAGGGGCTTTCAAAGTTTTCAATCGGGGGGCGGAAGCGGGGGGGGCACCACTTCGCAAATTTATTGCGCTTTGTTTGAAACCCGGGAAGGGCGCGGTTTACCAGCAACAGAATAAAAGGAGATCAAAAGAAATGGCCGCAAAAAAACCACTGAGCTTGCACAGCAATCCTGCAAAAAAAGGCAAGGCATATGTCAAAGAGCGTGAAGCTGCAGAAAACGCATTCCAGACTAAAAAGAACCTGTCTATCAGGCCGCCTGCAGCCTTAAAAGGCAGGAAAATAGCCGAATCTGTGTGGCGAAGGCTTGTCAGGGCATTAAATGAGCTTGAAAACAGCCCTGTAAACCGGCTTGACACGGATATTTTGACAATTTATTGTATTTTGACGGAAGAGCTGAGCGAATTGGACCAAATGAGACAGGCAACCTGGCAAGCCTGGCTTAAGAAAGAGGGAGAAGGCAAGGGAAAAACGGAAAATAAGCCTGGGCAGGACAACCTGGTAGAGCAAATGACCAAGATCGATGGCCGGAGAGACAGAAAATTAGGCCTGCTGCATCAAATAAGCCAAACAATGTACCTTACTCCAAGGTCCAGAGCAGGCGTTATGCCAAAAGCAAAGCAACCATTCCAGGAAAAAGATGATCTGGATAAATTACTGGATCAATTTGAAGGCTTGACTGGTGGGGAGTTTAAGTAATAACAGTTATACAGTGGTTTAACAGTGGGATCCGGTTTACAAAACATGATCGCATGCGGCACCTGGAATGCCCTGAGCCGGCATGTCGGATGGTGAGAGCAGGATCCACCAAAAACAAAAGGTCTTATGATATGGGTATGCAGCTAAAAACGCGGGAAAGTGCCTTTTTTTTGAAGGCTTAAAATGATTAAAGATGGGGAATGTACCAGGCCAGTATAAAGCAGTAAAAAACAGAGGAACAGCAGCCTAACGGACAACAAAAGCAGCTGGGATCGGTGCGGGGACAGAGCCAAAGGGCAACCCGAAGGGCAAAGGCATGCCAGGGCGGGCGTATGCACGCAGGCACGCGAAAGCAGGAAGATCTGCAGGCTTAAGACAAGAGAAGGCAGAGGCTGGCAATGTGTTTTGTTTTATTGCCGCCACTGACTGGCTGAAACCGAGCCATATATCCCCCTTAGCGCCCCCCATGTTCAAAGTACATTATTGGGTGTGGGGGTTGCGGGGGCGGGGTATGGGGGGGGGAAGGGGGAAGGGCGAGGCGGAAGGGAAAGCACGCAAGGGGAAGGCATTTTGTTTTACTGACCGCTTGCGGGCTATGCCCGACCCACAAAACAGCCTGCAGATCTTCCGAAGAGAGCGGGCAGGGCGGCTGCCCCCTGGCAGGACTGATCAGGCGGTAAACATGCCGGAGAGCTGGCATGGAAAGCGGAAAGTGTTTAAGCGTGGGTGTGATCCGCAAAGTGGTTTGTGTTTGCGGGCACACGCACGCCGGCATACAGCGGAAGTTATTGGCAGCTTAAGACCAAACGGAAACTACCAGGCAGCGCTTGAAGGAAGACAAGACCATCAAGAAAAAAAAGGCGCTGCCTGGTGGAGAAGAGCAGGGCAAGCTGGCAATGCCTGGAGCGGTCCAAAAAGAGGGTAAAAACGGGGGAAATATATTGCAATTACATAAATTGCATATTTGCATATCATGAATTTACTTGCAACCCTTGCAATTTAATTATTAATCGGTTATATTATTGATGTAAATGGCGGTTTTCATACTGTAAACCGAGAACAACAAAAAACAAGGAGTAAATCAATGAAAGTGAGTCAAATGTTTCCAGCACGCTTTATTTGTGGGAATGATCTCAATGGGAAGGCCTTTATTATGACCATTCGAGAGATCAGAAAAGAGTCTGTCAGGTCCATGAACGGAGAGAATGAAGAGCGATATGTTCTTTATTTTCAGGAAGCGCACAAAGGACTGCTGTTAAATAAGACTATAGCGAATCAGATCTCCACGATCCTGGCCAGTGATGACACGGGCATATGGACCGGCAAGAAAATAAAGCTGGTACCGGAAGAGATCACGGTAGCCGGCCAACAGAGAATGACTGTCAGGGCTAGGCCTGCAGATGATACAGCTGCAGCTGCAGTGAAGCAAGGACCAGCTGGGGCATATTATGAGGATCAGGAGCCGGAAGAGGAGTCAGCACTTTAATGAACGAGCTGATCGTTATAAAACACAGAGAGCTTGAAAGGAAAGGGTACTTGCCACTGGATCAAAACCCTGCAGCGGTTTACCTTGCGAGCTTATCGGCAAGCAGCAGGAGACCCCAGGCGCAGGCACTGAACACAATCTCCATGATGATTGCCGGTGTGAGCTGGCAGGATCTTGATTGGTCCAGGCTGCGCTATCAGCACACAGCTGCAATAAGGGCGCAGCTGGTTACAACTTATGCACCCAAAACAGCCAACAGGATCCTGTCTGCATTGAGAATGGTTTTAAAGCAGGGATGGAGACTGGGGCAGATCCATGCTGAGGATTATGCCAGGGCAATCGATATAAGCCCGGCAATAGGCCAGAATTTACCAGCTGGCAGGATGCTGAGCAGGGAAGAGATAACCCGTCTCTTTGTGAGTACAGAGGCAGGTACTAAAGCGGATCGAAGAGACGCGGCGATCCTTGCCCTTGGATTTGGGGCCGGCATGCGGCGGGAAGAGATCGTTAATTTGAAGCTGAGCGATTATGACCCGACACGGGCATGTTTGGAATTTGTGGGTAAGCGAACAAAAGAGCGGCGGGTATATATGGCCGGGCAGGCTGCAGCTGCGGTGGATGACTGGATCAAGGCACGCGGGCATGGGGCAGGTCCATTGATCCTGGCAGTAAATAAAGCCGGCGCGATCAGGAAGGGAGAGAAGCTGAACAGTAATGCGATCTATCACATATTGACAAGGAGAGCGCTGCATGCCGGCGTGGACCCCTTTACTCCACATGATATGAGGAGAACTTTTGTGAGCGATCTGCTGGCAGCCGGCTTAGACGAGCTGCTGGTGGCCAGGCAGTCCGGGCACTCAGATTTAAAAACCTTGCGATTATATGATCGCAGGCCAGATGAGGCACTGCAACAAGCCATGCGAGCCATTGATTTTCCCTACAAAAGAAAAGAGGAGAAAAAGTGAGCGATATAAAATTCCAGGAGAATGCAGAGGCGGAGATAGTATGCCCGTTTTGTGGCAATAAGTTGATCGTTAAGACCAACTCTTTAACAGGCCATCAATTCCTTGGATGCCCTAATTATCCACAATGTAAGCACACAAAAGAGATCCCAGAGGCGTGGATCCTGAAAGCGCAAGGACAGCCCGAGCTGTTTAAATCAAAAGATGAAACTATAGAAAAGGAGAAAAAATGATCATCAAGTTTATGCGAAGCTATAAACCCGGGATCTATAAAAGGCGGCAAGTCTTTTGTAAAGGATTCTGGGCAAAGTTTGACGGGTTTTTATTTATACCCATCCTGAATGGACCAAGGCACTGGGGGGGATTGGTCAGGGTACGCATGGCAGCAGCCCCCAGACCAACCCCTACCCACTACAGGCGGCATGATAGCAAAACAGCACACCCGTTAGATATTAATTATAACCCTGGAAAAATTGAAAGCGAGCAGGTAAATGAAGGCTAAGGCATACCCACAAAAAAGGATTGTCAGCTTTGATCTGTTTGGTTATGAGATCACTATCATAATCAAGAGCAGGGCAGGGCAGGCGCGGGAAATAGGCCGCGAAATTCAAAAGGCTGTTAGTGAATTGAAAAAGCAGAATAAAAACACAGAGGAGAATTGAAGCATGAGCAGGATCAATTTTTATTTGAAGGATCTACCAGGCTGCAAATTTGCGCTGGAGCTGGGGAAGGATACCATCGAAGTTATTTGCTTGAAACTTCCAGGGACCAACATACCGGAAGGCGGCGCGCCTATAAAGGGCACGAAGATGCAGATCACAAGAACGGACAGCCATAAAGCCGGCGAGCTGAGCAGCTGAAAGAATAGCAAATTTGCTATAAAGACTTTGTTATTTTGGCTTAGAATTGCAATGGCAATGAAAACTATTTGTTTATCTAATTTCAAAGGCGGTGTTGGAAAGTCCACAGCGGTTATAAACCTGGCATACCACCTGGCAGATCTGGGCCGGCGCGTCTTAATGATGGATCTTGATTACTCAGGATCCCTCACACTGGCAGCGGACAGGGAGAGGTCTGGCAGGTCCATAGCAGAGGTGATCGGTGGGGTAAACCCGGGCAGGCTGCAGCTGCATGAGATACTGGTAGATCTGGGGGGCGGCATAACACTGGCCCCTGGGGATATTGCCCTCACAGCAACTGAAGCGAAGTTGATCAGCCGCTGGGCAAGGGAAGACATTATCAAAAAGATACTTGCTGGCGTGGCCAGTGATTTTGATGTATGTTTGATAGACACATCCCCGGCGCTGGGCATATTGACTTTGAACGCCCTCAATGCTGCAGACGGAGTGATCACGCCCGTGCTGCCAACAGCCCTGGATTTAAGAGGTTTACGCCTCTTCCTGGATGCGCTTGAAGAGATCAGGGAAGGCTTGAATCCCAGGCTGCAGCTGCTGGGGGTGCTGATATGCCAGTATGACAGCAGGATCAACTTGCATAATGATGCGGTAGAGGAGATCAGGAGATCCAGACTGCCGGTCTTTGAAACAATGATCAGCAAATCTGTGAAAATTGCCCAGGCTGCCGGGGCAGGGGAGCCGGCACGCGGCGTGTATTATGACCAATTCAGACAAATAGCAGAGGAGATAGAAAAATGGCTAAAAGCGCGGTAAGCGGATTATTGACCAACAAAAGGCAGATCAACGAGCCGGCAGACAATCAGGATCTGGACAGCGGGCGTATTATCAGTACGGGTGTGGGGCTTAGGGAAGGGGAGCTGGCAGCGCTGGACTCCATAGCGGAGAAGTATGCGATCACGAGAAATGCACTCTTACGCTTTGCTGCCAGGGATTTTATACTCAGACACAGGAACGGAGAGATAGACCTGGAGCAGTTTATTGAAGAGCCTGAAAAGCCCAGGAACAGAATGCGGTACAGACGAAAATAAATGGCATTTTACGAGGTTTTAGTTAAAAGGCATGATAGATACAAAAACAACAACAATGCAGGAGAAAGCCTGTAAATTTTGGCACAGAAAGGAAGGTAACAGTATATTAACAACCTTAAATAATACAGTAGAAGGTAAAAATAGTAGAAAAGTATTTCAAATGGGCTTGCACAACAAATAATAGTGGTGTAGAATTAGCCTAGAGTCCGATAAGGACCAGCACATTAAAAATTTAGAATAAAAAACCAGATCTGTTGCAAGCAGATCTGGCAATCATGTGATGTGACCTAGCCGGCCATCCATCCTCTCGTTTCGTAAAGTTATTATATACCAATGAGAGAAATTGTCAATAGTTGTCCACAGATATTGACAAGAACAAAGGGATAGACACCCCCAAAGGATAACCGGACTGGATCACAGAGCTGATCCAGTTTTTTTGTTAACACATTTTGGAGGTGTGATGGAAGAACAAAGCAAAAGAAAAAATTATAGTAATGGCATAACGCTAAGGGTAAAAGGGGAAGATCGTGAATCCCTGGAATTAATGGCGCTGAACGAAGGGGTAACCATCTCCCAGCTTATGCGTGGAGCCATCACAGCCTTACAGGTAAATGTGGATTTTAGACGATCCGCGATCATATACGGAAGAGACAAAGGGGGCTGCAATGTCAGATTTAAATAATACGAATGGCCCGGTACAGCACCCGGACCAATCATATTCAAGAGATTTAATTGGATTGAACAACTGCAGTGATTATACACCAAAGTTGAAAATTGATCAAGAACCTCTCCAGGGAGATGCGGAAACAAAGAGCAGTGATAACGGATCCGACAAAGAAAAACGAAGGAAAGAACTGGAAGAGCGGGCATATAAACAGGCTTATGAGGATTTAAGTGATGCTGAGAAGCCAGGGGTGGCCAAGGTGATCCTGGAAACGCTGGGAATCAACAAGGCTTGTGAGGCATTAAGCGATGCTGAGCAGCTAGTGGTATACAAGGCGATCCAGGAAGCGCAAGGGAAGGGGAGCGAGAAGAAAACGGAAGATGCCGACCTGGAAATTATGCCAAGGTATATTGTAAGAGACTGGAGTTATGTAAAGCAGAAGCGCGAGCCAATTAAATATCTCATAGACGAACTGGTCGAGGAAGCGAGCCTTAATATATGGGTTGGGAAGTGGGGATCCAAAAAGACCTGGGCAGCTTTAAGCGCGGCGGTATGCGTGGCAACCGGCAAAGAATGGCTTGATCGCAAAACGATCCAGGGGAATGTGCTTATTATTGACGAGGAAAGCGGAGACAGACGCTTAAGCGATAGACTTATGGCCGCAGCTGCGGGGGAATTAATAACTGAGGACTTGCCAATTGAGTTTATAAGCCTTGCAAGCTTTAATCTGTTAAAAAATTCACAAGATCAAGACATGATCACGAAAGAGATAGTAAACCGCAAAATAAGCCTGGTGATCATTGACGCGCTAGTAGATATTATGGCTGGTGGAGACGAAAACGCGGTCAAAGATACCCAGCCGGTATTTGTGGCTTTGAGACGAATAGCGAAGACAACAAATGTGGGGGTAGTGGTTATACATCACGCAAACAGAGTGGGTGATTACAGAGGATCAAGCGCCATTCCTGGATCACTTGAAACCATGATCCAGATTGACAGCAAAGAGGGCAGCGACTTTATATCCTTTAAGTCCCTAAAAATGCGCGATTCAGAACCAGTTAAATTTGGTGCCAGGGCAGTGTGGGCAGATGGACAATTCTATTTGACAGCCGCCGGCGATATAACCGAGAAAACCATATTGACTAAATCGCAGCAATTCACGCTTGATTATTTCACGGAAAACGGATCTGCAAAGTTTACAGATCTACTGGACTTTGCAGGAGATCTGTACACTGAAAACACATTGAGGAAGTCAATTCAATACCTTGTAAACAATAAGAGCCTGGCCAGACTTGATAATGGCGGCAGGCGAACGGAGGCAGTATATGGCATACCTAAGAAGTAAAAGAATAAAGGATAGTAAAGGATATTTTAAGCATATTTATCCTTTACGGAGGGCTAATTGGTAATTGGTACTAATTGGTATCTAATTGGTATTATACCAATTGTATCTAATTGGTAATTGGTATTGGTATTAAGTAAATACCAATTACCAAATACTAATTTATGCCTTTTTTAGCTTAAATAAAAACCTAATTGGTATTTTGAAGGAAATGAAAAAATGACAAAAAATAATCTAAGCTGGGAACTACTTTGTGAGCTTGAGCCGCGACTCTTGGTCTTGCTGGCCGAAGTAAAAAGCATAAAAGATGATAAATCAAAACCATACTTTTGTGCTAATTCTGTATGGTACGGGCATGGCAACAATGTGAGTATAAAAAATAAAATGTGTGAGCTTGTTGGATTTAACGCGAGGGGCGGAGATCAAAGGCTGCATACCTGCGAAGCATATGACATAGCACTGCAGAAGTTATATTATGCACTGCCAGATTGCAGGGATTGTAATTGTCTGGGGTGATGATAAACAACTTGAGAAAAAGGATTAAACAATGGATATAAAAAGTATAAAAGAGCATGTAAGAATAACTGATCTTATTGATGGTAGTAATTTGAAAAAGGTTGCCAGTACCGGCGGCGGCGAGCTTGCAGGTCCATGCCCGATATGCGGCGGCCGCGACCGATTCAGGGTACAGCCGGCAAATAATATATGGTTATGCCGGCATTGTACTGATGGAAAATGGAAGGATCCCATAGATTTTGTGGCGATCAGTGAAGGGATCACCCTGGGGGAAGCGATGAAAAAGCTGGCTGCGGGCATGCCCCAGGTAAAGTATGAAAGTAAAAAGCCGGCGGAAGAGCCGGAATACACACGAAGCATGCCGCCATTGGAAGCCTGGCAGGCTAGAGCCCGTGAAGCTGTGGACCAGTGTCATGATAGGCTATATACAGCCCAGGGAGAGCAGGCGCTAAAGTATTTACACGGGCGCGGGCTTAAGGACCATATAATCCGGCGATATAAGCTGGGTTATTCAACAGGAAAAGAAAAGATCAAAGGGCTATACATCTATCACGGTATAACGATCCCTTGTGAGATTGCCGGGGATCTGTGGTATGTGAATGTAAGACTGAGCAAGGATGATCCACGTTATGAAGACGGGAAATATCGAATGGTAATGGGAAGTAAAAGAAAAGCAATCTTTAATGCCGACCGCCTAGAGTTTGCGGACACCTGTCTGATCACAGAAGGCGAATTTAACGCCATGATAGGAGAGCAGGAGCTGAACACAATAATCCCGGTTGCCTCGGTTGGATCTGCAACGCAC
>Ga0116144_10006375_pt1 | contig 10310 bp, 11 predicted proteins | sample AD_UKC035_MetaG_FD_89746 | JGI IMG/M metagenome (GOLD analysis project Ga0116144, IMG submission 89746) | Active sludge microbial communities of municipal wastewater-treating anaerobic digesters from USA - AD_UKC035_MetaG | ecosystem: Engineered > Bioreactor > Anaerobic > Digestate | place: USA...
ACAGCTTTCTTTACTTCTACTTCTGTTGCCCAAGAATCAACATCACCAATAAAAATGTATTGCTTAGTTCTTTTACTATAAACTTTGTAATAATAAAGCATATTTATTCCTTAAATAATTATCTAACTAAGTGCCAACAAAACGTCTCGAACGTTTATTTTTTGAGCTTCAATCAAACGTAATTACCATTTATACGATGTTGGCATAAGTAACGGTGTTTGGAATCGAACCAAAAATTCAACCTTATGAAAGTTGACAGGCACCACGCCTACACCGCTAAGTTTACAATACTCATTTGTTTTCACCAATTGAAATTTTTTTAATTGCTGTACGAGTATTTATATTTTAATCTTTTCTTAAATGTTTCTTTTACAATATCCTATTTTTTATCCACCCACCAAGGGACGCACGAATCGAACGTACTATCGTTTCTTAAAATGAAATTGTTTTTAATTGCTGTAAGGATATTTTTTTTATTTAATATCTACAATTGTAAAAAGTTTCAACTTTTCTTCTCACAATGTCTAATCTATCTGTTAAAAAAGAGAATTCAATTTGTCCTCGTTCACCTCTAATGGACTTTACTTCAATATACCCAACATAAGGGGTAATAAAAGTAATTGATTCAACACCTTGCTTTTGTAAAAAAGTACCAAGAAAATTTTCTATTGTCATATTATATCTCATTTTCTTATTTATAAATTACTATTAAGATTTTAACTTAATTCTTAAATACAACATAACAAGAAATGCAGAGTTAACTGCTTGTATTTAATGTTCAGGCGAAGATTCTTGTTTCTTCAGTAACTTATAAAGATATTATATCACAATATTTTAATTTGTCAAATCGCTTGTTAAAAAAATTTGTCTACTTAAATGTGTAATCATTGGGTAGACAATGCTGTCAACATTTTCTATTTTTACATCTTTATTTTCATCTACATAAAATGATTGACTAGAAACTCTAAAAGTTCGTCCATTTACAATAGTAGAAAATTCGATGCGCATATCCCATCTGAGTTTATGAATATGAATATCAACATTTTTTACAAGACTTCTTATTTCTTTTTCTATTTTTTCTACATTCATAATTTTTATCCTTGCAGTTTTTACTTAGCAGTAGCAGAGGGATTTGAACCCCCGAACGCATTTCTGCGCTAACAGTTTAGCAAACTGCCGCTTTAGACCACTCAGCCATGCTACTTTAGTCAGGATAGAACGAATCGAACATTCGTCTCAGAGATCCAAACTCCGTGTTTTACCATTAAACTATATCCTGATAGCGGTGCGTCAAGGGATCGAACCTTGCTCTTTCGATTTTGGAGATCGATGTGTCACCTTTAACACTTCCACACCATCTTTAAAATTACCAGAAGTATAAAAATACTGAATTTCACCATCAACCATAAAAGCATAAATAAGTATCATTTTGCCTTTATCTTCACTTAATCCATCAACAGATTTACATGGTAAATATTTAGGCTTTTCTACTTCTGGCAATATAAACATTCTAATCCTTTACGTATTTACTACTGGCATGTAAATTGGATATCCAATAAATATCCACCAAAAGTGTACACCATTAGTCCAATCGTCCGCTTGTGCAACAGGAATTGTTTCAAATACACCTGCTGTCATAAATTCTAAATGCAACTTTACATTCTTATCAGTAATGTCATTGAAGCATGTAACGCTTTTCATGTATGTTGAACAATTTGAAATAGGCGTATTATTTGTTCTGTATGCTTCTAGGTATTGGTATCTAATAGAATAAGAGAAATGACAACTTTCTTCATTCTTTGGCACATGAACATCAACTACTGAAATATACGAGTATTGCGGTAAATCGGCAACAGGCGTAATGTTAATGCTTCGTGCTACATTTACTACACATTCAGGTAAATTGTTCGGATTGCTTACGTATCCAATATTAACATTTTCTTCGCCAGTTACCAAGTTAACTTCATTTGATTGAGCTAAAACACCATTCCAACTAACTAAAAACAACACAAATACTAATACATAAATTTTAACAATATTATTTACTTTCTTTTTTATTGCCTTTCATATTTTATAATATAAAAAAAATTATTCAGCAATGTTTTCAGCAATGACAGGGTGACTACTGAGACTTGCACTCAGATATTCTTCCTTCACAGGGAAGCGCATAAACTGTTCTGCCATAGTCACAAATGACGGTGAAGGATTTGAACCTTCGGATGGTAGGTTTAAATCATACTAACTTAGCACAACGTATTAATTATATCATAGATTTTTTATTTGTCAAATTTCTTTTCATTATTGATTTGCTAAAAATTAATAAAACTTTAGCCATATAATATTTTTTAAAAAGCATAAGCATAGTTTTAAATATTTTTACTATCTTAAAAGCATTATTAGAAACTTACTATTGACAAATACTTATGAATATTATATAATATATGTAACAACAAATTATAATTTTGAATGCAGAAAGTAGTTGTAGGAAATAATGAAACGAACAAATATTAAAATGATTGAAGGTTATATTTCAATTGATAAGGCTTGTGAAATGGCAGGAATTACACGTAAAACATTTTATAATTGGATCGAACATGGTTTACCAGTTACGCTGGATAAACAATTAAATAAGCAAAGATTAGTGAATGAAGTTGAATGGATTACTTACTTGAAAAATTTAAAGGAAAGTTATAAATAATGATACCGTTTAATGAGAATGAAGAAATTATTGATAATCGTAGTGGAATTTATGCAATAATAAATATCAAGACTAAAAAGTTCTATATTGGTTCTGCTATGAAGTTTAGTAAACGAAAAAATTTACATCTACATAATTTACGCAAAGGTAAACATCATTCAAAATATTTACAAAATAGTTATAATAAACATGGGGAAGACGTATTTGTTTTTAAAGTTCTAGAATATGTTGAAGATGAAAATAATCTTTTAAAAGTTGAACAGAAGTATTTAGATATATATTTTCATACAGGCGCAACTTATAATATTTGTAGTACTGCTGGAAGTCAATTTGGAACAAAACATACTAATGAAACAAAGATAAAATTAGCATTAATTCAAAAAGGTAAAAAACACTCTGAATGCTCAAAGAAAAAAATGTCTTTAGCGAAACAAAATATTAAAAATGAAACTAAGAAAAAATTATCTGATGCTCAGTTAAAGAAACCTGTAATTCAACTTGATATTAATAATAATATACTTACTGCTTTTAATAGTATGACAGAAGCTGAAAGGATAACAGGAATTCCAAGTGGAAATATAAGCAGATGTTGTAATGAAAAATGTAAATCTGCTGGTGGTTATATTTGGCGAATTAAAGATGATATAAATAAAAAGAATATTTTTATGTGAACATTTTTATTATTTTTTTGATTATTTAAATTTACCATCACAATTTTCTCATTTATCAAATCACAAATAAAAAAGTTGCTTTCGCCGCCTTTGTTAAAAGGATAAGGAAACAGTATTGTTTTGTCAAATAAAGTAAATGGACAATCAATGAAAAATATATTAAGATCGTAAGAAAGGAGACATTATGCAAGCAACACAGACAGGGTTTGGAAGAGTTTTTATTAATACTCCTGGTGTAAATAACATATTTAAATTACATAATTTTATGAAGTTAGGACCGTTGGATAGAACAGAAAGTCAAGTTGAGAAAATTTATTCATATAATTCTAAAAATGAAAAAATAAATGTAGCTATTGTTCAAACAGATGAAAGTGAAATTACCTCTTCATTATCTGGCGACTTGCCGCTTAGTAAGAGAAGTGTATTAGAAACACTTAGAAATAAATTATTTAATATTCAGATTCATTATGGTAATTGCAGTTCACCAACTGACTTTTATACATTTGAATCAGCGATGATATTAAAAGATGTAACTTTATTATCTTATAATTTATCAGAACTAAATGCAATTGTTCCTTCACAAAGAGCAGTAGTAACAGAATCAGCAAATTTATCTATTGGTAATTATTATAGAATAACTTATCCAAAATTTACAAACATTTTTACAATATCTGGTAGCTCATTATTAAATGGTGTAGTTTATATTGAACGTTCTGATTGCGATGAATCAATTTCAAATGATGTTAATTTAATAGGATTATTAGATAAATTAGGCAATACAGCTTTTGTATATTCGTTAGATAATGGTAAAAATTGGGTTGAGTCAGGAACAAGCGGTGTACCTCATGAAGGACTTCCTGAAGAAGCAAAAATTATATATGCTAATAGTAGAGTTTATTGGAGCAAAATTAATGGTGGAATCGCTAGATTATATTCATTTGAAGCAAGCAGGATATTAAATGGCGATACAATTTCAGAATCAGAGCTATACAGAACAACAATCGGTGGCATTAAGGGATTAACAAAAACTTCTCGTTATATTTATGGCGTTGGTGGAACAAGCGATGGATTAATTTTAAAAGTTGATTTAACTAATGAAAAAGTTGAAATAATTGAAGAAAATACAGTGTTTACTACAGTTGGATTAACAGCAATCGACGTTCTTGATGATAATTTCTTTGTTGTTGGTGGCTTATCAGGTGTGTATGGCATTTACCATAATGGAGTCTTAAGCTCTTATGTAATTGATTACCCTGGCGCAACAGCAGAAACAGTACAAAGTATTAAAGTATTTGATCAAAATAACTGGCTTATTGGGACAGATTTTAGTGTATTTCGCACATCAAATCGAGGTAATACTTGGCAAAAACTAATTCAAGATGGCACATATAATAATCTTACATTTTACGATAATCTCTACGGTTATAATGTATCTTCAGACGCAATTTATTTAACTTTAGATGGTGGTTATAGTTGGAAAAAAGTTAGTTCTAATATATCTGCTACAGTTTGTAGTGCATTTCTTTCTCCTGAAGACCATAATCAATTGTATATTTGCTACTCCGAAGAAATTAAGAAAACAATTTAAATAAAAATAACCATGCGCAGCGCATGGTTATTATATCTTATTTTGGAAGGGTCCACTTTATTGGAACTTCTGTAAGAAATTTTCTTCTAAAATTAAACATGAATTCAGAAAAATCTTCTGTTCTATCTTTTACCTTGTCCACTGTCGTTTGGACTTTACGCCAAACATAGTCAAATTTTAAGACTATAATATTTTCATCCTGTGTTTCATTCACTATAATACCAGGATAAACATTATCATTTTCATGTAACCAAATTTTTCTCATTAAGTCCTTCTGTAAACTTTATTAAAAATGATTCAAATACTCTTATATCAACTTCACCATAACGACCAATAATTTTAAACGTTATCAATTCACTTGAATTATTTTTATATAATACAGCAAATGTATTTCCTGTATTGTATCTAGCAATATATCCACGGTAATCGCCGTTTTCAAACTCGCTTATTCCCGCTCCTGCAAACATCGTTTGCATTGACATTTTCGCAATATTTTCATTATAATATTCTGAAAATTTATAAGTAATGAGATAAGATCTTCTATAAATCAAACTCATCTCATCAACCTTCATCACTTCTACTGTTGGGATAGGTGCTACTTGTGATGTACTATTTAATACTGATGTTGTTGTTAAAACAGGCAGTAATGCTAATAAAAAATTAATGATAATTAAATATATCGGTTTCATGTTAGTTTTTCTCCTATGTGTCTACAACCTAACATTGTAGATTAATTTATAATTTTTCTGAATAACTCTATTAACATTTTATCAGAAATATCATCTACATATGAAGAACTGACTTTTGATACAATACTAAATGTAGGAATATAAGTTTTTACATTAATCTTTTCTTTCTTCCATTGCTGAAGGATATTATGAACATGATTTCCACCTTCATCATCATCAAGAATAGAAATTATTGGATAATCATAAATATATTGTTTTAATTCATCATGAATATTTGTTCCAAGCGTTGCTATAGGTAAAATATTGGGTATTAATGGTTTTATTACCTGATGAATTCGCATAACTGACCATGCGCCTTCAACAAGAATAATAATACTATTCGCTTGTATTTTATACAATTCTGAAAAAGACCAAACACAAGGTTTTTCATTAGAACCAATAAGCATTGTTCTATATCGATCACCCTTTACTTTTGGGTTATGATTTCTAACTAAAGAACCGATTCTTCTCTTATTTCTATCATAAAGTGGTATAATTACATCTTTATCAGAAACTTCAAGATTAAAATATTCTGCCGTTTCTTTACTAATATTCCTACTCTTGATATATTCATTATATCCTAACTCAAAAACAACATCCTGTAAAGTGTACCCTGTGTCACTTTTGGAAAAGTGACTTTCAGTTAAGGCTTTAACTAACGCATTCTCTACAAAAGACTCGCCATACTCTTCTTTAATTTCGTCATCATTTAACCCTACAATATACTTTAGAAACTGGAACGGTCCACCTGAATATCCAGTTGAAAAACGATGATATGAATTTGTAGCTTCCCAAAGTACCACTGTATCGAATTTACCATCAGGTGTTGACAAACGATAAGTGCCATTCCCTTGTTTATTGACTTTGAAATACTTTTCAGCAATTTCTACAATATTCATATCATCATTTCCTTACCTAGAAAGCGCCAAGTTCTGTTTTTTCATTTTCTTGATTCATTGCCATTAATTTTTCAGCGGTTTCAGCCCCAATACTTTCAACAACTTTTTCCCATTGTAGCCCTGTCACAGCTTCAAAATTGCCTTTTTGTTTATCACTTGTTGCATAACTAATTACAGTCTGTTGTGGATCGTAATCTTCTGGTAGTAATGAAAATACTTGGTCGCATTTCTTACCATTATCATAAAATTCAACTAACATATCAATTTTACGTGATAAATTACCATGACGATTTAAGATTGGGCGAATGTATACGTGATTTTCTTTTCTTTTAGTTTTTTGATTAATTTCTTCAATTGTAGAAAGAGCCAACATAATGTCAGCGTACATTGCTATTGCAAAACTACCTGCAATATGTTGCGCTCCAACTTCCGTTCCACTCTTATAACCCTCACGATTACTTTGTGTTACAGCAATAATAATAAGATTGTGTTCAATTGCGTATGATTTTAATTCTGCACAAACCTTTTGTAATGAATTATAACTATCTGAAAAGTCACCTTGCATAAGATTTAAACCATCGATAAATACTTTTTTAACATCACTACCTAAAGCTGTAATATATTCGTGTAACTGCTTAACACTCTTTACTTGTGGGGTGATGTAAAATTTATTTTTGTAATTCTTTAATTTCTTTTCAAACCCCTTCAACCTTTTCATCTGTTGTTCGTCAATACCAGATCGAAGGGTAGAATGTGTCTCAGAAAGAGCGTGCATATCTAGTTGTTGTGCCATACTCATTACAGCTTGCTCTTGCGAACAAAAAACAACATTTTCTTTACCTTGCATGAATGCTGCATGAGCTAAAGCTTTAAGTAAAGTTGTTTTGAACCCCTTTGTTCCAGCCATAACGACTACAAAATCACCACCTTGCAACCCATTACTAATTTCTTCAAAATGAGGTAAATAATATTTTGAACGATAAACATTAGTAACATAAGCTTCTCTTGGTAAACTTGCGTAATCAATAATTTTTGGGTTGGCAATTGCTGTCTTATCTAGAATCTTCTGTTGAAATTCTGCCATTCCTTGGTAAGGTGAAGCACCACTTTGTACATTGCTTTCAACAAATTCTTTTGTCTGTTCTGCAATGTATTCATCACGTTTCATCTTAGTGAAATTTTCATACATCACATCGATTGGAATTTCGCTTTGAATAGGTAAGAAACGGTAATCTTCACGAAAGGTTTCGATTTCAGGCATCCAACCTTCTTGAAGACACTTATTCAATCCTTCTACATATTTTTTTTCAGTTTCGTTTAAAAGACAAATAGGAATTCTTGTAACATAATGTGGCTTTTTTTCCGTAAGTGCTTTTGTTAATAACTGTGTAAATTTAATAATCATTTTCAATCTCCTGTTTGTTTTGACGGTAGAGACAATTATAGCATAATAACTTAATCTGTCAACTCAACTAATAATTTTTAAGTTATTATGCTATAATGTTAAGCTAAAAGTTTAAATTCTTTGATTTGATTATAGGTCATAATATTACCTTGCTTGTCCTTAGTCATGACCAACGTTAACCCAATCAAATCACCTACTTCAAGATGTTTAACTTCATCTAGGCTTTTAACCTTAGAAGAAGCCATGATAAAACCTTTTGCAGTTCTGTCTTCAATACAGAACCAGTATCCTCGCCCGTTTTGCAATGTTAATTTATGCTGTGTTGTTTTATCAGTTTTTCTAGTCTCTATTTCAACAATATAACCAACAATTTTATCTTCTTTACCCTCTGCGTACTTAAAGTAGTCGTAAAGGCTTGGTGATTGTGGAATAGCGAATCCTAATGAAGCTTTGATTGCTTCAATATAGCCCATTGCTTCTGGTTCTGGTTCAAAGTAGCGAACTCTTTTGTAGTTCATTATAACACTATCGACAGTGTTAAACAAGATTTCTGTACCAATTTTTAACAGTTTACCAGAGGTAGATAGTTTGATTTTTCTCTTTTTAGCTATTGCTTTAATTTCATCACTATGTTCTGATAGTATTGAATATTTAACATTATTAACTGTTACAAACATTACATTGCCAATGACTTCAATTTTTTCTATCAACCCGCTGTGTTCATATTGCACTTCATCAACACTTTTAAATTCTTTTATTTCACAGACACCAAGAGAATACAAGTCACCTTCCAAGCCTTTAAGCATTCCAGCGTTATACATTGCTAACTTGATTGACTTATTAAGCTTAGTTTTTTCATTAATTTCTTGTAAATTATTGAAAGGCTGATTTGATAAAATTTCATTTACGTTACTAGCGCCCATTCCTTTCATCATTGTAATAGGACACTGAATTGTTTTATTATCATCTAATAATTTGTATCCTAATGATGCTGTGTTGATATGAGGTGGTCTAAACTCCAAGCCACTTTTCAGCGTTGCATCTACAATATAACGAAGTAGTTTCCCTCTTTCTTCTTTACTGTTACTCACACCTTCTAGAATAACACTCCAAAAGGCTTGTGGATAATAGTATTTATACCACGCCTCTTGTGCAGAAATATTTGCATAGGATAAACTATGACTAAGATTGAATCCATAACGAATAAAGCCAACTAGCGACGCAAAAAGTTCTTCAAGGTAAAAGATATCTAATCCATGATACTTTTCACCTCCGTTAATAAACATTTTATGCATCTTTTCATAACCAGCTTTAAACTTTTCTGTTTCCGCTAATTTTGCATTTTTAGGGACTAGTGATTTTAAAGCAACAATACCATATTCTTTAGCATTCTTATCATAATCCTTAAATGCTACTCTTGCGAATAATTCTGCAACTTGTTCTTGATAGATTAGAACACCATTAGTTTGTTTAAAGACTTCTTTAATAAAATCAGGATGCTTTGTAATATCCGCTGTACGTTCAGTGTAAGCGATATGATAATTTTCATGTAATGGTCCTGGTCTACCTAAACTTGTTAAGTCTGAAAGAGTTCTAATTGAATTAATCTTTTGACCATTTTTAATCATCAAATTGATTAAATTACGCCCAACCCTAGTATCAAATTGAAATAATCCTGTTAAATCTTCTTTTTCAAAAACAGTGAAGCAAGGATCATTATCTTCAATTACCTTTGGTGGTCTTACACCTGTAATTTCACTTAACAATTTAATTGTTGCTAAATTAGATGAACTTAAAAGATCGTATTTTACAAGCCCTAACATTTGTAAAGTCTTATTACCACCTGACTCTGAATAATTAACTACAATTCCCTTTCCCCATGCTTCCATTGGTACAGGTATTTCAGGGTCAATCGGTACAACTGCGCAAGCATGTGCGCCGTATCCACTAATTGAACCAAGTAACCCATTATACATTGGTAACATCCAGGGTTGAATAGAAATAAACTTTTTAAATTCTTCTGATTCTTCCCCTTTATCTGAAGCATCTGCAACTAAATTATCATTTAATTCATTACCAGTAATATTTGAATAGATTCGATCAATTACTCTAACTGCTCCTGAATGAGCATAAGTTAATACTGTACCAACAGGTTCAAAGCCCCATCTTTCTTTTGCATATTCTTGAATGATATGCCGATCATTTTCACTAATATCAACGTCAACATCAGGCAATTCACCTATTTCTAGCCGTAATTCAGCTAAAAATCGTTCAAACATTAACCCATGTTGTATCGGATGCAATTGCGTAATTCCTAATAG
>Ga0116144_10006379_pt1 | contig 10306 bp, 8 predicted proteins | sample AD_UKC035_MetaG_FD_89746 | JGI IMG/M metagenome (GOLD analysis project Ga0116144, IMG submission 89746) | Active sludge microbial communities of municipal wastewater-treating anaerobic digesters from USA - AD_UKC035_MetaG | ecosystem: Engineered > Bioreactor > Anaerobic > Digestate | place: USA...
GCTCTATGCCCGATCGGCACCGGGTACATGACGAGATGCTTGAAGGAAGGCGACGTCGGTTCGAACCGACGTCGCCTTCCTTCAAGCATCTCGTCATGTACCCGGTGCCGATCGGGCATAGAGCTTAGTGGCCGTACCTCTGCAGGTACTTGGTGGAAAATCGGTTAGGCTTGAAGCCCACGTTGAACTTCCGATGAGCAAAGTCAATGTGCCACGGTGAAGCGTGATCAATCTGATGATCATAGGTGTAGAAATCGCTCTCATAGTGGGCATTCTTGTCCAGTACTTTTCCGTCGCCATAACCGTAGAAATAATTCTGAGTCGTTTTCCAGAGTCGGCCCTGGGAATCGAAAGCAACTCCCATCCCGCTCTTCCAGCATCCGCCAAGCGACCAGACGATCTTTTTGCTGTACACCGGACAATCCTGTTTGGTCTTGGGTGTCGCCTCGATGACCCATACCTCAGGCCAAATTCTCCAGTTCATCTTGGGAAATTTGTTGCCGATGGTTGACGGATGAAGCCGCATGGCATTATGGTTTTCGGTGATGTAGTCGCATGCATAGAGAGTCGTGAGTTTCGGCTTCACCTCAACGAGCTTCCAGTTCCACCGGCCCATCGGAACATCAAGCGTGCGGAAGTCGCCGATGGCGGCGTCGCAGCCGACGAACGCGTCAAAGCGCTGCCCACTGGTAAGGCGTCGCACCCGCCTCATAGCCGGAATATAGGCAAACGCGTCATCGAGCTTGTTCTGGTCGTTATAGCGGTAGGTCAGGTTGCCGAAGCCGCGCAAGTCCATAGGATCCTGCACGTACACCATCTCCTTAAAGGTGATATCCTTGAATTTGTCGGCATAGGTCGGCTTGGGATCGAGTATCTCCCGGCCGGTAAGAAAGAGGCGGTCCCAGGTCATGGCAACGGTACGCTCGACCGAGCCTGCGCTGCTGATGTACTGCATGAGCACCCAGTCGTGGGTGAAGTCGTCACCGTCATAGGTGTTTATCTGATTGTACCAGGCTTTCATGCCCGCCTGGGGATCATCTTTCTGAAGGTCAGGAAAAGGGAATCCTCCCTTCCACCATCCTCCATCCTTATCGCGCAGGTTGCCGTCTTCACTGATGACCGCGTTTCCTCTGTTGGCATTTGTCGCGACCATAAATTGCTTCGGGACGGGCCAGGGTTTATACGGAGCAACTGTTACTTCCATACCCCGCTTCACCATGTCATAAACATTCTCACCAGCCAGCGAGATCAACTCAGCCTTTACCGATTCGACATTGTCTTTGGTAATGACCATGCCGTCTTTGATTTTACCGCCGGTGATTTGGTCCAGAGTTTGTGGCGGTTCCTTCCAGATTCCGGTAAAGTCATAATTATCTGGATAGGTTTCTATGGCATAGTAGCCCGGTATATTTGCTTCTTCATCAGTTAAGGCAGAGGCCAGGCCGCACATCCCCGCCACCATCATAATGATGCCGAGCCCCACGATGGTTAAAGTACATTTACACTGTGAAATCATCATAGTATCTACCTCCTTGGCTCTCTTTGAAGCCGTCAAAATTGGTAGGTAAGCCTCAGCATAACCTCATCCATCCAGTACAATGATCCTGGATCGCTGTTGGCAGCATTCTTGTCTTCACCGCCAAAGTACGACACCGCGGCATAGCCGATCCAGTTATCCGTAAAGCGGAATTCGCAACCTATTTGGTTATAATACGATTGTCGTTCATCATAGATAAAGAGAAAATTCGGCTTAACCCTGTCCTGCATGTAACCGGTATCTGCAGAAAAACTGAGCAGCGTGGTCGTCTTTTTGACCGATGATCCATTGAGCGTGATCATATCCTCTTCCAGATCGTCGCGGTCTTCAAGTACGTGAAACTGAATGAACTGAAAGCCGAAAGAGACTGTACGAGTAGGATTGAGCCAGGTGACGAACGTCGGTCGGTCGATACCGATCAAATAGCGTACGGTCCTCCTATCCACGGGGCCTCCGAACATGGCTCCGAACGGATCCTGACCGCTTTCATAGGGCGCATCCGGCTCGTAGAGGAATTCCACGCGGTACACTGCCTTGGTGCGTAAGTTGTCATCATACGACAGACCGAATCCATAGGAATTCACCCGAGGGTGATCCAGTTCCGCAGTGCCGTCCACCAAGACCCGGCGAAGATCGGTGATACCTTCATCCTGGTAGTGATACAAATAGTTGAGGGACCATTCCAGACGCTTATATACGCCCATGAGTCTCAAGCCCCATTCTTCTCCCTCAGGAAGATTTTCGTCAACCGGCAGGCCAAGATTGGTGAAAGGCTGCAGGTGGTATGGTGAGCCGGGAGCCGGCAGCGTTGAAGGAACAAAATTCGGAATTGCCAGCATCTCCAGTTGAACATCATGAAGATCCTCAATGCAGGAAGGAATTGCGGCTGTGACGCGTGCCATCCAGATCGATTCACGCAGATTGTCGAAGGCTTCGAGATACGGCTCGAGAAGGTTTACGCCGTGCCAGCTCTGGTCGAGCGGATTGACCACGTCGAGAAGACGAAGCCCATCGCTCTGTCCCCAGGAAACCTGCTGCTTGCCCAGGCGAACCCAAAGGGTTTCTGCTTCGTTCTCGTAATCAGCGTAGATCTCAGCGACTTCGAGCATGTTGTTGTCGTCTTCCATCTTCAGATCGCCAGGGTAATCCTTCGGAAACGCTTCAAAGCTATGAATGCTGTCATCCATGCGGGCGTTTTCGTTTGCGAACGTCAACCGGGAGTACACCGAAAGATTATCGGTTACTTGGTAATTGGGCTCAAGCTGCACCCAGTTACGCCACATGGAGAGATGATGATTATCCTCGCCCATGTAGGCGAGGTTTGGGTTGCTCTCAGCGATATGGATTCCCACCTGAGTGCGCAGAAAACCGTTTAGCGTTAGTTTCCCATCCATGTACTCAAGGATTGCCCAGCTCTTCGTGGCTCCAAAGAGCAGGAAACTGAAACAGATGAGAGTCAAAACACCTACTCTTCTAACGTTCATTATCCACTCCTTTCTCCTTTTTTAATTGTGAATTCTTCCGAGACCTGGTTTTTCTTTCACTGTTACCAGTCCCCTTTTTGTGCACCTCCTTTCGTTAAAGAGTTTATATCTGAATTTGTGCAAAATTCCTACACTAAGCTTTCATCTAAGATACTATGTTCGCTCTCGAATGAGAATACTCTTCGTTTCAATGAACTTTGGCCGGAAAACGTACACAAGTGCAGGCAAAACCCCAAGCGCCAGGAACATATTAATGAGCATGAGCAGTGCCAGCAAAAGACCCATCTCCGCCTGGAACCTCAATGACGAGAGGAAATACCAGAGCAGAACGCCGCCGGTCATGGTCGTAGCGGTGAAGAACACCGCCTTGCCGGTGGTCCTGAGAGTGATCGGTATGGCTTTATTGAGATCGCCATGAATTTGGTACTCTTCCTTAATCCGGGTGAGCACGTACATGGCGTAGTCGATGCCGATACCGATGCCGATCGAAGCCACCGGGATCGTGTTGACGTTGAGGCTTATGCCCTGCCAGACCATGACCACCATGGTTACGAAATTAGCCTCCTGGAGGAGGAACAGCAGCAAGAGCGCCGCAATCATGGACCGATACGTTATGGCGGTAGCAATGACGATAATCAGCAGGATCAGAACAAGGTTTTGCGCCTGGGCCTTGGCAACGACTTCATTAACGGCACCCAGAATACCAAGGTAGCCGCTGGCAAGACGGAATTTTATATTTTCGTCGTTTTTGGAAACCTCAACCCACTCTCGACAGCGCTTGAGCACTTCCCGGATGGTGTCGCCTTTATGGTCTTTACACCAGACCACAATGTTGGCGTCCTTATGATCGCGGCTCATGATACGGTCGAAGTCTCCGGTCGCGGCGCTGCTCACCACGATGTTCATGACGCTTCCCATCATGAGCTGATCTTCAGGAATAACCTCCCACTTCGGGTCGCCGGCATGAAGGAACTTGTTGACGTTGGGGGAGTAGTCGGCAAATGACTGAGTCAGTCCGACATAGGGACTTTGCTCCAGGAAGATCTGGGCTTCCTGGATCCGCTGCTGGATCGCCGGCTGGCGGATAAGGCCGGGTTCGTCTCCTTCGACAATGAAGAACAACTGGTCGGTGCCCGGAAAATTCTCATTGATGTTCTTGATGGCAATATTATATTCCGAGTCTCGATGCAGAATAGGAGATCCTGGGTGAATATCACCGATTTCTAGTTTAAAGGTGATTATCCCCGTGACAATGAACAGAATGAAAGAAGAATAGACGACAACGTGTGCCGGTTTTCCGAGGCCTACCTTGGTGAAGCTGTCGAGCATCTTCCGGAGAAATGGCCCGTACAATTCCGGATTGACAATTCTTTCTACATTCCGGGGAGTGGGAAAGTAATAGAAGAGGATCGGATTGAGAATCTGCGTGTTGATGATGATACTGATGAGCCAGAACGTACTGAACCACGCCAGCTTCTGCAGCAGCGGTATCGGCGCGACTGCAACCACCATGGTCCCTCCAATGTCGCACACGAGCCCCAGGAGTCCCGGTGGCAGGATGCTTTCCGTCGTAATAATCGCTGCCGTTCTCTTATCACGGTATTCATGGTATAGTTCCAGAAAACGCTCGTTCATCTGAACCGAATGGCTGATTGCCCGGGCGGTGATCAGCAATGGGATGACCAGCACCAGAGGATCGAGACTGTATCCTACGAGACCGCAGAAACCGAGACCCCAGATTGCGCTCAGCCCTGCTCCGATCATCGGAATGAGCGTGCCTTGCAGATTCCTGAAGTACGAGAAGAGCAGCAGGCACATTACCAGAACGGTCAACAGCAGGATCTCGACACTTTCCCAGCGATAGTGCAGAATCCACCCGGTGAGCATCGGCTCACCGCCAGCGTACATCTCAGTGTTGGTGTCCTTCATTTCCTCCAGCAGCTGATTGACCTTCGTAAATACGGTCGTATAGTCGAACTTTCCTTCGATGAAATTTGCCGTAACCAACGCGCATTTGTCATCGTAGCTGATAAGGGGTCCATACACATTATCGTTGGTATGAACCGATCGCTTTAACGCCTCGATATCTTCTTGTGTTTCAGGTACGCCCGGCATGATCGCGGCAAAGCGCAGCCCACCGCCCGAGGTGATCGACACCTGTTTTATTTTTGGTGAAGCGAGGGACAGAACCTGATAGTGATTCACTCCCGAAAGAGAGTCGAGGGTTTCCTGGATGTACTGTATCTTTTTGAGAGTACCAGTAGTGAAAATGTCACCCTCTTTAACCTTCAGCATCACCATGACCATGTTGGAGCCGCCCAGCTGATCCTTATACTTCTTGTGGACCTCCATAAACTCATGTCCCCGTGGAAGCTGGTCGTCATAGTCGGTTTTGATATCGATATTGACGGCGTAGTATCCGAAGAAGATTGTAGCAAGTGCAATGAGTGAAAGGACCAGGATCCTTCGTTCGATGATCATCTCGGCAAAACGCTTGAGCATATTTTCTCCCTCTTATTCTCTCACTGTCGTTGTTTTCCGATAGAGCCGAACAGAACACTGAGTTCCATCAGCCTATTTTTTCCCAGGCATCATTCTGTGGATCACACATCAGGATTGTTCCCAGCCCTCCGACCACTGTAAACCGACCATCTACGGAGGTGATATCCCGAAGCCACGAGGTGATTTGCACATTCGGAGCCGCATAAGGCATCCAGGTCTTGCCGCCGTCAGTCGATTTCACCATAGTGCCTGCATTGCCGACACCATACCCCACGTCTCCCACGAACGATATGGCGAAAATGGAACGATCAGCCGTGCTGTCCTGCACCTGCCAGGAAGACCCTCCATCAGCAGTATGCACGAGAACACCGTTAAGACCCGTAGCCCAGCCCTCCTGTGGATTGCGGAAATAGATGCTGAACAGGTCTTCCGGCGTGCCGCTGTTCTGCTTCGACCACGTCGCGCCGCCGTCAGCGGTATGCCAGATAACCCCTGCTTCGCAGGCGATCCACCCCTTCTGAGCATCGAGGAAAAATATGGAATTGATCATCGGGTCGGCGACCTCGAGAGTCTCTTCTTCTTCCAGCTCTTCCTCAGCCTCGAATTCTTCCTTCAACAACTTCATTTTTTCTTCGAGACTGATATTCTCCGGAATAATCGGCTCCTCTTCTTCGGTCAGCACCGACGGTTTTTCCCATGTCTTCCCACCGTCATTCGTTACCAAAAAGGTCGCGAAAACGCCGCCGGCAAATCCGCGGTTTTGATCTATAAACTTAATGCAAAGCAGGTCGTCAGTGGTATCGCTTTTCTGAGCCGCCCAGGTAGCCCCGCCATCAGCGGTGTGAAGAATAGTCCCGCTGCCCCCGACTGCCCATCCGTGGCGGGTATCAACAAAGCTGACCATACGCAGTGATTTGATCGTCCTGCTTTCCTGCCGTTGCCACGTTCGGCCACTATCAGCCGTGTGAAGGATGAGCCCGTTGGATCCCACAATCCACCCTTCTTGGCCATTCACCCATTCAATATCGAGGAGCTTATTGCGGAAATCGGCAATAACGAATTTTTCGACCTGTGCAGGCTGGTCCCCCCCACATCCCGCGAAGAGCAAGCACGAAATCATGGCTAGACCCGCACAAAAAACACTCACGGTTAGTGGAACGGAAAACAATGCACGGTTTTTTGAGAAGAAATTAAAGAGAGAGTTGGAAACTGCTGTAGCGGCTAGTGGAGAGGAAGAACATAAACGAGCGAAACATCTACTGGAGCGACGCCTTTTGCCGTCCTTGATCATGAACGTCTCCTTTGCTTATTGTTCATGTTACCTGATACTACAGGGAGAACCCGTTCTATCAGCTGCAACACGCATTATCGCACTAAACTCGGCGAAAATTTTAGTGCGGATACTACAAAACAAAGTGGAAAACTCAGCAATCAAGATGCAATGCGGTACTACATGAAGTGTACCGGGCACAGGTATTCAAGCATATTCGATACCAGTATGCGGGACCAATATATAACCTGCAACCTACTCTCGCTGACCTTGCGAACGAGCAATCGCTCTCAGGGGTCAGCTTCTGTTTTTCTAACAGCCTCTTTCGAAGCTGTCAACAAAAGTTTCGTAACTGGGTATTCTCTCTTCCCGCTGAGGGTATTTCCGATGGTAGGGTATCAGGTAGGGTTTGTTTGTGCTACACCTTTTGATGCAGGCGATTCTTGTATCTCTAGTCTATCCCTGTTTGTACCTTTTGCGTTATTAAGGATTGGGGCCCGGCGTCTTGATCTACCTCAGAAACCCACCCGGAACAAGAGAAGCCGCCGCCATCCCGCTCAAACATACTGCATTTAAGTACGTGCAAATACATGCTTCTACCCATAGCCAGGCGTTGCAGATTGGAGGATAGAACAATCAATGAGATCGTATGTGCTTAGGCAGCGATCGCGCATTTCCCTACCACTCCCGGCGTGAGGCCGGAATCCCGGATGCTGCCGGGAAAGGAGGATCGGGTTGAGGATGAGGTTGATGCTGGCCACTGTGGTACTTGCTGAGGTGCTGGCGGTCTCAGGGTATGGCAGCACACCCGATAGCCCTGTGCTCGTCGCTGCAGAATCCACCTGCGGCCGCTGCTTCCAGCAATTCGTCATTCATCCTCCGTTCAGCCGCAGCGATGCAACCGTCCACTGGCTTCCTGATGGTTTCAATGCCATTACCCTTACTACCGGAAAGTCGGGCCGTTGCTTCAACTGGAGCTCCACTCTTGGCATTGACCAGGGTCTGGTTGAAAGCACCGGATCTATCGCCAACCGTTACGACTACACACCCGAAGCCATGCGTGGCACCCATCTCAATGCTTCCAACCACCCTGATTCGTGTGAGGAATCAGATATTGCCCGGATCAGGTTTTGCTTCGACTTGGAGCAGTACGGGTGTGTTCGTGGTCCGGAGTACTGGAAAACCCACTCGGCTTACGGACCAGAAGAGTTTGACAGCACCTGGGATCTGCTTGCGGATAGTGCGGACACGCTCTTCCATCTCAGTGGCCAAACCTTTCTCGAGGTGCTGAGGACCGTTGCTCAAAACGGGAATGCTTACTACACCTTGGCACATCAGTATATTGCCGCACTCCTCAATACCCATGCCGGAGCTGCCGTTCCGGAATCAATCGGATACTCGCTTGAAGACGCACATGCACTTTTTGATACTTTCCTGCCAGCCGATATCGGAGACCTGGCTCCACAAAACGAACTTCTTCACACCTTTCTCGATATTGCGCTCATTTTGGAGGATTTCAATCGAGGATACCAGAACGTGCCGGATTGCGAATGCTATTCTACCCACTAGCAGCGGTGTCGAAAGAGCCCGCACTGGTTCAATTTTGGAGGAATCGTAACAAGGCGACAAGAAAGCAATTACAGGCGAGTTTTTTAACAGCCCTCCCCGCTGCCGAAGAGCCTTTTTGTATCCAGTGCATCGGTTCCGGCTGTGCTCGATTGGGAATCAACGCAGTTCAGCCGCATTCGACTCTAAGCTGACTAGACCTCTTTTTGGAGGTTGATGAAGTCACAGCGGGTGAATCCGAGAGTTTTAAAGAAGGAAAGGAGGTCGCCGGCGTCCCACAGTACGGACGAATAGACAGTGTTGATGCCCTTCTCCTTGCACTGGGAGAAGATCGCTTCAGCCAGCCGCTTGCCTATTCCCTGACCCATGTACTCAGGATCGACTCCCAGCATGGTGATCCAGGCACTCTTGTCAAGCAGGCCGAAGCCGCAGGCAATGATGGTGCCGAACATGAAGCCTACCACTCTGCCTCCGCTCTCGGCCACGAAGCTGGCTGAGGTATGGCTGGCCAGATGATCCTCGAGGGCTTGAGTATAGTCGATGAGGACGGCTGATTTGGTAATGAGCCTGAAGATCCTCCAGACATCATCGGCATCGTGTGCTTGCAGCGGTCTGATCCGTATGGTATCCACGGTCCAACCCTTTCGTGTGTTAATCGATCCTGATGATCTTCACCTTGCGGCCGACCCAGTCAGGCGGAAGATACACTCTGCCACTGTTGCCGCTGAGCTTCACCTCTTTTTCGATCATCTCTTCACCGTACACTTCAAAGCGTACTTTCCTCATGCTTTCCGCACGGTCTATTTCTTCTGACGTTTGATTCGTCTCATCAGGCATCGTGTATCCTCAGCATTAAAGGTGAATTGAGGAAAAAACGGATCCAGAGCCTGCGTCTCGTGCCTTTCAATCGCCTGGAGCTAAGCATCCATTACAGCAGCCTTCACCATTCATGATGCCTGGGAAAAGACGCACGGTTCTTATGCACTCTGAGTATCAGAAAGATAGTTGTGTGTCAAGAGTTTAGCAGATGCCATGATGCTAGGGTCACCAGCCGGCTCGTGACCGAACAACCGTCGGGTACCACTCCGGGTGATGGAGGGTGGTACTACCATTTCTCGTTATTCAGCCTGATGCATATTGTTTATCTTACCCAGAGCAATTTCTTGGGCGAATGTTGTTGACAAGCCTTATCAGGTAAACTAAGGTTGCGAAGATAGTCGTATGATGTCTTGTTGTGGTCCGGGTTTTTCATTCCGGAGGGCAAAGGTAGGTAGTCGGGCCGCTATCGGAGCTTTTCGATATGCGGCTTTTTTACGTGCTTGAAAAGGAGGACGATCATACTACAGGTGATAAGGTAATATACCATATCTTTGTAATGTTTGGGCAAACTGCTCGGGTCCAGGGCATGTCATCCTGGAGGAGAAGGTAGATAGTCGGGCCGCTATCGCTTAAGGGCGATTGCGGCTTCTTTGCCAAGAGGATTCGGTTCACTAACCATTCATTACGGGAGACAGGCTCATGGCGGAATGATGTACCATGAGTGTAGCAGGAGTGATAGAAAAAATCCCGTATGCCTGGTTTTGGTGTGATCCGGTCGGTTTGCTGGCTCTGTTCGTTTCTGTTTCCAGCGGTGGTGCAGTGCCAAAGCATGGCGGCCATGTCGCAGCGTCTAAAAGAGCAGTGACGTGGTCGACATGTTTAGCTTTGGAGGTGTACAAACTGTCATGAATGATTATCTGATGTTCGCAATCGGCTTTGTGTGCGCTGGAGTTGGTGGAGAACTGTTTGTTCGTGGTGCCGTGGGTATCGCTCACTGGGCCCGGGTCTCGGCAGGGATCATCGGTGCCACAGTAGCGGCATTTGCCACTTCAAGTCCTGAGTTTGCGGTCGCGGTCAATTCTGCATTGGCAGGCGAACCGCAGATATCCTTAGGTGACGCACTCGGCA
>Ga0116144_10006384_pt1 | contig 10298 bp, 6 predicted proteins | sample AD_UKC035_MetaG_FD_89746 | JGI IMG/M metagenome (GOLD analysis project Ga0116144, IMG submission 89746) | Active sludge microbial communities of municipal wastewater-treating anaerobic digesters from USA - AD_UKC035_MetaG | ecosystem: Engineered > Bioreactor > Anaerobic > Digestate | place: USA...
AGGAGCTGTGCAATACTATCTCCCAGGCCTCCGTGTCGCTGGTGTTCTTCACAGCTGACCGCCCTGCCGGTCCGGGCCACGGATTCCAAGACAGCTTCGCTGTCGAGGGGCTTAATGGTGTGGATATTGATCAGTTCGCAATCAATGCCTTCGGTCTCAAGTTGTCTGACAGCCTCCAGCGCCTGCCAAAGCATATGTCCGGTAGCAAAAATGCTAACGTCCTTTCCCTTTTTCAGACAAATCGCTTTGCCTATTTCAAACGGGAGTTGCTCCGTAAATACCGGCCAGTCCGGACGTCCAAATCGGAGGTAGACAGGTCCTTTCCAGTCTGCGATGGCCATGGCAGCAGCTTTGGTCTGCGCATAATCGGCGGGATTGATTACGGTCATACCCGGCAACATTTTCATAAGACCTATGTCTTCGAGAATCTGGTGTGTGGCACCATCTTCTCCCAGAGTCAGACCAGCATGAGAAGCGCAGATCTTTACGTTTTTTTCGGAATAGGCTATGGATTGCCTGATCTGATCGAATACCCTTCCCGTGGAAAAATTGGCAAAGGTCCCGGTGTAGGGGATCAGACCCGTGGTGGCCATACCTGCTGCCATCCCCATCATGTTGGCTTCTGCCACACCTACCTGGGTGAATCGTTCGGGAAACTCTTTTTCAAAAAGATCCATTTTAAGGCTGCCCGCCAGGTCGGCGCAGAGGGCTACGACCTTAGGGTTTTTTCTGGCGGCCTCGAGCAAGCCGTCTCCGAAGCCATTGCGGGTGGCTTTCTTGCCCGTGCTTTGATATATATCCCAGTGACTCATATTCTAGAAATCTCCTAAGGTTTCTTCCAATTGTGATAATGCTTGGGCGGTCTGTTCGTCGTTGGGTGCGACTCCGTGCCATTTATGGGTACCCATCATGAAGTCGACTCCAAATCCCATTTCCGTTTTCATCAGGATCACGATGGGGCGGCCATTTCCAGTCCTGCCGATGGCAGTTTCCAATACTTTTAAGACTTCCTCCATGCTGTTCCCGTTCATATGCAGTACATCCCATCCAAAGGAACGCCACTTGGCATCCAGATCGCCCAAAGACATGACCTTGTCATTGGTCCCATCAATTTGCTGGCCATTCCAGTCCACAGTAGCAATCAGCCTGTCCACTTTGTAATGAGCAGCAGCCATGATCGCTTCCCAGTTTTGCCCTTCCTGAAGCTCTCCGTCGCCGGTGAGTACGTACACGAGGCTGTCGTCATTCTGAGCCTTCTTGCCCAGAGCCGCACCTACTGCAACACTAAGACCCTGCCCCAGGGAACCACTGGCAATCCTGACGCCAGGCAAGCCTTCATGTGTGGCAGGATGTCCCTGCAGTCTGGAGTTCATCTGACGGAAGGTATTCAGTTCAGCCACCGGAAAATGACCGCTGCGTGCAAGGACGCTGTAAAACAGAGGAGAAATGTGCCCATTGGATAAAAAGAAAAGGTCTTCGCCACTGCCTTCCATCGTAAACGGAAGTTTGTATCGCATAAACTGGAAGTAGAGGGCTGTGAGAAAGTCGGCGCATCCCAGGGACCCTCCGGGATGACCGCTTTTGGCCATCCAGGTTTGTCGGATGATATCCCTTCTGACCTGAGAGGCAATTTTTTTGAGTTCGGCTATCGTCTTCATAAGATCGGGCTCAAAGGTAGGGATTAAAAAAGGCTTGGCCTGCAAACGTATGAGAATTTGTTTTCAAGCATGGCCTTCCATGAGCAGGCCTCTCGGTTCAGATTCAGAAAATCAAACTATTTTCACGCAAAATAAAGATTCATGTTGTCAATCAGGATATCGGCTTTTTGTTTCTTTCTTCTCCTGGGGTCGGGACTGACCATGGCTCAGCTTACGTTCCCATACAATGGAGTGAGGCATCCGGATCAGAGCTGTTACTTACTGACTCATGCTAAACTGATCAGTGATCCCGGCAGTCAGCCCGTGGAATCAGACCTTTTGGTCCGGGACGGGCGCATTCTCGAGGTGGGAAAAGATCTGAAAAAGCCCGCAGATGCCCTGGTGATCGATGTGAAAGGCTCCTACATCTATCCGGGATTTATAGACCTTTTTTCAAGTTATGGTATGCCCCCGCTTCCGGATAGACGCGCCCAGGGGCGAGGTCAGGCCGAGCGAAGCCGCGAAGGTGTATTCGGATGGAACGATGCCCTCAGGACAGAACAAAATGCCGCGGAACTCTTCAAAGTCAGGCCCGATGCGGCAAAGGCGCTGAGAGAGAATGGTTTTACACTCGTCAATACCCATATGCCGGATGGCATCAGCAGAGGTAATTCCACTTTGGTATTTTCAGGCGACGGCAAGGAACATGAAATGATGCTGCGGGAAAGAATGGCACATCACCTTAGTTTTCAAAAAGGAAGCTCCGCGCAGGATTATCCGGGCAGTCTGATGGGAGCCATTGCACTGATCAGGCAGACCTACCTGGATGGCAGGTATTACGAATCGGTCATCCGGCCCAAAGAAAAAAATCTGTCACTCGAATACTGGAATCAGCTGCAGAAATTACCTCAGATCTTCAGCGTAGAGGACAGACTGGATCTTTATCGGGCTGATGGGATTGCCAGGGAGTTTGGACAAATTTATCTGATGCGCAGTTCAGGTCAAGAGTACCAGAACCCTGAGCATTTGAAGAAAATCCAGGCGAAACTCATCGTGCCGCTGAAATTTCCCAACCTGTACGAAGTAGAAGATCCCTACGAAGCTGCCCAGATCGATCTGACCGATCTGAAACACTGGGAAATGGCTCCCTCTAATCCAGCCATACTCGAAAAGAACGGAATAGCATTTTGCCTCACTGCTGATGGGCTCAAGGATGGAAAAGAATTCTGGTCTAATCTGAGAAAGGCTGTCTCTGCCGGTCTCAGCAAAACAAGGGCTCTTGAAGCACTCACTACCCTTCCGGCTGCCTGGATGGGAATCTCCGGAGAAGCAGGCAGCCTTGCACCCGGTAAATGGGCAAATTTTGTGATCACCAACGGCGATCTTTTTTCCGACAGCACCCGCATTCTCGAGACCTGGGTAAAAGGGCAGGCCTATGCAGTATACGGATTCGATCCCCAAAATTTTACTGGCCGCTATCAACTGGCATTTGGTACAGACAGTATGTTGGTGGATATTCGGAAAACAGAAAATAAATACGAGGCTAAGGTCATCTCGGAAGACAGCACACCGGTATCGCTTCAGATCAAAATAGAAAAAGATTACCTGAGCGGCAGATACAAAGATAAGGAGCAGAGGATCTCACTTTTGTCTGCGGGATTGTTTGGCAAAGTCTGGAAAGGAAAGGCCATGCTGTCAGACGGAAAGGAGCTGCCTTTCACCCTCACACCCGCTGTATCGGAAAGCTCTACAGGCAGTGAAAAGAAGATCCGGGAGGAAGTCCAGATCAAAGATACTTTTACAATCATCTATCCATTTACGGCTTACGGTCGGTCTGAAAAGCCGGTTCGCAAAAATATTCTATTCAGGAACGCCACCGTATGGACCTGTGAAAAAGAGGGAATCCTGGAGCAATCGGATGTATGGGTACTGAATGGAAAAATTGAAAAGATTGGCAAGAATCTGAAAGTGCCCGATCCACAAACCCAGATCGTGGATGCCACCGGAAAACATCTGACACCGGGTTTGATAGACGAGCACAGCCACATTGCGATTTCACGTGGTGTCAATGAATGTACGGAAGCATCGACTGCGGAAGTGAGGATCGGCGATGTGATTAATTCAGAGGACATCAACATCTACCGCCAACTGGCAGGGGGACTCACTACGGCACAGCTCCTGCACGGATCCTGCAATCCGATCGGAGGTCAGTCGGCCATCATCAAACTTCGTTGGGGCTCCACTCCGGAAGAAATGAAATTTGAAGGTGCAGACGGATTTATCAAGTTTGCCTTGGGAGAAAATGTGAAACGTTCCGGAGGACAATCCAATCAAAGATTTCCGGACACCCGCATGGGAGTGGAACAAGTGTATATGGATTACTTTACCCGCGCCCGAAAGTATCTCGACGATATAAAGTCAAAGGGTATGGCCAACGTGCGCCGCGATCTGGACCTGGAGGCGATCGGAGAGATTTTGGAAAAGAAAAGATTTATCACCTGTCACTCTTACGTGCAATCTGAGATCAACATGCTGATGAAGGTTGCCGAGAGATTTAATTTCAGGGTCAACACCTTTACCCATATCCTGGAAGGTTACAAAGTGGCAGATAAGATGAAGGCTCATGGAGCCGGAGGTTCTTCCTTTTCCGACTGGTGGGCTTACAAGTTTGAAGTATATGAAGCAATCCCTTACAACGGAGCCATATTGCACCGGCAGGGCGTCACGACGGCATTCAACAGCGATGACGCCGAAATGGCAAGAAGACTCAATCAGGAAGCGGCCAAGGCGGTCAAGTATGGGGGATTGAGCGAAGAAGAAGCCCTTAAATTTGTCACGCTGAACCCCGCCAAATTACTGCACATCGATCACCGGGTGGGCAGTATCAAAACAGGTAAAGATGCAGATCTCGTTTTGTGGGATCAGCACCCTTTGTCCGTATACAGCAAACCGGATATGACCCTGGTGGACGGGATCAAATATTTTGATTCGGGCGAACAGGATTCACTCCACAGAATGATAGAAGCAGAAAGGGCCAGGATCATCCAGAAAATGATGAAACTAAAAGAGAGCGGCGTCAAATCCAGCCCTTTCAAATCTCAGAGAAGAAGGCTTTATCACTGCGATACGGTAGAAGAGGAAGAAGAGGATCATCAAGGTCATGGTCATCGATAATTATTAATACACTCACTTATCAGGACTAAAAAAAAAGATCCAATTATGAAGAATGGCATCAGCACGATACCGAAAATATTTTTCACAGTTATACTGTTCTTTTTGATCGCGGTGATTTCAAATGCACAGCTTCCCTCATTTCCCCAAAAGAACAAATCAGCTATTGTCCATGCCCGCATCCATGTAGGCAATGGAGACATTATCGAGGATGGGACCGTAGTTTTTGAAAAAGGGAAGATCCTGTATGTGGGCACGGATGCTCTGGCACATCCCGATGCCAAGGACCGTCTGGATGCACGGGGAGCAGAATTGTATCCCGGTTTTATTGCATTGGGAACTGGTGTGGGTCTCGAGGAGATCTCTCAGGTCAAAGCTACGCTTGATATTCGCGAGCTGGGACGTTATAATCCGAATCTCAGGACGCTCATCGCCTACAATACAGATTCACGGGTCATCCCCACTCTTCGATCCAATGGAGTATTGACAGCTCAGGTTGCTCCGGAAGGAGGCGTGATCTCGGGACAGTCCTCCGTTTTCAAAATGGATGGATGGAATTGGGAAGATGCGGTTCTCGAAGCTGATGAAGCAATTTGGCTGAACTGGCCTCAGATGCAAAATCAGGGAGGATGGTGGGCAGAGCCCGAGCGTTCCAGTCCCAATGATCAGTATCGCGCTGAGTTGGATGGGCTGGTCGATTATTTCAGGAAAGCCCGTGCCTATCACGAAGGCCGTGAAGCTGAGAAACTGGAAATCCATCTGGGATACGAGGCCATGAAGGGGCTTTGGACCGGAAAGAAAAAGCTGTTCGTAAGAGTGGGCGAAGCAAAAGCCATGATGCAGTGTGTTCAGGTATGCGAATCATTGGGTTTGAAGCCCGTTCTGTTTGGAGCAGCAGATGCATGGAAAATCGCAGATTTTCTGAAGGAAAAATCCATCCCGGTGGTACTCCAGAAAACGCACAGCCTGCCTTCGCGTACCGATGAGGATGTATGGCAGACTTATAAGACTCCTGCCATTTTGAAAAAGGCCGGAGTCCTCTTTGCCATCAGTCAATCCGGATTCTGGGAGCAGCGCAATCTGGCCTTTCAGGCGGGACATACCATCGGACATGGAATGAGCAAAGAGGAGGCCTTGCAATCCATTACACTGGACGCGGCCCGTATCCTCGGTCTGGAAAACAGAATGGGGTCTATCGAAAAGGGCAAGGATGCTACTTTCTTTATCAGCAGTGGCGATGCCCTGGACATGAGAGGACAAAATCTTTCGAAGGCCTACATCCTGGGCTCTGAGACAGATCTAAATGACATGCACAAGCAGTTGTATAAAAAGTACCAGACAAAATACGGCCAGTCAAACTAACGGAACTTCGTATCCGTCCAAGCAACTGCTTATTGTTTATGTGCTTGTCAGTTCTGTGGCAGGAGTTCATCTAGCTTGTTTATGTGATGCTCCTTTATTCTAAGAAGGACATCCAGCAGCCAATCGGTGGGATTGATCTGTTGCATCTTGCAAATGGCAAAGAATGAATAGATCATCGCGGCCCTTTGAGCTGACTCCCCGTCTGGCGGGGCAGACGTAGGATCCTGCAAAACAATACTTTTTTCTGCCCAATGCAATGTGGCGAATATCATTTTCCAACAGGTTATTTTTAATCTTAACTTCTCCATGTTGTGTATACAAGCATAGTGGAGACCATCTTTTGAGTGTATAGGCTATGGCTTCACCCAGTGTAGAACCAGGCAGGATATTCTTCATGGATAGTTCATTCGGCTTTGATTTGATCCAGTTCAGGATTTCATTGCTTTTTGCTTGTCTTATTTGCAATCTTTGAACTTGATCCAGATGACTGTCCCGGCATTGTCGCTCTATTCGATACAGGTCCTGGATCTCTTTTAAGACCGGATCTGCTTCTTTCTGTCCATTTTTAGATGCTTGTTCAAATTTTCTTCCGGCATGGGCCCAGCATCCCAATAGGGTCATGCCAGGCAGTGCAGCCAATTTTTCATATGCTGAGTATCCATCCACCTGCAGCTTTCCTTTGAAGTCTCTCAGGTGCTCTGCCATACTCTGCCCACTTCTATTGCGCTGGTAGCTAAACAATACAAGATTGTGCACAGGTGATCGATTGGCCCACAGATATCCCAGGTGGGTAGTGCCCTTTTTATCTTCGCTTTGTACTTTGTATCCTGTCTCGCCTGTTTGTATGTATTCCTGCTGTAGTACTATTTGTCTGTACCGATCGTAAAGGGGAGTCATTACATGCTCATCTTACCGTTTTGCCTCTCTTGTCGCAGGACCTTGAATTCTTCCAGATTCATACTTGTCTTTTTCGGACAAATCTATAGCATCCATTCATTGGAAATCATAGGCACTTCCTTGGACGGATACTATATAACTGATGATAAGTCTAGCAGGCCTTTTTGTGCTTTGACAATAAAATTGTAAGGACACTTTTTAAATTAGATTTATCCTGTTCTTTTCTTTTGAAGATGAAAAGTATAACCTAAGGTAATTTGAAATGAATTTATTGGATTCATAAAATCTCTAGTCCAAAATTCAGTAGGAGTAAGAGACTCAATAGGAAATTCATAGCTAAGATTAAAAGTGAAATTTTTATAAATAGCCTCCATACTTCCAATAAGACCAAATAAGGTTCCATCATATTCCATTTTTTTTCCTTCTTTAGACCATACAACTTGTTTAATAACAGGTATGTCATATAAAAATGGTCCTAAACTTGCATGTAGATAATTAGTTATTATTACTGTAGTCAAAATAGAGTAAGTGTATTTATTAAATACAATTTCTTTTAAAGGATTGAATCCACGATCTTCAACTTTTACAGTCTTAAAGGAACCTTGAATTTGCCATTTTAAGGCTATAAATTTCGATAAAGAGAACCCAACTCCTAATCTTACTAAAGGACTATAATCGATAGTTTCAATTACTCTATATCCCCAGACATTCGGATTCTCTTTGATTAACGATTGTTCTATCCCTGAGCTTAAAAAAAGTTGCACTTGAGAAACACATCTTTCATTTTTTGAAATATAAATAAATAAAATTAATAATATTCTTAAGCACGTCATAATCTAATTTTTCGTAAATAATTTCTTGGTAAAGTGTGAAGTACCTTTTGAATCTATTATTTCAATAATCAAAACGCTATTATAGTCACGAAGATTATCTAAATTATCAGGTTCAAATTTACTTGTTGATAACAATCTACCATAAATATCATAAACTTTTAATATAGGCTCTCTATCATTATGAAGAGGTATTGAATAATCTGAAATATTAATCTCACTTGAATTAGAATTTTCGTTTCCGAAAATTTGTATTTGAGAAGAAGTTTGATTACAATTTGGGTCTTGGCCATCACAATCAATCAATTTCAATTTATGATCTGCACATCTGGAAGCACCAGGCACACTAATTTGCTGACAAACTCTGATTGTAATTGGTTTAGGATAATAACTATACTTAGGTAAATCTAAAACTTGAAGACAAGTAGCTCCTGATGTTATTACAGAATTTCCGATTTGTGGATAACTACCTTGTAATACCCATTCAGTGCCTTTGGTACCAATTACAGTCCATTTATAACTAGAATATGGAAACCCCCCAGAAATACAAAGTGTAAGTTGATCATCTTCTTCGCACATAGTAATAGGTCCTTCAACCGTAAAATTTGAAGTTGGGATTGGGCCTAAGCAAACCGCATTCCATGAATCAGCAATTAACTTATATTCACTAGAATTAATTCCATATTTTTTACCAGTAGCTACTAGGGTCGCATATAATAAATCTTTAATATCATGTAGATTACTTTTTCCAATCTTTAATGCTTCAATTAGAATTTCCATAACTTCATTGTGTGTCAAAACATTTGTATTCCTAGTTGCTAAAAAATACCAATGCCCAATAACTGTTCCTGTAATATGGGGGTCATGACTATCTTTCACATCTGTGTAACATACAGGTAAATTAGCTTGCCTTCCGATTTCTCCAATATCGTCCTCATTTATCCAATCTTCAAAACCTTGATATAATATTTCAACAAAATTTCCAAACACATCTGAAATCCCTTCATGCATTAATGCCTTTCCATAACCTTCATTGCTTTTAAAAAATCGATCGAGATATGCATGACATAATTCATGTCCTATAACATCAAATATTGAATACTTTGCGGTTTTATTTTCACCTAATCCACTACCAAAATCATCTGAAACTAAAATGTAGGCTTCGTTACCTTTACTTGTGCCATAAGCGTTACTTAAGCCATTACTATTACAAGCTATACCGCAATGAATTTTTTCAAATTCTATGCCTAATTCATTGTAATATGGAACGATGGTCTGCAAGACGAAGAATGCTTGTGAGGCTGACTTGCTTAGATTGGTTTCTGGCCAACTATTATTAATAGTAAATGGAATAAACTCTGGTTTAAAATCATCATATTTTGTTTGAATGCATGCTGTGGTACTATTCATTTTATATACATTCAATTTTTCATCAGGAGATTTTAAAAAGAATCTCCCATTTTCAAATAAATTATCCAATTGTACTTGACCATAAATTAGGGTTATAGCTGGAATTAAAACTATAGGGTACAAACTCTCATTTGTATATATAATTTTATCCTTTTCTGAGTCTTTGCTAAATCTATTAACATAATTGTTATTTAAACAGTTATTGTAGTTAGAAGCTGATTTAAGTATCATTCCACTAGTTGCATCAATCCATAAAGTTAAATTGTGGTTATCCTCTATGACCTTCCAAACTAAAATTGATTGACAATTATTAATAATATTATAAGAAATAATCAATTCTGGATCTCTAAGTGTAATGTCTTCTCCCAAGTTAGGATCAATAAATCTAGCAACGATTATATCCAAGTCATTACTATTAATGGTTGGAATTACATTTGTTTCAATATTTGATATTAAGGACGGATTAAGTATTAAGGCCTCTGCACAAGGATCATCTGATCCACCCACCTTAATAGAATATCCTCCAGATTCTACCTTAATTCCTTTATAATATTCTTGATAATATTCATAAAAATACCCAGGTTCAAATAAACTTGCCTCGTTGCCTTTGAATTGAAATGTATAATAACTATTTAAATTAAACATTCCAAGATTTTCCTCTACACTGCTAAATGTAGTATTGTGTTTAAAAACCATCAGTCCATTTGGAAATATAGTGTCAGTAATTTCAATAAATGCATCTAATTTATTTTCGTCATATAGAAAAGAGTTGTATCCTGAACAATCACTAATTGGTTTATAGCTTGACTGTCCATAAACAATTTCTAATAGGCATAAGAAAATAAAAAAATAATATTTCATATATCTACTTTATTATTTCAAAAATAATTTGCAAGTTATCTAATACTTTAGTATCTTAGTTATTAAAAGCTTGAATTAAGTAAGAGATCAATTCAATATAGTTTATGACACCTGTCCAAAATAAAGTATA
>Ga0116144_10006393_pt1 | contig 10290 bp, 5 predicted proteins | sample AD_UKC035_MetaG_FD_89746 | JGI IMG/M metagenome (GOLD analysis project Ga0116144, IMG submission 89746) | Active sludge microbial communities of municipal wastewater-treating anaerobic digesters from USA - AD_UKC035_MetaG | ecosystem: Engineered > Bioreactor > Anaerobic > Digestate | place: USA...
CGGTTATGCTTGATCGTGCTGGCCTTTTATCAAACCGCCTACAACCAGGCGGATCCCGCGATCAGGCAAAGTTATGAAGATGCCCTTTCCAGGGTGGTGGTTTTAAAAAATGAGCAGCAATCCATCCCGGTCCAGGACCTGACCCGGACCTTCACCCTGATCAGTTCCGGTCCGGATCGCAGCGAGATTTTGGATAAGATAAAATTATATGCTCCGGTAAAGACCCTACGACCACAGGACCTGGACTCCATGAAGGGCCCGGTCCCCGGTTGGGTCCTTGCCGAAATCGATCTGGCCGATGCAGGGCAGCCGGGGCTCACCGCCTGGTCTGAAGGACTCGAACGAATTAAGGGAGAATATCTGCTCATTCTAAGGCACGGCAAACCTGGTTCCCTGCCCCAGGGCCTTTTCAGGAAAGCAAAAGGCATTCTTTTCTCATGGGGTGACTCCGGGTATTTGCCCATCCAGTTGGTGCAAGTGTTATTTGGGGCTGCCGCAGCAACCGGGACCCTGCCCTTTACCCTGAATGCCGAGTATGTCTCCGGCAGCGGTTTGCGCACCCGGTCCCTGCAGCGACTGACTTACGGGCCTCCGGAGTGCCTGGGTATTGACGGAGCCGCCTTGCATGAAAAATTAAACCGGGCCATATCGGATGCCATTGAGAGTAAAGCCTTTCCGGGGGCCAATCTCCTCATTGCAAAAGACGGGATGGTTTTATATCATGAAGCCTTCGGCCATCCGACCTTTGAAAGCAGCCAGCCTTTAAGGAAGGATGACCTCTACGACATGGCTTCCATCACCAAGGTCCTGGCTGCCACCCTGGCCTCCATGGTCCTGCACAGCGAAGGCAAATTTTCCCCTCTCCGCACCGTGGCGGATTATTTGCCTGAATTCCGCAACAGCAATAAAGCCGATTTATTGTGGAAAGATATCCTCACCCACCGGGCCAGGCTTCCGGGTTTTATCCCCTTTTACCGATACACGGTGAAGGGACCGGACAAATACGTTCCCCGTTCCCTGAAAAAGACCTCCAGCCGGAAATACAATATTAAAATCATCGATCACCTGTACCTGCACCGCCGGTATCCCGAATATATGATGAAAGGAATCAAGGAAGTTCCCTTATTGGAAAAAGAAGGGTATGTTTATTCAGACCTTTCCATGATCCTTATGTACAAAACCGCGGAAGCCATCAGCCGTATGCCCTTTGACCAGTTCCTGACCGAACGGATCTACAAACCGGTTGGAGCTTACGAAACCGGATTTCAGCCCAGTCGCCGGTTTGACCCGGCCCGCATAGTGCCCACCGAAAGGGATTCATTCTGGAGGCGGGCCCTGGTCCACGGATATGTGCACGATGAAAATGCGGCCATGCTCGGGGGCATCTCGGGGCATGCCGGTTTGTTTATGCACGCCAACGATATGGCCAAACTCGCCCAGCTCCTCCTGAATAAGGGCAGCTATGGGGGCAGGGAATACATCCGGCCGGAAACCGTGGACTTGTTTACCTCCTATCAGTATCCCGAAATCGGAAACCGCCGCGGTCTGGGATTCGACAAACCCATGCTCAGGTTTTCCCACAATGCGAGTTATGTCACTCAGGAGGCAAGCCCTGAAAGTTATGGTCATTCCGGTTTTACCGGCACCCTGCTATGGGTCGATCCCCGCTACCAACTGACTTATATCCTCCTGACCAACCGGGTCTATCCCACCCGCGCCAACAACAAAATCGGTCAATGGTCCCTGAGGCCCTGTATTCAGCAGATCATTTACGATTCAATCCTTAATCCGGGGCCGGCGGCCGACCGGTCCGCATCCACCACCACATGCGAATGAATACCTTATTCTGGATGGGTTGGTACCTGGTACTCGGAGCCACCCTGGTCGCTTTTTATTTCTTTTTTGCCGGGCTGGCGGACGGTTCGGTTTCCCAATCCAATATGGGCATTTGGATGTGGCTGGTGCTGGGCCTTCCCGCCCTTCTGGGCATCACCTGGTGGCTGAAGGGTCAGGACAGGATTAAAACGGCATTGGGCCTTCTGAGCATCCCCTCCCTGTTGGTCATCGCTTATCTGATATTTATCGCCGCGGTTTTATTCGGAAACAACAAATGGAACTGAACCAAACCATGACGGAAGAGGAGATCCTGGATCATACCACCGCTTTTGTACAACATGAACTCCGGGAAAGCGAGCGAGGACATGATTGGTGGCATGTCTTACGCGTCTATCAAAATGCAATGAAAATCGTCGAATCGGAACCCGGCGATCCTTTCATCATCCGCCTGGCTGCCCTTCTCCACGATATTGCAGATGCAAAATTCTTCGGAGGAGATGAATCCATCGGGCCATCCAAAGCCCGCGATTTTCTGACAAAACTGGGCGTGAGGCCATCCGTCACCGACCAGGTGATCACCATCATAGAAAACATCTCCTATAAATCAAACCTCGATAGCCGGGCCATCCGCAGTCCGGAACTGGACATCGTTCAGGATGCCGACCGCCTGGATGCCCTGGGAGCCATAGGGATTGCCAGGGCCTTCCATTACGGAGGATACAAAAACAGGGAAATCTACAACCCGGACCTTCCTCCGGAAACCGAACTGACCGGCGAAAAATATAAAAAGAGCACAGCCCCCACGATCAATCATTTTTATGAAAAGCTGCTGCGCCTGAAAGACCTGATGAACACTCCTACCGGGAAACGAATGGCCGTCGAAAGGCACCGGTTCATGGAAGAATTCCTGCATCGTTTTTATAAAGAATGGGAAGGAGGCTGATGGAAAACCCATGGGCTTTTTGTTCATGATTATTCTTCCCAGATTACGGTCGCCCTTTCCTCATACCATTGCGCGTATTTCGGAGCATAACGTTTTTCCAGTTCATTTCTTTTTACCTTCAGGGTGGGAGTGATCAGGCCGTTGCCGATGGTCCAGGCCGGGGTCACAATCAATTTTTTGAGGCGCTCAAAATTATCCAGGCCGGCGTTGACGCCTTGCAGAAAGGCCGAGAGGGACCTTGCCAATTCCGCCCTGGGTTTTCCGGCAGCCGCTTCAGTCAGGTTGAGGAGGGCGACCGGCTGCGGGATGCCGGCTCCAACCACACAGGCCATTTCAATATCGGGATGCGTCAATAATTTCATTTCAATGGCAGCAGGAGAAATGTATTTCCCCTTGTCCGTCTTGAACTGGTCTTTAATCCGGCCGGTCAGAAAAAGATAACCCTCCGGATCGTATTCGCCCTGGTCTCCCGTTTTTAAATAGCCCTCCTCGTCAAACATCAGGGCGGTCAATTCGGGCTCCTTGTAATAACCTTTCATCAGGGCCTGGCTCTTCACCCGGATCTCTCCATTTTCCGAAATCCGGGTTTCCACTCCCCGCATCTTTCTTCCTACGGAACCGATGCGGTTTTCCCCGGGAGGGATCAGGTGGGACAGGGCGGAATCCTCGGTCATGCCATAGACTTGCCTTATGGTGATGCCGAGCTTGTCAAAAAATACCAGGGTGCTCTCTGATATCGGAGCTGCAGCGCTGTAAAACAAAACCGTTTTGGAGAAACCCAATTTGTTACGGACCCTTTTTTTGATCAGGGCCCCGATTAAAGGAATACGGAGCAGGAGGTCAAGACGTTGGTCCGGCATTTTTTCCCTGATCCTGCTTTTGAACTTTTCCCAGATCCTCGGCACTCCAAAAAACAGAAAAGGTGAGGCATCCGAAAGGTTTTTCACGAAGGTCTCGATGGTTTCCGTGAAAGTGAGGACGGCCCCGACATAGATGCCGGTACATTCGATGGCCCAGCGTTCGGCCACATGACTGAGCGGAAGATAAGAAAGGAGGGAAGGATGATCCGGTACTTTCAGTTCGGACAGCACCGCCTTGATCCAGTAGTCCACATTACCGAGCGTATGCATTACGCCCTTGGGGTGGCCGGTCGTCCCGGAGGTATAAATAATGGTGAACACTTCATCCTGCGTCCAGAGATAAGGTTGCCCCATGGGTTGAAATTCCTTTATCCAGTTTCCCCAGCGGTATTCGCATTCGGTTCCATAATCCGGAAAACTGATCCGGATCAGGGAAGCGGGGATACCCTCTTCCTGGGCGCTGAAATCATCAAGCTTCCCGATGAAGATAGCCCTGGCCTCGCTGTGCAAAAGCACCGGGAGAATGGAATCGGCTCCGAGGGTCGGGTAAACCGGTACGGAAATATGGCCGGCCATCAGGATCGCCAGGTCAGCCATGATCCAGTGCGCACAGTTTTTGGAAAGGATGGCGACCGGGCTTTTAGGGGGAAGGTTGAGAGACAATAATCCTGAGGCAATTCTCCGGGCCTCATCTCCTGCCTGCGCCCAGGTCCAGGTTTTATATTGACCGTTGAAGGGCTGGAGCAAATACACCCGGCCCGGTTCATTGGCTTCCCATTTCAGAAATTGATCCAGGACTGTTGATGGCTCCACGTTGGAAAGATAAGAACAGTGTGGAATTGTGGAATTGCGGAATTGTAGAATTGTTTCAGGACTATTTTTCCTCAACACTGCTACTCAAATCGCAAGATTTGCTGAAATCGACTGTACGAATGACTAAAACCAACTACCTATCAACTTTCCAACCAGCTGACTAACTAACTAACTAACTGACTAACTGACTAACTGACTACACATGCCTTTCCGCATGGTAAGATGACCTGACCAGCGGTCCACTTTCCACATAAGCAAAACCCATGGACAGGCCGATTTCCTTGTATTCCGCAAACTGGTCCGGATGGACAAATTCCATCACGGGATGATGCAGTCGGGTCGGTTGCAGGTATTGGCCGAGGGTCAATACATCGCAACCATGTGCAGCGAGGTCCTCCAAGATTTGGATCACTTCGTCCCGGGTCTCGCCCAGGCCCAGCATGACGCCGCTTTTGGTGCGTTTTCCATAGGCTTTGGTGCGGGCGATCTGCTCGAGGGACCGTTCATACTTTGCCTGGGGCCTTACCGGTCGATAGAGTCTTTTGACGGTTTCCATATTGTGGGAAACCACTTCCTGGCCGGGACTGATCATCATTTCAAGAGCCTTCCAGTCGGCTTTGGTATCCGGGATCAGGGTTTCAATGGTGGTTCCCGGGGAAAGGGTTTTCACGGCTTTAACGGTACGGTGCCAGATTTCAGCCCCTTTATCAGCCAATTCATCCCGGTTGACACTGGTGATCACCGCGTGCTTCACCTTCATCAAGGAAATGGCCATCGCCACCCGTTCTGGTTCATCGGTGTCATATTCGGTGGGGCGCCCGGTTTTGACCGCGCAAAAACTGCACGAGCGGGTGCACACATTTCCAAGGATCATGAAGGTGGCCGTGCCTTCGCCCCAGCATTCTCCCATATTGGGGCAGTTGCCGCTCTGACAGATGGTATGCAGTTTATGAGTGTCCACCAACTCCCTGACCATGCGGTAGTTTTCCCCGATGGGCAGTTTTACGCGCAGCCAATCCGGTTTTTTGGGCCTGGCCGGTGTAGGATCCGTGGTGACTGGCAAATCAATCATGAGGGTTCAAAGATAAGGCGGATTGGTAGAGCGATCCCTATGATTCTTGCCTCCGAATCTTCAAGGGCGTGAACCAGGAGGGTGCAAGATCCCGTATTCATGCCACAGGTCAAAACTATTCTCCCGGCCTGTACTTCTTTGTTGCCTGCTTTTCCACCTCTTCCCGGTAAAACAGGACTTCTTTAAACGTACCTGTGGTATACCTCTCCGCCTGGTCTTTGAAATGAGGGGAAGCAGGGTCGCCGCTTTGCCCGCCGGCCAGGAGGGACTTGGCCCTGATTTTCGGGCCGAATTCCACGGCGCAGATAAAACTGTTGCCGCTCACTCCATACCTCTTCCGGGTGCCTTCAAATCTCCGGCTGTTGTAGGATGGCAGCATCCCCCAGGAAGCGGATGCAAAACCAACGGGAAGGCTTGGTTTTGCATCATCCGGTTTTTGTATGACCTCACCCGATAAGCGCTGGAACCGGTTGATATCCCCCCAGGGGGTTTCCCAGGTTCCATAGGTATTGGTAAGATATTCCACCGTGGCGAGTAAAGGTTGCAACAATTGGTCCTCCGTCGCGGAACGCGCAAAAGCCCTGGTGCGGCTGACCTGGTCGTCTTCGCCTTCATCGATATAGACTTTCTCGATGGAGGGTCCAAGTCTCTGGGCCCATTCCGTGGCCAGGGTGGTTTCCACCGAGGACACGCCGCTGCGGTAATCCCAATTTTTTAAAAGGTTTACCGGTCCTTCCAGGGCATCGAATTTATTGTCTCCCCCGTGGCCATAATTTCCAAATGCTTCCACCAGGGCAGGGACCAATACTTCAAAAGCAGAAAGATAGGTATCGTAACCGGCCCGGATCAGGCCGTCGAGGTCAAATTTTCCCCGGCCGGACAAGACCCTTACCGCGTTGATTCCACGGAAGTTTTCCCCGTCGGGGGCCATGTAGGGCGGAAAGTTGGCTTTAGACGGGCTTTCCGGCCCTGCCGCGGTGAATGGGGTGGAATTGCAATTTTGCAGCCAGCCGTTCGGGGGGTCATAGAGGTGGACGCTCTCTCCGACCGTGTGCAGGCCTTGCCATTCCGTAGTCCCGGTACTTCCATCCACCGGTTTGCTCCAGTTGATGCCGGCTGCCCGTCTTGGAATAAAATTGCCATGCCAATAGGCAATATGACCGCCGGCATCCGCATACACGGTATTGTTTGAGATATTGCTTCGCAGGTCCATGGTCTTTTTAAATTCCTCAAATCCTTTCGCCTTGGTCCGGAGCCAGCTCTGTTTCAGTCCGTCGAGTGAGCGGTTGTTGGAACGGACCGTGGCCCAATGTCCGTCGCGGGTCGCCATGACCGGGCCATGATGGGTAGACCAGGTGTCGAAGGTTCTGGTGCGGACCAGGATCCCGTCTTTAAATTTCAGCGAAATCGGTTTTTTCGTGACGGGCCTTTCCTTTTTTTCATACCGGTAAGTCCAGCCTTGGCCCTTTGGACGGGTGGTTTCCAGGTAGACATCGGCGACGTCCACATTACAGCTGGTGTGCATCCAGCCGCAATGCGGGTTGAAGCCCTGGTAGACGAAAAACTGTCCCCAGGTGACCGCGCCATAGGCATTCAATCCTTCTTCGCTGACCATATGGACTTCCGGCCGGAAATAAAAAGTGACATGAGGGTTGATATAAAGCATGGCGTTACCGGAAACGGAACGGGCCGGGGCAATCGCAAAACCGTTTGAGCCGCCGCCCTGGTTTTCCGCTTTTTCATGGGTCAGGCCCATAGGTCCGGAGGTATAAAAATTTTTAAGATCCTCCGGCCCGACATCGGCCGTATTGATGGCCCCTATGCTTCCGTCTGTCCAGAGAAGGGGGTACCAGGGTTCAAAACGCTGGATGAGTGCGGGACGGGTTTCCGGGTGTCGGTATAAATAATAATTGATGCCGTCCGCAAAAGCATGGAGCAGTTTCCTGAGCCAGGCGGGGCTGTTTTTATAATCCTTTTTTGCAGCATCCTGGTCGAGAATCATCCGGATATAAAGGTCATCAAACAGGGAGGATTCTCCGCGCAGTTCGGCCAGGCGTCCCAGTTTTTCAATATAATTCAGTTCGACCCGTTTAAAATCGTCTTCGCATTGGGCGTAAAGGAGGCCAAAGACGGCATCGGCATCCGTCCTGCCATAGATATGCGGAATGCCGAAAGAGTCACGGATGATGGTTACGCGGGCAGCTTGTTCCTTCCATTTCCTGAGCTCAGCCGGCGCCGGTTCAAAGGCAAAAACAAAACAAGGGATGAACAGGAGGAAGGATGGGAGCAGGGTCAGGGGCCGGATCATCACCAAAAATATCATTTAAGGCCAGGATCCCGTAAATAAAAAAACCGGCTGGCCCAAAAAGAGTCCAACCGGTTTCTGTATCGATTAAAGTCTTCTATTTTTTTACCGGGGCGGTTGAAAACTTACCCAGAATATCGTTGATCTGTTTTTCAAATTCCGGGTCCTGCATTTCTTTGGCCAGGGTGGTCAGCCGGGGATAGACCGTCATGTATTGATTGTAATCTTCCTGGAAACCGGACTCCAGATCTTCGGGGGACAGGGAATTGTAGAACTCCAGATACTCTGCTGTTTCAGCAGCCAGTTTCAGGCTCTCTTCCTTCACGCGGTCCAGGGCGCTCAGCTGAAAATAAAACTCGATAAAGACCAGGCGCTGGGAGTTGTATTCAAAGTTTTTCTGGGGGAATACCTCAAAATATTTGTCGGTCAGGCTTTTTGCTTTTTCCATTTCCCCGTCTTTGATCAGTCTGTCGATCCCGCGCATGAAGGCGATCCGCATGGCGGAAAAACTGGGGTTGAAGCTGTTCTCGAAATTGAACATCTGGTATTTGTCAAAACCTCCCCACTGGAATTTTTTGAGCACATTTTCATAGATCCTGTTGCCGTCCACCCCACCGGATCCATATTGTCCGAAACGTCCGTCGGGTTGGGTCAGGATGGGAACGATCCGTGCGGCCATGCCTTCCAACCTTGAATAATTATTGAGGCCGATCAGCCGGTCGGGGTTTGCCGTGGTGGCAAAATAGATCGGGCGGTCATAGATGTTGGAGGCAATGATATCCAGAACGGCCAGGTCATCCTTCATGATATAACTGCCGGTGAGGTTGATTTCGATCTGGCTGGCAATGTTGGTATCGGTGGGACTGATCAGGCCTGAAGCCAGGGCCCTGTTCCGGTCGATGGGGATCAGGATTTTCCGGGCAGGCACATAGGTTTCCATGGTCTGGCCGCTCTGAAGCGGAAGGGGGTGACGTTCGTTGATGAATTTTAAAACATCATTTACGTTTCTCGTGGTGTTTTCGGGCGCGTTGATCACCAATTGCATCCGGCTGTCCCCGCGGTAATTTTCTTCAGAAATCGACAGTTTGACGGGATCGGAAAGATTGATTTTCCTTCTCACCTGGTTGATATACCAGTCGACCGCGATAAGGCTCAGGTTGATCACCCGGACATCCGTGCGGATGCCTTCCATTTCCTGGGCATACCAGAGGGGGTAGGTATCGTTGTCCCCATAGGTAAACAGGATCGAATTGGGGGCGCAGGATTCAAGAAAGTTGAGGGCATAATCGCGTGAACCGCTGAGATGCCTGCGTGAGTGGTCGTCAAAACCCTGGGTGACCATGACCAGGGGGCTCAGCAAACCAAGGCCTCCGGCCAGGGCCAGCGGAACGGCTTTATTCCCCTTGAGTTTATCCGAAATGAACTGGTACAGATATATGACCCCCATCCCCACCCAGATGGCGAAAGTGAGGAAGGAACCTACCAGGACATAATCCCTTTCACGGGGTTCATTGGGCGGCTGGTTGGAATAAATAATAATGCCTAAACCGGTGATGACAAAAAGCATCAGCAGGGCGATGAATTCCTTTTTCGCTTTTTTATAATGCCAGAGCAGGCCCAGGATGCCCAGGATCAGCGGGATGAAAAAATACCGGTTCCTGCCCGGATCGTTTTTCATCCGGCTGGGCTCCTTGTCCAGGTTGTAAAGCCGGAGCTCATCGATGGGTTTGATCCCTGTGAACCAATGCCCGCTTTTGAGGTTCCAGGGAAAATAGCCCTGGTCAAAATTCTGCCTCCCGGCGAAATTCCACATAAAATACCTCCAGTACATCCACATCACCTGGTACCGGATGAAGAAGCTGACATTGTCGGCCTGCTCGGGTTTGGCTTTTCCATTCATCCAGTATTGGTAAAGGCTGGCACGATCGGAATGTCCCATCCGGGGGAAAAATTTCTGGTCTGAGGACCGGTAAATCGGGGTGAATTTTTTATCCACCACTTCATAGCGGTCGCCAACCCTTCCATACCGGTCTTCACTGGTATAGTCGATGGCAGAGGCATTATAAGCCGGGCCCCGGAGCAGGGGGCGGTCGCCATATTGTTCGCGGTTGAGGTAGGGGATCAGGCGCATGGCGTCCGAGGGATCATTCATATTGATCGGAGGGTTCGCGTTGGCGCGGATCACGACGACGGCTACCGTGGAGAAGCCCAGGATAACCAGGAGGGAGGTGAGCACAATGTTTTGCAACATGGCGCTTCCGTTCTTGCGGGCCAGGTGAAGGCCATAATATATACCGGCCCCGATGACCAGGATAAAAGGAAAGATACCGGTATGGAAGGGCATGCCCAGCCCATTGACCATCATATAATCAAAAAGGCTCCAGAGTTTGGGTAATCCCACGATCACCAGTTTCTGGTACAGACCCAGCACGACGATGGATCCCGCCAGGGCAAAAAATGC
>Ga0116144_10006396_pt1 | contig 10286 bp, 6 predicted proteins | sample AD_UKC035_MetaG_FD_89746 | JGI IMG/M metagenome (GOLD analysis project Ga0116144, IMG submission 89746) | Active sludge microbial communities of municipal wastewater-treating anaerobic digesters from USA - AD_UKC035_MetaG | ecosystem: Engineered > Bioreactor > Anaerobic > Digestate | place: USA...
GCTTCAGCCGCGCCTTCAACAGCTTCGGTGGTTGCTTCAGCAGCACCTTCAACAGCTTCGGTGGTTGAAGGTGCTGCTGAAGCAACCACCGAAGCTGTTGAAGGTGCTGCTGAAGCAACCACCGAAGCTGTTGAAGGCGCGGCTGAAGCAACCGAAGAGGCTGCTCCTGCTGCAACTGAAGAAGCTGCTCCTGCTGAAGAAGAAAAAGCAGCCGAGTAATTCTTACTCTTTTGATTTTTGGGCAGGCTCCGTGCTAACGTACGGAGCCTTCTCTTTTTTAGGATTTGTATATGACTATGACCGCACCATTGGCCGGACGATCTGTTCTCCTTGTGATTTCGGGGGGAATTGCCGCTTATAAATCTCTGGAGCTGATCCGCTTGCTCCGCAAAGGCGGTGCGGAAGTGCGCTGTATCCTGACAAAGGGCGGTTCCGAATTTATCACGCCGTTGAGCGTTTCTGCTCTCTCCGAGCATCCGGTTTATACCGATCTGTTTTCTTTGAAAGACGAAAGCGAGATGGGACATATCCGCCTGTCGCGTGAAGCGGACCTGATCCTTGTTGCTCCGTCCAGTGCAGACCTCATGGCCAAGATGGCCAACGGCATTGCTGATGATCTGGCCTCGACCACCCTGCTCGCCTCCAACAAGCCGATTATGGTTGCACCGGCCATGAATCCTGAAATGTGGGCAAAAGCTTCGACACAACGAAACATCGAGACGTTGAAACAAGACGGTGTCACATTCATTGGGCCTGCATCTGGCGAGATGGCATGCGGCGAAACGGGCCTTGGCCGCATGGTCGAAGCAGAAGATTTATTCGACGCCATATGCTCCTATTTTGCGGTGTCTGCACCATTGGCAGGATATCGTGCCTTGGTCACTTCAGGCCCGACTTATGAACCGATTGATCCTGTGCGCTTTATCGGTAATCGTTCATCGGGCAAGCAAGGTCACGCCATTGCAGCGGCGCTGCGACGTGCGGGAGCGGATGTCACCCTCGTGACCGGCCCTGTGGCGCTGCCCCATCCTGTGGGGGTTCGGACCATACACATTGAAACGGCAGCCGAAATGCTGGCAGCTTGCGAAGCTGTCCTTCCTTGCGATATTGCCGTCTGTGCGGCGGCGGTTGCCGATTGGCGGGTTGAAAACGCGGCCGATCATAAAATGAAAAAGCGTGCCGGTGCGATGCCTCCTACCCTCAACTTTACCGAGAATCCCGATATTCTGGCGACCATTTCGGCGCATAAAACCCGTCCGCAGTTGGTCATCGGCTTTGCCGCAGAAACCGAAGATGCCGTTTCCTCTGCCAGGGAGAAATTGGTTCGCAAAGGGTGCGACTGGATTCTGGCCAATCAGGTGGGGACAACAGAGAATCCGGCCTTTGGCGCGGACAGCAATCAGGTTACACTGGTCACACGCTCGACAACCGACCCTTGGCCAACCCTTGCTAAAAACGAGGTGGCGGAGCGTCTTGTCGAACGAATTGTCAATTTTATGAAAGAGACGGACCAGACAAATGACCAACGCAGCCCTGCAAAAGCTAGCTAACGACAACCGCGTTTCCATCGACATCAAAGTTCTCGACCACGCCAAGGATTTGCCTTTGCCATCCTATGCCACCGAGCAGGCCGCGGGGATGGATCTGGTGGCGGCGATTGATGCACCAATGGTTTTGGCGTCGGGGGCCTATGCGATGGTTCCTACGGGCATTTCGATTGCGTTGCCTTCGGGGTATGAATGTCAGGTTCGGCCGCGTTCGGGCCTTGCCGCCAAGCACGGCGTAACAGTCCTCAACTCTCCTGGAACGGTTGATGCCGATTACCGCGGCGAGATCAAAGCCATCATTATCAATCACGGCAGCGAACCTTTTACCATTGAACGCGGCATGCGCATCGCCCAGATGGTCATCGCCCGGTACGAACACGCGGCGTGGAATATTTGTGAAGACTTGAATGAAACGTCTCGCGGCGCTGGCGGGTTCGGGTCTACGGGGACGAAGTAAAGTCTCAAAATGACCCAAACTGCGCAAAAAACAGAAACAGATTTCATCGCCCAAGGCCATACGCCGATGATGGCACAGTATATGTCCGTCAAGGCGGCGCATCCTGACTGCCTTTTGTTTTACCGGATGGGCGATTTTTACGAGCTGTTTTTTGATGATGCCATCACGGCGTCCGCTGTTCTCGACATTACCCTGACCAAACGCGGCAAGACGCAGGGCGACGACATTGCGATGTGTGGCGTGCCGTTTCATTCGTGCGATCCCTATATTGCGCGGTTGATCCGTGCGGGGCATAAGGTGGCGATTTGCGAACAAACGGAGACGCCCGAAGAAGCCAAAAAGCGCGGCGGGTCAAAGGCATTGGTCACCCGTGAAGTGATCCGCATCATCACGCCTGGCACGTTGATTGAGGATACGCTTCTCAATGCGCGGGCGAATAATTATATCGCAGCACTTTCGGAGATTGGCGGCCAATGCGGGTTGGCGATTGCCGATGTTTCAACGGGCGAGTTTCTGGTTCAGACTTTGGCAAAAGAGAATGTGACATCTGCCTTATCAAGGTTGGGAGCCAGCGAAGTTTTGCTTCCCCCCCTTACCCCACCCTCTCCCGCAAGGGGAGAGGACTTTACAGTTTTGCCCGCCGAATATTTCGATAGCGAGCGCGGCCGCGTGCAGCTTGAGGCTTTGTTCGGTCACGGGATCATGTCCGATCTCGGTGCGTTTTCGCGGGCCGAGATCGCGGCGTGCGGAGCGTTGATTGCTTATATCACCGAAACGCAGAAAGGGCAGTTGCCCCACCTGACCCGCCCGCGGCAAATCTCAACTCATGATGTGATGGAGATTGATCCATCTACGCTTCGTTCGCTTGAACTCGTTCGTACTCAATCGGGTGAGAAATCGGGATCACTTCTTGATACAATTGATATGACGCTCACTGGTGCGGGGGCGAGGATGTTGCAATCGCGACTGATGGCTCCCCTACGTGACGTGGCTGAAATTTCCTATCGTCATGATGAAATTGAAACGCTGATTTCCCAGTTCCATCTGACAAAAGATATTCGCAGTCTTCTCAAGGAAACGCCCGATATGGAACGCGCGATGGCGCGACTGTCCCTGATGCGCGGTGGACCTCGTGACCTAGCCGGTCTCCGCGACGGGCTGGGTATTGCCGCAACGCTTCGGGCGCAGTTGATTGAAAAGAATCTGGTGGACGCCGCTTTGCAGCGAATTGCCGAAGGGTTAAAGCTGTCCGACGATCTTGAATCTTATCGCAATCTATTGGCGACGGCGTTAACCGAAGTTCCCCCTCTCCTCTCGCGTGATGGCGGGTTTATTGCGAATGGCTATTCGGCGGAGCTTGATAAATTCCGTGCGCTCAAAACCGAGGCGAGGCAGCATATTGCCGGACTTCAGAGCAAATATACGCAGCTAACGGGCATTGAGACGCTCAAGATCACGCATAATAATATCTTGGGTTATTTTATCGAAGTTCCCGCCAAACGCGCAGACAAGATGATGGTGCGTGACGGCGGGAACGACAATCCGTTCGTTCACCGCCAAACCATGGCGAACGCCGTGCGCTTTACCACGCCGGAACTGGCCGAGCTTGAACGTGATATTTATGCGGCGGCCGATAAATCTCTTGCCATAGAAGAGCATTTCTTTCAGGAACTCTGTTCAACCCTTATGCAACTCGCGGATCAAGTCAGTGTGGTGGCGCGGGCGTTGGCGGAGCTGGATGTGGCAACGGCCAATGCGACACTCGCGGTTGAACGTGAATATGTGCGTCCCATCGTCGATGACGGCACGTCATTTGAGATCGTTAAAGGGCGTCATCCGGTTGTCGAATATTCGCTCAAGAAAAATCATGTTGTTTTTGCGCCGAATGATTGTTCGTTGGGAGAGGCCGAGAAACTTTGGCTTCTCACGGGTCCGAACATGGCGGGAAAATCGACATTTCTGCGGCAAAACGCGTTGATCGCGATTATGGCGCAGGCTGGGTTTTATGTTCCGGCTGCATCGGCGCGGATCGGTGCGGTTGATAAAGTATTCAGCCGCGTCGGGGCGTCTGACGACCTCGCGAAGGGTCAATCGACCTTTATGATGGAGATGGTCGAGACCTCGGCCATTTTGAAATCTGCTACGTCACGTTCCCTCGTCATTCTCGATGAAATCGGACGCGGGACAGCGACGTATGACGGGTTGTCAATTGCTTGGGCTTGCCTTGAATATCTCCACAACACAATCGGATGCCGCGGCTTGTTCGCCACGCATTATCATGAGCTAACCAATCTGGCAAACGAGCTTAAAAAGCTTGTCTGTTACACGATGCAGATCAAGGAATGGAAAGGCGAGGTCATTTTCCTGCACCATGTCGCAAAAGGCACTGCCGACCGGTCTTACGGGATTCATGTGGCGCAGCTCGCAGGATTGCCCGCCGAAGTTATTGCACGGGCCGAACAGGTTCTCTCTCTTCTTGAGGACAGTAAAGCCAAATCAGCATCGGTTGATTTGCCACTTTTTCACTTGCCGCCGCCCGCGCCAGCGAAGCCTAAAATTTCGGAAGTGGAAGCGGAACTGGCGGAGATCAATCCTGATGCGCTTAGTCCGCGCGAGGCGCTTGAGGCGTTGTATCGCCTTCGCTCTCTTCTTTCTCGGGAATAACCACCAACGCCTTGTTCGATCCGCCGTCGGCTTCGCCGGACAGGCGGAAGGCGTATTTCGCAATCGGCGGGCCGATGGTCTCGAGCACAGCCACCGCTGCAAAAACCAGAACGGCCACCTGTGCCCCAATATAGGGAATAAGATGGCTGGTCGTCTGGATCAGCCCGATGGCCATCCCCGCCATCGGCATCAGCAATAGCCCTGTGGCCGAAGCTTGTTTAAAGCTATATTCCAGCCCTCGCCTGCCGCCGGTAGTTAGAACCGCATATTTTGCCACGCCGCGTACCAGCGGAAGCAACAGGGCAATCCATCCGGCATCGACCAACTCTTTAACGTGAAGGCTGGCACCCGCCGTTACGAAGAGGATGATATAGAAGATATCTTCGGCATATCCGAAATCAGTGGTGGTGATCGGGTGGGTTTCTTTTTCAAACCAGCGGACCATGATCCCAAACACCAGACAGGAAAACAGGAACGATACCTGAAACGCCAATGTCAGGCCGAGGGTCAGCATAATTCCACCCAACATCAACGGAAAGACATAGTGGAATGTTTTAGGTTGCAGAAAATGTGAAAGCCGAACAATCGCGTAGGCCACCAAGGCCCCGATGGCGAATCCACCCACCAGCCTGTAGACCGGAAGACCTAAAATATCCCCCCAGTTGGCTTCGCTGGAATAGAGGCCGAACGGCAAAGCGGCACTGAACACCACAAAGGAAATCAAGTTGTTGAGAGCCACGAGGATTTTGGTGTTTTCTGTGACCTCGCCCTTCGCGCGCATTTCGGCGGCCACATGAACCAGAACTGCCGGAGACGACGAAATCCCGATGGCTGCCGTTAGAACCGCCACGATGGGTGGAAACTGAAACGCCATCAACAGCACAAAAATAGCCAGAAAAGTCGCACCAGATTCAAAAAGCGAGACCAGAATAATCTTCGGATGCTTCCAGATGTGTTCAGGGTGGAGCGAGCATCCGAGTTTATAAAGGATCAGACCCAGTGCAATCTGGACCAGATGGCTGGCCTGTTCGATTGTGTTTTTAGTCAGCAGGCCCGCGCCTTCCGGCCCCATCAACAGCCCCACAATCATAAAGCCTGAAATAACAGGGAGCCATTTGATTTTGGTTGCTGCCAGTCCCCCGACCACGCCCAAAATCATGAATATCCCGAAAATCAGCGGGAAATTCATATGAAGGGGAAAGAGTTGTTCGAAGATTTGTTCAAGCATAGGCGATTCCATTTTGGCCCAAAAAGTTTAACCGATTTTCTGCCTTGATAACACCCGCTATGTCAAAACGAGAAAAGAGGCCGGAAATCCGGCCTCCCACGCAGTTTTTTTACGCAATCTCTATCTGGGCAATGTCGGCAATGTCACCGGCTCGTCCTGAGAGCTTAGGGTTTTCAGGAATTCGACGAGGTCCTTTTTCTCGACATCATTCAGGCCCAGTTTTTTCATTGCCGGAGACAGGCTCTCGCGTTCGACAAACCCGTCATTATAGTGGTCGATCACAGCATCGAGCGTCGGGACAGACCCGTTGTGCATGTACGGACCACGTTCGGCGATGTTGCGGAGGCCGACCGTTTTGAACGCATGCTGCATCAGGATATCGTCTTTCACGAATTTCCCGCGACCGATGTCGTCGTCGTTCACGCCAATATCATGAAAACTTCCATCGCTCATTCTCCACCCGGAGTGGCAAACCGCGCAATTGCCTTTTGTGTTGTAGAGAACAAAACCGCGTTTGGCCGACTCACTGATCGCTTTCTCATCGCCTTTGACCCATTTGTCGAACGGAGCTTCGCCCGAAATCACGCGGCGTTCAAACATAGCGATTGCCTTGGCGATATTTTCCTTGTTCATAGGGTCTTTCTCGCCGGGGAATGCCTTGGCGAAGTATGGGTCATACCCTTTCACGTCCTTCAGATCACGGATCATCGTTTCGTGGGGCATATTCATTTCGACCTCAGAAGCGATTGGACCCAGAGCCTGTTCCTCAATGCTGGCAGCACGACCATCCCAGAAAAGCAAATCATCCCACGCAAGGTTCAGGATGGTCGGAGACCGACGTCCCAGTTCGTTATGTTTGTCACCCACCCCTTTTGGAAGGGCATCACCCCACGAGAAGCTTGGGTTGTGGCATGTTGCACACGACATTACTTTCGAACGCGACAAGCGTGGATCAAAGAACAACATCTTCCCGAGCTCGTAACGATCCTGTGTGAATTTGTTATCGTCCGGTTCGGGGATCGGATCAGTGGGCCGCGCGTACAATTCTTTCAAATCCGTTACTGTTGTACCAGCCTCTTCAGCCATCGCCTCTGGTGTTTGCTCGGCATATGCACTCACAGGCGTATACCCCAAAGTTATGGCGGCTACAGCCCCCAACATCCAATACTTTACCGTCATACTCTCCTCCTCTGGAAAAACTGCAGCTTTTATACAGAGGAGACTTAGAAATTGCCACTCCAAAAGAAAGGGAGACAGAACGCCGCACTAAATAACCAACTGAATAATAATAAGAATTGTTCTCTTGCCCCGCGCGCCAGAACCCTGTATAACCTCCGGACCGCCGATTGCTGGTCGCCAAATTGGGTAGGTGGCAGAGTGGTTGAATGCGCTAGTCTCGAAAACTAGTATAGGTGCAAGCCTATCGGGGGTTCGAATCCCCCCCTACCCGCCATATATTTTATCCTTTGGATGAAGGGGGTATTTGTTTTGGGTTTAATGGTACACCCGTTGCCGCCAACGCCGAAATCGGTATCAGACAAAGAAAACAAAGCGATTGCAAAAGCCTTTTCATTCCCCCCACCCTATTGCGTCAACAGTTGCAGTTGCGTGTTTGAGATACGATTTGGGTAGTATTTTATACCTTTTATATAGCCATTCATGAACGCGAACCCTGAAGCGAGGGCAACTCCGTCATATCCAATCGCCAAATAGGCCGCTGTAACAGGAGACCATGCTGCGCTACTATTAAGCGAACCCCCGTTATACGCAACAGCCAGATCATTTGAATTTTGGACTGCCGCGATTTTAACGTCTCCGCTGGGAACCACCCCCCCCGATGTAACACTTTTGATTCCACCCACATCGTAAGCAACCAACTGGGCCTGATTAGCAGCAGTTACCCTCAATCCATAATAATCAGAAGCATTCTTACGGACGGTTGCCAGTCTGTGATCGATGCCCATCACCACACTTGTGCCATATCCATAAAGCGTGCCAGATAGCTGGCTATACCAGCCTCCTGTTGGGACCGTTATGATATCGGATTGGCGTGTCACGGTAGCGTTAGTAGTAGGAATAACAGATGTGACAAAAGCCCCCTGTTCGCACTGGGGCATTCCTACCCGAACAGTTACGTCGATTGGTACCCCCGCCCCCGTGGGATAAAATTCGAGGTACGGCATATAGTGGTCTGTTGCCGCATTTGTAAAAACAAGAGAAGAGTTATATCTCTGTTGGCTAAGGGCAGCGGATGTAAAAACTGGGGTTGATGCTCTATATTCCCCCGTAGGAGTTCCGCCGATGTCTCTACCTTGCCCTATTAATGCCCAGTAACTAACATTAGTTAGATTTCCAGCCTGCAGCTTAAGATAAGCAGATAACTTGTTATTGCCAGATGGTGTGGCAGAGCACCCCGTTAAAGTGTTAAATGCAACCCCCCTAGGTCCTGCTGTTGTAGTCGTTCCAAAGAAACGAATATCGATATAAGAAATTCCACTTTCGGTTCCGGTCCCATTTACCGCAATTGAAATTCCATTACTTCCCGTTGTCTGCCATGTTGTCGGAAGAACTCCGCCGCCCCCCAATGTCCCAGCAACAGATCCTTGCATGTTATTATTTCTAACCCCATTCGTCCTCTGTTCCTCAATCAGAATCCCTTTGGCAACGTGGGTGACGGGGTCGTGGTCGAAGCGCGGGGTGTTGTTGCCCGCGGTTTGGAGGTTTCCTGAAGAGTCGAAATAAGTTCCGACCGAGTTGCGGGTAAAGCTCCCCCCCGCAGCGGTAAGAAACGAAGGAAGTGTCGCATAATGCGTGCCCGATAGAATATAATCGCTATTTATAAAGTCCATCGACAGGGACGGATAATCGACTTTGACATTAGCCGTATTGGGCGGCGTAAAAGTCAGGTTGGTGATCGGGTTGCCGTTGAGATCAACAATCGTGCCGCCATTCAGATCGACCGGAGAAGACACCGTCACCCCGTCCAGATCGACATCCCCTACCTGCGGCGTATAGGTGAAAGTCAACGCTGACCCGCCTGTACCGGACGCATAACTGGCATATCTTGTCACCCCTCCAACATCGACCGCAATCCGCGGCGTTCCCCCGCTTGTGTCCACCGTTACTGCTTCACTCATATTCACCGTGAACGATAGCGGCGCGGCTAAGGCCGAAATCGGTATCAGACAAAGAAAACTTAAAAGTTTCAAAATATTTTTCATTCTCCGCTCCCCTATTGCGTCAACAACTGTAACTGCGTGTCCGCAACCCGCGCTGGGTAGTATTTAAATTTGGATATCCATTTTCGCGTACTGGTTCCAGCGCCCAAACGAAGTTGATTTACAGGCGGTGGTGCCCAGCTTGTATCCAGCGTTTTAAGAACCCCATTATAGGAAGCATTGGCATTATTCAAAGATTGTGCCGCTCCGCTTCTTATACTCCCTGAAGCGGATACAGGATTATTAAACCCTCCCTGTGACACTCCTCCGGTAAACGCGTCAACGCCAAGATTGCCGCCGCCCTGATAATAATAAAGATTCCATCTGTTATTGCTTGTTCCGTCAGAGAACTGCCACAGCAGAGGCCAAGAGATTGGCCCAAATACGGATTCCCATGATACGTCAGCAAAAACGGCCCCTGCGTTTTGATCATACCACGCCCCGGTCGGCATCGTGAGGCTATCCGCCGCCCGTGTCACGGCAGCGTTGGTGGTAGGGATATAGGAGGTTGGAAACGAGCCTTGTTCCAACTGCGCACCCCAGATGTAAATACCGGATGTGCCGTCGCCAGTGTAAGCAGTCGTGCCATTTGTTTGGGCAATAAAAACTCCAAAAGAAAGCCCTGCACCAGCATACACATGTGTCATTGATATCCTATACCAGCCACCTCCTATATTCTGAATCTTTGTACCAGACACAGCATAATTACTACCTGTAATTACTCCTGTTTGCAGGTTAAAAGTTGCCTCCGTGCCAGCTACGCCATAATGAATAAGCGCAACAGTCGAACGTTCCGCCGCTTTAACAAAAACCGAGAATGTATATATATTTCCCGAAACTAGATTACTATCATTCGGATAACGAACATAATGTGTATTGTTTACTGTTGTATCCTCAACCAACTTTGAGGCCGTATTCGTTCCATCTGGTGCCATCGCCGCATTGGAAACAATCGACGCTCTCACAACCAACCAACTGGCATTAGAAAAATTAGAACTTTGAAGGCCTATATTCGTCCTGCTTTCCTCGATCAGGATACCTTTTGGGGCGTGGGTGACGGGGTCGTGATCGAAGCGCGGGGTGTTGGCGCTGGCGGTTTGGAGCGTTCCCGCCGCATCGTAATAGGTAGCGATAGAATTGCGGGTGAAACTTCCTCCGGCGGCGGTGAGGAA
>Ga0116144_10006398_pt1 | contig 10284 bp, 6 predicted proteins | sample AD_UKC035_MetaG_FD_89746 | JGI IMG/M metagenome (GOLD analysis project Ga0116144, IMG submission 89746) | Active sludge microbial communities of municipal wastewater-treating anaerobic digesters from USA - AD_UKC035_MetaG | ecosystem: Engineered > Bioreactor > Anaerobic > Digestate | place: USA...
CGGCGCAGACCGCGCGCGGCCACGCCGGCATGACACGCCGGGCGCGCTCTTTGCGCCCCGCCACGTCCCACACCACCACCGCCGCGTCGCGCCCGGCGGAAAGCGCCAGGTCGCCCGCCAGCGCCGCCAACGCTGTGATGGACCCTTGATGTTCCCCTAATTTGAAAAGGCCGTCGCCGCTCCACCCGTAGACGCCGGTGGCGGACGTCGTGACGTTGGTGCGTTCCGCGCAGACCAGTTGGCCGCTGCGGGTAAAGATCACCTGCCCCACCGAGTGCTCGAAACCGCTCAACACCCGCTCGGTTTGCGCCGTCTCGTAGTTCCACAACGCCAACTTCCGCACACCGGTCGCCACCGCCAGCCGGGAATCGGTCGGCGAAAAGGCCACATCGTTGATGCGGCCCGGCGCGCGCAGTTGCGCCTGGAAGAGAGCGCAGGGGAAGTGCTGCGGCATCACAGCCTCGTCCAGCGCCAGCTCTTCCGCCGCCAGAGCCGCGCACTGCGCAAACACGGCGCGATCCGCGGCATCCCGTGGCTGCCAGCCGGCCCGCCGCAGGATACCCAGCGCGCGCGCGCTCCACAGCGGCAGAATTTCCAGCGCCAGCGCCCACACCCGATCCCACGCCTGCTGCCCCTGCAACATCCGCAGGACGAACTCCAGCTCTTCGGGCGTCATCGCGGCGGCGCGGGCGCGATAGTCGTGCCCCACGACGATGGTGAGGAAGTCCGCGCGCCCCGTCAGACGCAGCTTCTCGCGGACGCGGCGGCGGATGCCCTCGGCGGCGGCTTCGTAGGCTGTGCGCAGGAACCGTTGGTCGAAGTCCAGCGCGTCATACCGCTCCCACTGCTCGGTGAGGAACAAAAAGAGGGCGCGGCGCGGCGCTTCCTCCGGCAGATAACCCATCTCCAGGGCGATCTCGCGGGCGATCGGGTGGTCGTCGTCAATGACGAAACCGCATAGCGCCTCGCGCGCCGACTGCTCCGTCAGGGAGCGCAGCACCGCGCGCGCGTTGGCGGCGATCTGCGGCTCGGAATCGCCGCAGGCTTCCAGCAACAGCCCCATCAGCCCGGCGGCGTCGTGGCTGAGGAGCGCCAGCGCGCCAACGTGAAGCGCGCTGTATACTCGCACTTCCGGCGTCGTCGTCGCCACCCAGCCTTGCTCGCGCAACAAATCGCCCAGCGTGGGATGGCGCGTTTCGTACCAGACGGCGCAGACGGCGTTGATGGCGGACGGCTTCGCCACCTGGGAGATTGCCGCCAACGCCAGATCGCGGATCACTCCATCGCGGCTCTGCACGGCAGCTTGCGCCAGCTCGCGCACGGCCCCGGCGGAACCGTCGGCGGCCAGCGCAGCCACGGCCCGGCGGCGGAGGCTGCGTCCGAGCAGCGGGATGCCGTTGTACAGTTCGCGGCGGCGTTTTTCCAGCGTGCGAGCGTCCATAAAACTCCGATCAACCTCCAACGATAAAAAAAGTTTCACGCAAAGGCGCAAAGGTGCAAAGCTTTTAAATAATTTTTCTTAGCGCCTTAGTGTCTTTGCGTGAAACATTCCTCAAAAAGTTATTCCTTCTTTTGGAACAACCATTCCCACTCCTGGTAGGTCTCCGGGAGGGCGGCGAGCTGGGCGCGACCCTCCCCCACCCACGCGCGCAACCCGGCCACTGCTTCTCGCTGCGAGACCGACAGCGGCACCAGCCGCCGCAGGGCGTCCAGCACGTCGTCGGTGGTGAACTCGCGGCCCCCGTCGTTGAAGCCGATGTACATCGCGTCAATGATCGCCTGCTCGATTTCTGCCCCCACGTAGCCCTCGCAGGCCTGCGCCAGTCGGGGGATGTCGTAATCCTGCGGCAAGCGCTTGCGTTTGCGGATGTGAACGGTGAAGATTTCCTCGCGTTCCTGCTGGTTGGGCAGGTCGAGGAAGAACACCTCGTCGAAGCGGCCTTTGCGGAGCAGCTCCGGCGGCATGGCCGAAATGTCGTTGGCCGTCGCCACCACGAAGCACGAAGCGACCTTCTCCTGCATCCAGGTGAGGATCGCGCCGAAGACGCGCGTGCTGGCGCCGCTGTCGGTGTTGCCGTGCGCCAGCGCTTTCTCCATCTCGTCAATCCAGACGATGCACGGCGCGACCGTCTCCGCCAGGTGCAGGGCGCGACGGGTGCGCGTCTCGGATTCGCCGACGAGGCCGCCGAACAGCGCTCCCACGTCCAGGCGCAGCAGCGGCAAGCGCCACAGGCCGCCGATCATCTTGGCGGTGAGGCTCTTGCCGGCGCCGGGGATGCCGATGAGGGCGATGCCTTTGGGCGCGGGCAGGCCGTAATCGCGCGCTTCCTGCGTGAAGGCGCGCTCCCGCAGGCGCAGCCACGCCTTAAGCGCGCCCAGCCCGCCCACGTCGTCTGGCGTCTCGGTGACTGAGTAGAACTCCAATGCCTCGCTTTCGCGGATGATCTGCTTCTTTTCCTCCATCACCAGCTCGATGTCGCGGTCGTCCAGCACGCCTTCGCGCACGACGGCCTTCGAGAAGACCCGCTGCGCCTGCGCCGTCGTCAAACCCAGCGCGGCCTGCACCAGCTTCTCGCGGCCCAGCGGGGTCAGGCGGACTTTGACGGCGGGCACTTCGGTCAGCCGCTCCAAAACGGTGCTCAGCGCGTCCGCCGTCGGCAGCGCGAGTTCGACCACCACCGCTTCGTCTTTAAGTTCTTCCGGCACTTTGGTCAGCGGCGTGGTGACGATGATGGCCTTGCGCGCCTGCTTCAACTGCTGCGCCGCGTTGCGCAACTTGCGCTTGATGCGCGGGTCGCCCCAGAAGTCGTGGAAGTCCTTGAGGACGAACACGGCGTTCTCCTCGCCGCTTTGCAGGAGCGCGTCCAGCGCGGTCAGGGGATCGCGGGCGGTGGGCAGCGTCCCGCGCCCGGCCAGTCGCGCGAAGCCGTCGCCGGCGTCCCACGTCAGCGCGGGACGTTTCGCGCGCTCGCAGAGCGCCTGCACCGTCTGCACCGCGCGTTCCTCTTCCACCGTCGCCAGCACGATCAGGGTGAAGCGGGCGCGCAGGTAAATGTCAAGTTGTTGTTCAAAGTCCATCGTTGTCCCCTCTGACAATAGGCTCAACGGATTGAACGGATTAAACGGAAAATGTCCGGTTAATTTCGTTGAATTCGTTGAGAAAATTTTTCGACCTGTGCAATAGCATTGCTGAATAGCCTATTTTCTGTCAGCAGATTGAGCAGATTTAGCGGATTAATAGAAAAAATCTGCTCAATCTGCTGATAAATTTCTCCCTATGGCACAGGTTGAGATTTTCTTTTCATTCGACCGCTGAGGTAGTCCGGTTCATCAACCACATCGCCGCCGCCGGCGCCAGGATCGCGCCGAAGAAGGCCAGCAGAAAGGAGTTGACGTTGGAGGAAAACGCGCCGACCGCCGCGTACACCGCTGAAATTCCCAGGTTCGACAACGCCGTCAGCAGCATAAATCGCCCAAACGCTACGTGACTGATGCCGGCGAACATCACGGACGCCTCCGCCAGCATCGGCACCGGCCGCGCCGCCAGAATCACCCAATCGCCGAAGCGCTTCTGAAGGGCCGCCAGCCGTTCCAAATCGCGTTCACCGACCAGGCGGACGGCCAATGGGCGCCCCAGTTTGGCGCTGAGCCAATACCCCAACAGGCAACTCACGGTCATCCCCGCCCACGAAGTCAACATGCCGCGCACGAATCCCAACACAAAGCCCGCCGCCGTGCTGGCCAGGCTGGAAGGGACCGGCAACAAAATATCCCCGCCGAGGAGCAGACCCAATCCCAACGCAATCTGGGGCGTATGCTGCGCGCTTGTCGCAATAAAGTTTTCTGTCCACACCTCAATGTGTTCGCCGAACAGCACAAAGGGTATCAAGATCAACGCGAAAATTCCCACCACCAACACCGCCCAACGCCCCATCTGATACTTCATCGCGCCTCCCTGTGTTCTCGTTAATATAGACGCCATTTCCTAAGCAAACGTTATTATAACTTGCTTTCACACAACGCGAAACCGCCTGGCCGAATGGTGAGATGAATCAATTGTTTAAAACCATTCAGGGGCGACACATTGTGTCGCCCCTGTTATTTGTACCCCCGTCAGGACTTGAACCTGAAACCTTTTGGTCCGCAACCAAACGCTCTGTCCAATTGAGCCACGGGGGCTTATACTTTGAGATTGCTCTCTGGCGGGGAGGCAGGGATTCGAACCCTGGAGGGAGTCATTCAACCCCCTAACTGCTTAGCAGGCAGCCCCATTCGGCCTCTCTGGCACCTCCCCGTATGGATTTGTTAATTGTCAGCGGAGGGAGTGGGATTCGAACCCACGGCAACTTGCGCTGCCACGGTTTTCAAGACCGTTGCCTTAAGCCACTCGGCCATCCCTCCAATCCTGGAGAAGGGATCCCCGCTCCTCACAGGCGAGAGTATACCATGTCAGGCTTTTTTGTCAACAACACCATAGACCTAATCTACTCAATCCGCTTAATCTGCTGACAAAAAAGCACGCTTCTATCGGATTACCTCCACCCCGCCCATCCACGGGCGCAGGGCTTCCGGCACGACGATGGAGCCATCGGCCTGCTGGTAGTTTTCCATAATGGCGATCATCAGGCGCGGCAGCGCCAGACCGGAACCGTTAAGGGTGTGAACGAACTGCGGCTTGGCGTTGGCGTCGGGCCGGTAGCGCACGTTGGCCCGACGCGCCTGGAAGTCGGTGACATTGCTGCACGAGCTGACTTCCAGCCAGGCATCCTGGCCGGGCGCCCACACTTCGAGGTCAATGCCCTTGGCGGCGCCAAAGCTGATGTCGCCGGTGCATAACTCCACGATGCGGTAGGGGATGTTCAGAGCTTGCAGCAACCCCTCGGCGTTGGCGACCATCTTTTCTAGTTCGCTGAAACTGGTTTCCGGGGTGGTGAATTTGTACATCTCCACTTTGTCGAACTGGTGCCCGCGTTTGATGCCGCGCACATCGCGCCCGGCGCTCATCTTCTCGCGGCGGAAGCAGGGGGTGTAGGCCACGTAGTTGAGCGGTAGTTGGTCGGCGTCCAGGATTTCGTCGCGGTGCAGGTTGGTGATGGCGACTTCGGCGGTAGGTACCAGCCAGAGGTCGTCTTCAACGTCGTGGTACAGGTTGCCCTCAAATTTGGGCAATTGTCCCGCGCCCAACAGCATCTCCCGCTTGACGACGAAGGGCAGATAGACTTCGGTGTAGCCGTTCTGGCGCGTCTGCACGTCCAACATCCAGAAGATGACGGCGCGTTGCAGGCGCGCGCCGGCGCCTTGCAGAACGTAGAAGCGACTGCCGGCCAGTTTGACGCCGCGCTCGAAGTCGAGGATACCCAGGGCCGGGCCGAGATCCCAGTGGGGCAGGGGGACAAAACCCTCGGCGGCAAAGTCGCGGCGCTCGCCCCAATATCGCACGGGGACGTTGGCGCTCTCATCCGGCCCTAACGGGATGCTGTCGTGTGGGATATTGGGCAGCCAGAGTTGTTTTTCGTAGAAGGCGGCCTCGTTCTCGCGCAATTGCTGTTCCAGGGCCACGAGCTGCTCGCCAACTTCGCGCATAGCATTGATGCGCTCCTGCCGCGAGTCTTTGTCTTTCATCTGCCCGATCTCTTTGGAGACGCGGTTGCGCTCGGCGCGCAGCGTCTCTACTTGTTGTAACAGCTCGCGGTGTTGGACGTCCAGAGCCAACACTGCATCCACGATGGCCGTATCGTCATTACGCTTACGCAGCGCCTCACGGATTAATTCGGGTTTTTTGCGGACCAGATCAATATCGAGCATGGTTTTCTCCTTCGAAAATGAAATTCATCTCACGCAAAGGCGCAATGCCGCAAAAAAATAAAAACTTGACGGCTGGGCGTGAGATTTTCATCATTCAGCCGCCAGAGGGAACAACTTAATCCATTATGCCATGAAATGTGTCTTTGTCCAGTTGTTTTGTTTATTTGAGTCGGCTTTGCCTTATTGGGGTATTTAGTGTAAAATAGCCTCTTAGTGTTAAGTTAAAAACAGAATGGAGGATTGAAATGAAACGCTTGACATGGTTAGTTGTGATTTTGTTGTTGGGTTTCTCGCTGGCCTGTGGTGGCTCTGATAAAAATGGCGAGGCGACCGCGGCGCCGACGGAGGCGCCGGCGGCAACGAAGGCGCCGGAGAGCAAGACGGATAAACCGGCGGCGACGAAAGCTCCCGAACCCACGAAAGCGCCTGAACCCACGGATGTGCCTGAACCCACGGAGGCGCCTGAGGCGGAAAACGGCGAATTCTATGTAGATGCTGAGGTCATGTCCTCATTGAGTAGTTATCGCTCAGAGACACTCATGGCATTTACGGCTAAAGATGGCTCCACGGACGGTTCTGTAAAGATGGTGCAAGAAGTGATGACCGATCCGGCGGCGCATCATGTGCTGATGTCTGTCAGTGGGACTTTCCCCGGCGCGGGTGACATGTCCGAGATGGCGGATGAGAGTGGGATTTTCGAGGTAGAAGTCTACCTGGTTGACGATATGCAATATATGCGCTTTGCCGATACGTGGATGAGCACTGAAGCCGGTTCCGATAGCGCGGTGGACCCCAGCTCTTTTGGGGATTTCACGAGCTTCATCAAACCCGAAGACTTGAACGATCTGAAGGATGAAAAAGATCTGAAGTATAAGGGCAAGGAAAAAATGAATGGCGTCAACACCCACCATTATGCCGCCGAATATTCTCCCTTGTGGGGCGGTCTGGGATTGGATGACGAGGATATCGAAAGCGGGTCGGTGGACATGTGGATCGGGGCGGATCCTGAGATCGCCGGGCTGATGGTGCGCATGGATTTCACGATCGTGGGAAAACTCGAACTGGATAGCGAGACCGGCGAGAAAGTGGACGGCACGATGACGGTCAGCATGAATGTGTCGGACATCAACCAGCCTTTGAGTATTCAGGTGCCGGAAGCGGCCTTGTCGGGCGGCGTCCCCGAAGATGTCCCGACCTATCCCAATGCCGACGAAGTAAACGCCCTGGGTGGGATCATTGCGATGACCACCGCCGACGATGTGGATACGGTCAATGAATTCTACAATGGCGCTTTGGAAGAGGCCGGTTGGACGATGTCGGAGGAGTCTTTCCTCGGAACCAACTGGGAAAAAGACGGTCGCTCCCTAAGCCTGATGGTCACGTTTGATGAGGAAAAGAATATCACTAACATCCTCATCATGATTGACTCGGGCGAGGAATAGACGGTGAGTTGTGGACGGGCCGGGAGGAATCTCGGCCCGTCTTTTTTTTGTGTGAATGGACATTCTTTGCTTACAAGAGCTGGCTGCTGAGGTAGGGTTGGATTGCATCGGGGCGGTCCCGGTTGGCCCGACGCCGACCTGGGAGCATTACCACGCCTGGCTCGCGCAGGGGTACGCCGGCGACATGGCCTACCTGGCGCGTCCTGATGCGGTGGCGCAGCGCGCTGATCCGCGGCATCTTTTGCCCGAAGCGCGCACGGTGCTGGTTGTGGCGGCGGTGTATGGCCGCGCTGCGCTCCCTGCGCTGCCGCCTCTCCACGGGTGGGTGGCGCGCTACGCCTGGGGTGCGGAGGATTACCATCAATGGCTGCTGCAACGCTTGCGAGCATTGATTCAGCGCCTGGAGGAGGCGTGCGGCGCGTTTCCCTGGCGGGCCTACGTGGATACCGGCCCGATCCTGGAACGCGCCTGGGCGTGGGCAGCAGGGTTGGGGTGGATTGGCAAGAACGCCAGCCTCATCCATCCACAACTAGGGTCGTACCTTTTTTTGGGGGTGGCGCTCCTGGGATTGGACTTGCCGCCGACTCCGCCGCCGCCACTCCCCACATGCGGCGATTGCCGCCGTTGCATAGACGCCTGTCCCACGCAGGCTATCGTTGCGCCAGGTGTGGTGGATGCGCGGCGCTGTCTGGCCTACCTGACAATTGAGCATCGCGGCACGATTCCGGAGGCGTTGCGTCCGGCGCTGGGCGCGCGGGTCTTCGGGTGCGATGTTTGTCAGGAAGTCTGCCCCTGGAATCATCACGCGCTGCGGGCAACGCCCGTGACCGCGCCCGCAGAACGCGCGCAGCTATATCTGCCGGACTTGTTGATGCTGCCGGAAGAAGCGTTTCGCGCGCGTTTCCGTCGCTCACCGGTTTGGCGGGCGACGCATGTGGGATTGGCGCGGAACGCGACGGTGGTTTTGGGTAATTCCGGCGATCCGGCAGCGCGCCCTTATTTGGCGCAGGCGGCGCAGCAGCACCCTAGCGCACTGGTGCGCGAGCATGCTACATGGGCGCTGGGGCAGTCGGTTTTTGTCGGCGGGTCTTGCCCGCCGACAAAACAATTCTCAGATGATACGTAGTTCTTTCCCAATACGCTTGAATGTGGCTAAGACGGTATGCAACTGTTGTCGGTATGGGTGGCGATGTAGCTGGTGCGCAGCAGCGCCATGCCGACAGGCACCGCCGGGGAAATGATGACATTGGTGTAGACGCCGGCATCGAAAAGGGCTTTCCAGAACATAAAGGCTTTTTGATCGTCCCCAATGATGATGGGGATGATTGGGGTCTGACTGACCCCGATGTTGAAACCCATCTGGGTGTATTGTTCGCGCATGTACGCGCCAATTTCGTTCAGCCGCCGGATGCGTTCCGGCTCTTGTTCCATAATTTCCAGGGCGGCCATCGCTGCGGCCGCGTTGGCCGGGGAGATACTGGCGCTGAAGATCATCGCGCGGGCATGGTGTTGGATGTATTCAATGACCACTTGGTCGCCGGCGATGAAACCGCCCAACGAAGCAAATGATTTGCTGAACGTCCCCATAATCAAATCCACATCGTCTGTCACCCCGAATTCTGCGGCAGTGCCCTGCCCATTGCCCAGAATCCCGATAGCGTGCGCGTCATCCACCATCAGCCGCGCGCCGTATTGCCGACAAACTGGGAGTAGCGCCGGCAGCGGTGCGATGTCTCCACCCATACTATAGACGCCATCCACGACAACGAGTTTGCCGGATTCTTCGGGCAATGAGGCCAGGACGCGCGCCAGGGCCGCGGCGTCGTTGTGAGGAAAGCGCTTCATCGTGCCGTAAGAAAGGCGGCAGCCGTCAATGATGCTGGCATGATCGTCCTTGTCCGTAATCACAAAATCGTCACGCTGCGCCAACGCGGAGATCGTTCCAACATTGGTCTGGTAGCCGGTGCTGAAGACGAGCGCCGCTTCTTTGCCTACCCACCGGGCGAGCCGGCGTTCCAGTTCCAGATGCATCTCCAGGGTGCCGTTGAGCAGGCGCGAGCCGGTGCAACTGGTGCCATATTTCTGCACGGCCTCGATGGCCGCTTGCCTTACTTTTGGGTGAACGGTCAGACCCAGGTAGTTGTTCGAGCCGATCATGATGAGGTGGTGTTCCCCATACCAGGACTCGGTTCCTTCGTTGTTGCGCATGGGGATGAAGTAGGGATAAAAACCGGCGACCCGCGCCTCTTCTGCGGTGGTATAGTCCGCGCATTTTTTTAAAATATCCATAATGAATCCTCCGTGTTTTTATTCTATAAATAATGAACGATGCCGCCTGAATGCGGATGGCTTCATTTTAGGAAACAAACGAGGCATGTCAAGTAAGATGACATGCCTCGTTCAATGACTTTCAGGAGATAAAAATTCTGTCCGGTTTACTCGCGGCGCGGCAAGTCGGCCCCATGGGGCGACGGCAACGCTATTTGTGGCGGCGGCGCGAGGCTGTTTCTGTTGCCGGAAAATTGGACGCCGAGAATGTTGTTATAGGGCTGCCCATTGATCTCATGGGTTTCGAGAATCCCGCCGTAGTTGGTGGCGAGATTGGCGGAGTCTACCTGGGCGTACACCCAATCGCCGGCCCGGATCGGCCAATTGACATGGCTGGATAGCGCGTCATAGTATGGCCCGTTATACCAAAGTTGCAAGGATTCGCCCGGTTCGAGGGGGAGGGCGTCCCACAAGACCCCCCAGACAATCCCTTCGTTTCCCATTTTTTTCCAAGTCTGGTTGACTTGGGTGGGGGCCGTGATGGGTCTGACGTATGCATCCACCCAGAAAGGCTGCGTTACTGCCGTCAAGCCATGGTTGGCGATGACCAGTTGAACATTGCCGGCCGTTACCGTGATACTTTCCACGACCAGATCGGGCGCGTAGACGGGCCAATTGCGCATGACTGCCGGTAAGTAAATGGGGGGGCGTGGGATTACGGTGAGGGTGAAGGCGCTGCTCGCGCTGCTGGCGCCATCATTGACGCTCA
>Ga0116144_10006399_pt1 | contig 10284 bp, 5 predicted proteins | sample AD_UKC035_MetaG_FD_89746 | JGI IMG/M metagenome (GOLD analysis project Ga0116144, IMG submission 89746) | Active sludge microbial communities of municipal wastewater-treating anaerobic digesters from USA - AD_UKC035_MetaG | ecosystem: Engineered > Bioreactor > Anaerobic > Digestate | place: USA...
GACTCCTCCCGCTTCCGTCTTATGCAGGATATCGGGCGATACCAGCTTCATAACTACAGGCAAGCCCGTTTTAGATATAATAGATTTGCACTCTTCGACGCTTTTTGCAACAAGTGATTTAACTGTATTTATCCCGTAACAGTCAAGGATGGACCTTCCTTCTATGTCTCCCATCGTCTTTCTGCCTTCCTTTTTAGCTTCTCCTATCATCTTTTCAACAGCCTGCTTTTCAACCTTAAAGTTTGCCAGGTTTCCCCTGTCTGTTGTTTGCCACGTGTAATAATCATACATGCTTTTCATGGAAGAAACAGCTCTTTCGGGGAAAAGATAATTGGGTATTCCCCTTTTCATCAGCACTTTTATTCCTTCATCCATCCTGTGGCCGCCCATGAAGCATCCGAAAACGGGCTTCTTATATTTCTTGTATATTGAAGCGGCCTTCTCTGCGGTCTCGGGAATCTGTGTTACGACCTGGGGTGTCAAAACCGCCAGCACGGCATCAGTTTTCTTCTCTTTAAGGACTATTTCCATTGCCTTCCCGTAAGTATCCGCAAGGGCGTCTCCAAGGACATCAACGGGGTTGTTCACGCTTGCTGCCGGGGAAAGAAATGTTTTAAGTTCCTGCTTGGCTTCCAAGGATATCTCTGACATTGTCATGCTGCTGTCTTCCACCGCATCAACTGCCATAACCCCCGGCCCTCCCGCATTTGTCACTATCGCTATCCTTTTCCCTGTAATGGGCGGCTGGTAAGCAAAGGCTATGGCGCAGTCGAAAAGTTCCTGTACGGAATTGGCCCTTATCACGCCTGCCTGCCGGAGAGCCGCATCGTAAGCCCTGTCAGAACCTGCAAGGCTGCCCGTATGCGACGAAACCGCCTTGCTTCCCGCAGAACTGCGTCCCGACTTTACCATGACAATAGGTTTTTTCATTGAAACCTGCCTTGCCGTTTCTATAAACTTTTTGCCGTCCTTAAGGCCTTCAAGGTAAAGGAGTATCACGTTGGTATCGGGGTCATCTCCGAATTCCTTTATGAGGTCGGTTTCCGAAACATCCGCCATGTTGCCGAAACTGACAAATTTCGAAAGGCCTATCTCTTCTTTCACCGCCCAGTCAAGAACGGCAGTGCCGAGAGCTCCCGATTGCGTGATAAAAGAAATTTTGCCCCTGGGCGGCATTTCAAATGCAAAAGAAGCATTGAGACTGCTGACAGTGTCTATAATCCCAAGGCAATTTGGCCCGATGAGCCTCATATTGTACCGTTTTACTATTTCCTTGAGCTGTTCTTCTTTTTCCTTTCCTTCCTTGCCCGCTTCCTTGAACCCCGCACTTATTACGATAAGCCCCTTGACTCCACGCTCACCGCATCTTTTTGCAACGTCGCATACAATATCGGAAGGTATGACAACCAGAACAAGTTCGGGCCCCTCAGGCAGGTCGTTAATGCTTTTGTAACCCTTGAGGTTGAGTATAGTGTCGGCTTTGGGGTTTATGGGATATAAAGCCCCCTTGTATCCGCCATCCACAAGGTTCTTTAAAATCCTGTATCCCAACTTGCCTGTATTGCTTGAAGCCCCTACAAGAGCTATGCTCTTTGGATTGAAAAACTGATTTAACATTTTGGACCCCTTTCGTGAAATGCGGTAAAAAAGTTTAATTTAGATATCAGAACAATATTATAATCTACACTCAATAAGAAGAAATGTCAAAATTTTCTTAAAAACCTTCGAAATTTATTAAAAAATAGAGCCCTGTCTTTAAAAAAAAGAGTTATGCCCTTATAATAAAAATATGAGAAATAAAATTTTGCTGTCTAAAGAAAAACTTGCGGAAGAACTATGGAAAACCAATCCCGAAATAAAAAAACGGCTTTCAAAGGCAGAAAACCAGAAGGACGCGCGCAATGAACTTTTCAGGTACCTCAATAACATTGAAAGGGAGCTGTTCAAAGTCCATTCCCAAAAACCCCTGAAACGTCTGCACCCGATTGAAAAGAATAATGCAAAAGAGTGCATAAGGGTATTCAAGAACATTATCCGAAAAGAGAACGAAGCTCTTTCGGGGTTTTCTGCTCTTGCCCTTTTATGGCAGCTGAGTAAAAACAATATGCCGCCTGAAACGACAGAAGGTTTTCTTTGTGAATTAATCTACCTGTTTAAGGGAATTTTGGGGAAAACAGAGTTATACGAAAAAGGTCTCAAAAAAGGGGCGTTCAGAGAAAGTAAAAAGGCTGCGGGCCTGAGGTCCGGGGTTCTTGACAGTTACTCCTCAATAATGAATGCTTCCATAAAGAGATACAGCGACAGCCTTGATGAAAACTCCGCCCAAAAGAGCCTTTTGCTTAAAAAACATATCCTCGAATACTTTAAATCTTCTGAAAAAGACTGGTCCAATTACATATGGCACCTTAAACACATCATACAGACTGCGGAAACGCTTAAAGCCCTTGTAAAACTTGAAAAAGACGAGATTGAAGGACTTGCCTGCGCGGAAAAAAACAATATCCCCTTCCAGATAACTCCATATTATCTTTCTCTCTTCAACATGGAAGGAAGAACCGACAGAGACAGGGCAGTCAGGGCCCAGGTAATTCCGGGCAAAAGGTACTGCGAGGCAGTAAACAAAGCCCGTGAGACAGGACAGGATATGGATTTCATGGGGGAGAAGTCAACAAGCCCGATAGACTGCGTAACCCGCAGGTACCCGCAAATAGTCATCCTGAAACCCTTTGAATCCTGTCCGCAGATATGCGTATACTGCCAGAGGAACTGGGAGATAAAAAAAATCGGGGAAGGAGAAATAACCGGCTCAAAGATAGAAAAAGCAGTAAAATGGATAGCCTGTAATCCCAATATTGCAGAGGTTCTGGTTACGGGCGGTGACCCCCTGACTCTTCCCAATGCATACCTTGACAATCTTTTCGGCAGTATTGCTTCAATACCCCACATAGAAAGAATACGCATCGGCACGAGAGTTCCCGTCACACTGCCCTTCAGAATTGATTCGGGATTTATCCAAATACTGAAAAAATACCATGAGTGGGGAAAACGAGAGGTGTGCGTGGTAACACACTACGAACATCCTTCGGAAATGACCAGGGATTCGCTTTGCGCAATAAAAAAAGTCAAAAACGCGGGGATAAACATCTATAACCAGCAGGTATTTACCTACTACAACAGCAGGCGGTTTGAAACCTGCGCCCTGCGTAAAATAATGAAGCTTTCCGGCATAGACCCCTATTACAGCTTCAACACCAAGGGCAAAGAGGAAACGGTAGATTTCCGGGTCCCCATTGCCAGGATAGAGCAGGAAAGAAAAGAAGAAGCGCGTCTGCTTTCAGGGTTGGTGAGAACGGATGAGCCCGTTTTCAATGTGCCGAAACTCGGAAAATCTCACCTGCGTGCATGGCAGGACCATGAGGTTATCATGATTATGGGAGACGGAAGCAGGGTTTACAGGTTTTATCCGTGGGAATCAAAGGTCCTACTGACAGACACATATCTTTACACGGACGTCTCTATATACAGCTATCTTTGCAGACTGAACAGGGACGGCGAAAATATAGACGAATACACCTCCATATGGTACTATTTCTGAAAATCCAAGCCTGCTCCGGGAGAGAAAATGATCCACAGAAAGATTGTCAGAACAGCCATGCTGCAGGATTATACAGGATTGAAGGAAACCCTGTTTGCCCTGCTTGAAGAGGTTGCCGGGAAAGGATACCATTGCGTAAGTTTATCGGCCAAAGAGGAAAACATTGAGACAGTTAAGGCCCTCTGTGAAAAAGCGGTTTCTTGCGGTATGGGGGTTTGTCTTTTTACCTTTTACATGAAATACCAGTACAGGTATCTTTCACACCATCCTGACCAGAAACTCGTATCGGCATCCGACTTTCAGAACCGTCAAGGACGCTCAACCGGCATTTGGGGATGCCCTTTCAACCCGGAGTTCAAGAAAAGGCAACTCCTTTTCTTGAGGGAAGTTGCCCGTTTTCCGGGCGTTGAGAGAATCCAGATAAACGACGAAGCTTATCTTCCCGGCGGCGCATGCCACTGCGAGACATGCAGAGGCGCATACCTTGCAGATTTCGGGGAAGGGATGCCGGTCGTATTAAACCCGGCCATTGAAGAGTGGAAGGATATCAAGTGGCGCAGGTTCCTTGAATGGACTATTGAGAGGTGGAACGGGGTCCACTGCGAGATGTCAAGGGCCATTCACGAAATAAATAAAAACATAAAGGTTGTTTTCCAGGCAAGCCCGAGCACGGACTTATGGAGGAATCCGTGGAGTACCGGGGTGGACCTTTCCGGGATGGCTGAACAGCTTGACGGGCTGTCCACCGACCCTTATTATACCTTTCACAACGCGCCGTTTTTCTCTCCGGCCGAAACATATCTCAGCGAATGGTGCCGTTTCCTCAAAGGCGCGGCCGGCGACGGGAAACTGGCAGAAATCATTCCCCAGGGCTTTTCCCATCCCACGTTTACCCGGCCGCTCGGAGCTGAAGACGGAATATGGTCGGCCGTCATACCGCCTTCCTGCGGCGTGGACATAATCACCCCTTTCACATATAGCCTGCAGAAAATTTCCCCTGTGCAAAAAACCTATGAAGGGGCTTTTAAGCTGGACCTGTATTTTGAAAAAGCCGTCCCCTTGAAATATTCGGCTCTCGTTCACGGGGCCAGGACGGAAATATATAAAAGGCCGCTGCCGGCGAGCACCCCCCTTTCCTACGACGGGACCAGGGTATTGCCGGTTGCGCAGTCATTAAGGCACACAGGGATACCGTACGGCTACATTCCGGACAAGGGGTTAAAGGACCTGAATAACCTTTTTTCTTACAGGGTCATAATTCTTCCGGAAATAAACTGCCTTTCGCAAGAGGAGGAAAAAGGGATAAGAGAATTTGTTTCGGGCAAAGGCAGGATGGCTGTCCTCGGATGCATGGGGACCGATGACGGGACGGGAACAAAAAAAAACAACGGGGGCAGCTTGCTGCAGGAGCTTTGCGGAATAAAAGTTACAGGGGAGACAGGAAGGCAACAGAGATTCCGGATGGTGGAAAACCTCCCCTTCATGAAAAATCTTTACACTGTTGACGAGAAAATTGACGAACGCTATTCCAACGGTACCTGCAAGCCTCTCTTCACTCTTGACCACTGTGTTGATGCCGAGGTTCCCGGCGACAGCAGAATAATCGCCGAGTTTCTCGATGAAAACGGGACTCCCTCGGGCCGCCCGGCAATTGTCCTGGCAGGGAAAGACGGAAATCTGCTCTGGTTCGCAGGATTTCCTACCCATGTCTCAAAGAATGAAGCTTACGGGACGACTGTCAGGAACCAGTCACACCTGCTTTTTCCTCTCCTTGTGGAATGGTTTGCCGGTGAAAAACCCGCGTTAAGGGTTGAAGGCTGGCCGCCCGAGGTGCCCATGAGGAAACTGCGGCCGCTGGACTACAGGTATATGTCAACCTTTGAATTCTTCCCACTGGAGGGAAAAGATATTTACATGGGCACGATAGCTTCATATTTCAAAGAACCGGCTTCTTTTGCCATGGCTGCCGATATCCCGCCCGGCAAGAGAATAAAAGAAGTGAGGGAATTATTGACCGGCAAGAGGGTGCCTTTTGAAACGTCAGAAAATAAAGCGGAAATAACCGTTGACATGGGCTATGAGGATGCCGCAAAGGTATTCCTCTTCAGGTTCGGGTAAAAGAAGGAGAAAAACGGAATGTTTTTCATGGAACTGTCAGGCACCGGCTACGAAATGGGATACCAGGCAGGGAAACTTTCCCGGCTGGCGATAGGAGCGACGATAGACCTGCTGGCAAAAGGTTTCCGCCGATGGGATAACGAGCAATTTACCTCTGCAAGGAAAAAATATATGTCGTTTACCGAGAAAATATGCCCGGAATTGATTGAGGAAATCCAGGGAATGGCAGACGGTTCGGGCTTCCCTTTTCAATGGCTTTACCTTGCAAATTTTTACGCCTTGATGAAAGAGTCCAGGGAAGGATGTTCCAATATTGTTTTTACACAAAGCGGCAGCGGGCCCATGATGGCAAAAACCAACGATTTGCCCGTCCATGAGGGGAAGCATTCAATTGTAAAGCTTAAGCGTCCCAGGAACGGCTACGCTTCGCTGAGCGTCTCATGGGCAGGGACGGTATGGGGAGGAGCAGGCATAAACGAAGCCGGACTTGCAGTCGGAGGCTCAAGCTCTTCTTCGAGTGTCCAGGCGCCCGACAATCCTATTGACCCCCACTGCCTCAACTACTGCCTGCTTACCCGGGCAGGCTCGGTTGCGGAGGCTGTCGATTTATTGAAGGATATCCCCCTGACTGCCCGGGGAGCGAATATCCCCCTGGCTGATAGAAGCGGAGATGCAGTCGTGGTTGAAAAAGCGGGCAATCTGCAATACCTGCGCAGGCCTGTTGACGGGGTCCTCTGGTGTACAAACCATTCCCTTTCCGGCGAAATGGCGCCTTACAGGGCTGACAATCCCGCCAGATTGAACGAATCCATGGAACGTTATGCAGCAATAGAAAATTTAATCAGGGAAAAACCCCGCGATGCGGGATTGCTGAAAAAAATAGTTGCATATAACCGGCGTCCCGGCGCACTCTGCCGGTACGGAGATGATGACCCGCTAAAATACGAAACCGAATGGGCAGGCATTTTCCACCCGTCACAACAAGAGATAGAGGTGTGTTTCACGCATGCAGACAGGGACCCATGGGTCGGTTTCAGGATGTGAAGAGCCGGGAAAATAACCATCTAAAAGTTATAAACTGTTTAATCTGTTGACAGCTTCTTGTCTGCTCAAAAAAGGAAGGTTTGTCATGGCGTCCTCAAAAGATTACGTTTCGGTGCTTGAAAAATGGATAAAATCCGCAAGAGATTATCTTTACACCCCTCCTGACAGGCCCGGCCTGCTCTGTTACGGAACCGGCTACGACAGCTGGGGCGTGCAGACCCAGCAGAAAGCATTTTCGGCGTTTGCGGTACTGGCGGCAGATCCGTCCACGGACGAAAAAACGGCCGGACTTTCGAGAGATGAACTGTATGAATACTCGGTCAGAATGCTCAGGTTTAACCTTGAAACGCACAAAACCGGCAGCTACGCCTGTTTTAACGGCACAAAATGGGGGAATTCGTGGATAAGCGTCCTTGGAATCGAACGCATGATGCACGGCATAGACGCCCTGCAGGGCAGGCTGTCCGAAAACGAACGCGGGATGCTCAGAAACGTTATGCTCTCCGAAGCGGACTATCTCACAGACTGCCATCCCGTTAAAGCGGGGAAAACGGAAAACAACCACCCTGAAAGCAATATATGGAACGGCGCACATCTTTACCGTACGGCGCTCATGTACCCGGACTGCAAGAGAATCAAAGAATATATGGACAAGGGAACTTCTTTTATTGTCAACGGCATTTCTGTCGCGTCAGATGCCGTAAGCATGGAAACGGCCGCGGGCAAATCCGTTTCCGAGCGGTACGCCGGGGACAACTTCTTTGAAACCTTCGCCCTCAACCACCACGGGTATCTCAATATCGGGTACATGTATATATGCCTGTCCAACATAGCCATTCTTTACTTTGAATACCGCCTGAGAAATCTTCCCGTGCCGGAATTATTGCTGCGACATGTCCGCGAACTCTGGCAGCTGGTAAAACTATCCACCTTTCCCGACGGACGCCTTTGCAGGATAGGAGGGGATACTAGGGTAAGATACTCTTACTGCCAGGACTACGCCCTTCCCGCGTGGCTCATGATATACGACCTTTACGGGGACCGTGAGTGCAAATCGTTCGAAAACGGATGGTTTGAAACAGTCAAAAGAGAAACCGCCTATAACGGCGACGGGTCGTTCCTGTCGGCCCGCTGTCAGGACCTCAAAAACATATCTCCTCTATACTATACCCGCCTCGAATCAGACAGGGCTGCCACGTTCGCCATGGCGGCTTACTGGAAAAGAATGTTGGAGCCGCCTGTATTGAATAATCCTTCAAAAAAGGCCCGTGATTTGAAAGAGTGGCATGACAGTTACCACGGCGCGTGCGTTTGCCGGGGAGAAAAAAGAATGGCGTCGTGGTGCTGGAAGGCAGCCGAGCCGCCCCAGGGGCTGTGCCTGCCGGTTGACAGAAGCGACATGGCTGAATGGAGATACAACTTTTCTGGAAGGATAACAGGACAGGGGCGGTTTAACGGGCAGAGAATTCTTTTCCACAGGGAATATCTTTTTGAAGGCGGCTTCTGCACGGTTGGAGAAACAGAGATATATTCAACCGGTTTTTTTGAAGGGCAGTCCGACGAAATAACGGGCAAAAACATCATTGTCTTTGCCGCTCTGCCCGACGATACAACGGTTATAATAATGGAAAAAGCCGTTGCCTGCCGCCGATTTTACATTAACGAACTTAAAGGATTGAATTGCAATATCCCCAACGATATCTTTAACGGTTCCGTAAGGATATACCGGTCGTCAAAGGGCATAAGGAAGGTCAAAGGCGGAAATGATGGGAAAGAGGGAACTATTGAATTCCTCTCTCCCTGGATAAATATTGATAACCGGCTGGGAATTGTCGGTTTATACGGCTCAGACAGATTCTCTCTTTGCCGCCCGCCAAAAAGGCAGGCGGGATTGAAGCTTTCTCAGTACGAAAGCAGGACCGTTTCAACGGGATTGAGGGCGGACGAATTATGTTTTCCTTACAAAAAGGGGCCCCTTGCCGTGGAGAAAGGGGAAACCCTTTTTGACATGGGGTGCGTAATACTGGCGGGAACCGGAAGCAGGAAGACATCCCTGTATTCAAAAAGCAAGGTATCCGTGGTACGGCTGGAACCGCCTGATTCCATAAGGACGGTTATGGCACAAGGGTTCAACGGCAAGAAGTATCTATTGACAGCCAACTTCGGAGAAAAAGAAGAGCGTTTCTCCATCCCGCTCAAAGACTCTTCAAGAGCGGTGGCTCTTACAGGAAAGGAGAAAACCGAAACCAGGAAAGACAGGATTTGCATATCCGTCAAACCATGCGATATAAAGCTTTTTGAAATTGCCCGGACGAAAGAAAAATCATGAAAAGAAAGGCGTTATTAATCAGGATTTTATTGCCTGCTATCTTGCTTTTAACTCTGGCAAATAGACTGTTTGCTTTTCCTAATCCTGTTACTATTATTCAAAAGGAAAAGCATATTCTCCGGGAAGAAACATTTTCTTTTGTTGTCATAGGGGACAACCAGCCCCGGGGGACCTTCGGACAGCCGGCTGTCTTCAGAAAGATAATATCAGAAGTCAACAGGTCGGATGCCAAATTTGTCGTGCACCTCGGGGACAAGATACAGGGAGACAGAAATAAAGAGGTTGCGAGAGAACAGTACAAAGAATTTAAAAGTATAATTGATGAACTTAAAATTACTATGTACCATACGGCAGGCAACCATGACATAAGGAAATCAAAGCAGAACGAGAAACTGCACGAAGAATTGTTCGGGCCTCTTTACCGTTCTCTTGCATGGAAAAATTCTTTCTTCATCATCCTGAATACCGAGCAGGTGGGAGAGGAAGGAAACATAACGGGAGAACAGCTGGAGTGGCTCAAAAGAGAGCTTGAAAAATCGAAAAAATACAGGGACCTGTTTGTTTTCATGCACAGGCCTCTCTTTTCAGCCCTTTTCCAGGGCAAAGACCATTTTCATTTCATATCGTCGGAACACAGGAACAGCCTGGCGGAACTCTTCAAACAATACGGGGTAACGGCCGTATTTGCCGGGCACGAACACCTCTACCACAGCGGGAACCGGGACGGGCTGCAACAGGTCATTTCAGGAGGGGGAGGAGCTCCCTTCCATTTCTATCCTAAGGGCAATTTCCACCATTACATTATTGTCAATGTGAAGGAAAAAGAGGTTAAGATAGAGGCAGTTCCGGTATCCGCTGAGTAAATCCCGCCGCTGCAGGTACAGTAAACTGCCAACGAAGCTATTCAGAGGAAATTAACCCGATATATCATTTGTTCATTTCACACAAAGAATAGCGGGTTCAGTTTCCTGAAAAGTAAGAAGGAAATTAACCCGATATATCATTTGTTCATTTCACACAAAGAATAGCGGGTTTAGTTCCCTGAAGAGCAAGAAGGAAATCAACCCGGTATATCATTTGTTCATTCCACACAAAGAATAGCGGGTTTAGTTCCCTGAAGAGCAAGGAGGAAATTAACCCGGTATATCATTTGTTCATTCCACACAAAGAATAGCGGGTTTAGTTCCCTGAAGAGCAA
>Ga0116144_10006400_pt1 | contig 10284 bp, 14 predicted proteins | sample AD_UKC035_MetaG_FD_89746 | JGI IMG/M metagenome (GOLD analysis project Ga0116144, IMG submission 89746) | Active sludge microbial communities of municipal wastewater-treating anaerobic digesters from USA - AD_UKC035_MetaG | ecosystem: Engineered > Bioreactor > Anaerobic > Digestate | place: USA...
CTATGACCGACAGCTCCTATGGCGAAGTCCAGGTGTACGGTTATCGGCAAAGCGCCTATGTTTCTGGCGCCTCTGCTGGTAACGCTCCGGGCACCTATCTTCAGCCGGTGAGCGGAATCTTGACGGACATGACGATGAGCGCGGCCACGACTTCCGGCCACACCAAAGTTGCCTTGTTCGAGACCATCGCCGCTTCCGCTGCCTATTCCGGCACGCGGCAGTGGAACGTGTTCATTCGCGCGCTGTAAAAAGGTTTGGCGTAATCCCCCTCGCCGGCCAGTACCCTGACCGGTCCACTGACTAAGGCGGGGGGGACTCGCGCCACACGTTCCTGGAGGGAGGAACAGTGAAAGTTATTTTCATCGACGGTACGAAGGCATTTTCTCCGCACCGTCTAAGAGAGAAGGCCAGCGGCGGGATAGTGACGTCTTTGACGCTCATCCCACGATACCTGGCCAAACGAGGGCTGGACGTCACAGTCCTCTCGATTTACGACAGGGATGAACACGTGGACGGTGTGCACTACGTCCACCAGATCCCCGAGCATGAAAAGTTTGACGTCGCGGTGTTCAACCGCAACATGCTAAACCGCCGCCTCATGGAGCACTTCAAGGGTGCTGTGAAGGTCTGGTGGCTGCACGACATCGTCGACTACCGATACTTGGAAGACGATGGTTACAAAGCCGTCGATTCGATCGTGGCTCTTTCTCAATATTGCGTGGACTCCTACGCTGACTTCTACGGCATCGGCCTAGATAAGTTCACGTTTATACCTAACGGGGTGGACCCATCCGTGTTCTACACGGGGTCCTGGACAAGGAACAGAAACCTTTTCCTGTGCGCTTCGGCGCCCATCAAGGGCCTCTACCCCATCTGGTTTACGCTCCAGAACATGCGCAGGGTTAACCCGGACGTCGAGTTGCGCATCTACGCCAGCCAGTCTCTCCACGACCTGGAAGACGACAAGCGCACGCGGGCCACGCTGGGCGAGTTGGAGGCGACTGGGGCAAAGGTACTAGAGCCGATCCCGCAGCACGAGTTGGCCGACGTTATGCGCCAAGCCCGGGGGCTGCTCATGCCGAACCACTACCCGGAAATCTGCTCGAACCTCCTGCTTCAGGCGCGGGCCTGCGGACTTCCTGTGGTGGGCGTGCCAATAGGTTCATGCCGCGAGTTCTTGGCCGATGGCGTCGAGGGCCTGCTGACAAAGACCGCGCCCCACGACATGTACTGGTGGTGGCGCGACTTCGCCGCGCAGGCAGTGCGCCTCATGACCGAAGACAGCCTCTTCGACACGATCTCTGAGGCCACGCCGATGGGTGTGCACACGTGGGACGAGATCGGGGAGCAGTGGTACGACTTACTTACAAAAGGGAGCATTAAATGATCGGTTCCGGCATCTTCTTCAAGTACCACCCCGACGAAACATTCAGGGGAAAGCGCGTCCTGAATATTGGCTGCGGGTTTGCCAAGTTTTCCGCGAAGAACGTCACCAACATGGACGGTTACGACATTTGCAGCCCAGACGTTGTCTGGGATCTAAACAAGACGCCGTTGCCGTTTGAAGACAACACGTTTGACCTTATCTTGGCAAACCACATTCTTGAGCACGTCGATAAGTGGTGGGAGTGTTTCGTCGATATGGGGCGCATATTGAAGAACGGCGGCGTGATTGAGATTTGGTTGCCGGGATCGGGCAACGACTCACAGTGGGGATACCGAGACCATGTGCAAATGATCAACCATTACTCCTTTTTTGGCGTCCAGAATCTATCCCGTGCCGGCGGGAATGCCTGGGCGAAGACGGAGCAGGCCGGAGGCGCCGGCAACCTCTACCTTATGGGACAGATGCGCAACATGATGGATAAGCGGTGGATAAAGTGGCTTCCTCGGTTCATGAAGGACTGGGCGTGCGAACACTTAAGGAACGTCATCTACGAGGAAGGCTATTTTTTCATTAAAAGGGAGCAGGGCAAATGAAAGAGACATTCGTGGTGTTGTGGAGTTGCTATCAATGCGGCCGCCTTGGCGATCAATACGACTACCAGCGTGGGGTCGGATGTTTTTCGTGTAAAAGCCACCACATGCGCCCAGCGGCGCCAAGCTTCATTAACCTGACGCGATACTATGCAACGCATCCAAAAATGTTGCTGCGCGCCGTCCTGGAGGCCTTCCTTGTCCGAGATCGTTAAGGACTCCGTAGCGCTGCTCATGCCCTGCGCTGGGGCTGTGGACCCGAAGGTGGTGCAGACAGCGCTGGTGCTGACTTCCTTCGCCAACGCCAACGGAACGCAAGTGCGACAAGTTGGCGTCACAGAACGGACGCTGATTCATACAGCGAGGAACGTATTGGCGAAGGGCTTTTTGGAGACGGACTGCGAATGGTCCTTTTGGATGGACTCAGACATGATCCTCGAGCCACGGACGATCCCCGTCATGGTGCAGTGGGCCAAGCGGCTCAACGCGAAGTTTTTAACGGGCATCTACTACCAGCGCATGGGAAACCACATGCCGGTGATCTTTGTCCGGGACGAGAAGGTGAAGAAGTACGAAGACGAGTATGCGCACAGCTGCGTCGCGCCGCCGAAGGACTCTAAGAAGCCCTTCCTCGTCCATCGCACGGGGTTCGGCTGCGTGCTGCTCCACCGCGACGTGCTGGCCAAACTCGAGGAGCCTTACTTCAAGTACCCGTATGTTAATGAGAAGAAGGAGCTGTCCGAGGATTTCTATTTCTGCATCAAGGCTCAGAAAGCCGGCGTCGATCTGTGGGCTATACCTGAGCTGGACTGCGGGCATGTCGGGACCGCGCCCATCATTCGGGCGAAGGATTTTGTGCCGGGCCCTGACATGATCAAGACGGAAGTCCGGACCGTCAATTGAATTTTGGGAGGCGGCGTTGGCTCCCTCCCGTCGCCTCCCAAGCTTTGGAAGACCTGGGAGCAATGGAGGAACAAATGGTGAAACATAAAGCGGTGAAAGAAGAGAAGCCCGCGCCGAAGCCCAAGGCGGTGGTTGAGGCGAAGTCCCACGTGACCGTGGAAGACATGCGGTGCGAAATCTCGACGCTGACAAACAAAGTGTCAAGCCTGCGCCTACTGCTCGCCTACCTCAGGGACAACGTTCTGCACGGCAATCAAGCGCACGTCGATCGCATCAACGGCGCACTTCGAGAATAAAAGGGAGCCACACATGCACGTTATTCGTTTAGTCGGAATGCCGGACAAGGTCATCGCCTTTGATGGTTTACCTGAAGAGCTGGTCGCGGGTCTGGACATGCAGGGACCACATGGGTTTCCCCGCCACTGGAAGGCGTGGCTGGGCACGAAAAAGAAGATCACAAAGATCAACCCTGAGCGCGATCCGATCACAATGCAGATCCGCACGTTCGAGCCAATTGTCGAGGAGGGGCCTTTTTTCTACATCGTCGACGAAATGATGAACCAGGACGTCGAGAAATGGCAGGCGATTTGCGACTACGCGCGGCGTAATGCGCCGTTGGATTTCCGCCTTAAAGACAAGATCGAGGACATGGCCAAGCCGCTGGCGGCAGATCCAAAGTCGGAGCTTAAGCTGGAGCCCGAAGAGGTGGTTGTAATTCCGCTCGGCAAAAAGCTGATTGTGCCCGATGTCCCGGCACCAATTGTCGTTCCTGAAATCAAGAGTGTGCCGAGCGAAGCGGAAAAGGTGGCGATGCAAAACAACGCCAACTTTAAGACGCTGGGTCCAAAAGATGTCCAGGCCATGAAACACGACGCAAGCTGCAAAACATTTGGTAGGGCCGGCAGGTATTCGGACGGCTGCCAAAAGTGTGAGTTGCTGAAACTAAACCGCCAGCCAACGCCGGCCTAGGAGAACAAATGAAACGAATCGTGCTTGCAGTCGCCTTTATTATGGGTGGACGCCTTTGCTATGGCGCCCCCGCCACCGCTGAAGCCCCGATCTCAGGGTGGTCCACGCCAGAGACATTGACGGTCAGCAATAGTGCATGGACGAAGGCCACCACGACGCAGCTCAGCGGCCGTTACGGCATCGTTGTCTCTGTCCCGGCGGCCAACAACGCCAACATGGTGGGGCTTCTTGGCAACTGCACCAGCACGGCCGTGGCGACCACCGTGCGTCCATTCGAGTTTGTTAAGGGTGGGTTCACGGTGGTCCCAACAAACGAAAACGTGTGTCTTTGGCTTATGACGCTTCACTCCGGATCGGAGAGCGCCCACACGCAGCAGTTTAAGCAATAGGAGCGTCATGAACTACCTGCAGATGCAACAGGAGCTGGGCGCGCGTCTTAGCGCCTACAACCTTTCTGTAGCCGAAGACTTGGCCAAGATAGAGCGATGGTTAAACCTTGCTCAGCAGTATATCTGCGGGCAGTTCAACTTTCCGTTTCTTGAGGCCTACGAAATTATTCAGACGGTTCCGGATATCACCACCGGCACAGTCAATGTCACCGCAGGCTCAGCGTCGATTACATTCAGTTCGGCGCCGGTGGCCTCTGTGGCTGGCCGTTACATCCAGTTTTCGGATACCGACGACTGGTACAGGATCAGCGCGCACACTGCGGCGAGCACTAGCGCCACGATTGATCCGGCATATGGACAGGCGGCAAATTTAACAGCCGCGACATTCACGATACGCAAGCTTCTGTACGCCACAAGCATTCCCTTGGACAGCATTACAACGATCAAGAAGACGGTTAACCCTGGGCGGCTGCCTGGGCTTAGCAAGCGGGAAGGGGATTTTTTCCTGGCGCTATATATGGATCCCGGCGACCCATTGGCCTACATAATGGGTCCCATGGACTCTTCCGGGAACTTGCAGTTTGCTTTGGTCAATCCTCCGTCGGACGTAATTAACCTTTATGTCACTGGCTTGAGGAAGCTCACGGACATGGTCAACACCACAGACACCTCTGTTATACCGGCGCGGTGGCATGACGGCCTTTTAAACATTGCGGCATATTTTGGCTTTACGGCGCTAAACGATACGCGAGCCAAATTGGAGCTTGATCTCGGGAACATGCGGATCAAGGACATGCAGCGTGTCTACAGCACCGATCTCGGCCGCCACCGCGTGGTAGGAGCGGATCGGGAAAACTATGACTTTGGGCCCATATACACGCTTCCGTCCAACTTTGGACCAATGAGCTGATGACTCGCCGAAGCAAGGCCATCCCGATATTTGATTTTACCGGCGGACTAAACACTAAGTCTTCGGTAACGTCCCTGGAATTGAACCAATCCCGAGACATCCAGAACATCAACATTTTGCCTAACGGTGGATTTGAAAAGCGCCAAGGGAACGTGGCCTTTAACGCCAGTGCCATGGCTTCAAGTGCCGCTGTGCATGGGCTTGGATACTATCGCCAGTCGGATGGGGATGATTTTCTTATGGCCATTGCCGGCACCGGCGTCTTTAAGTCTGACTCCCTCGACGGAACCATGGACACCATCACTGGAGCCGTTACTGTTACGACCGGGCAGGACAACATATGGACGCATTCCGTTCTAAATAATTTGTCCATTTTTGTAGGTGGGGCACCCGATGCGCCAATCAAGTGGAACGGGAGCGGGAACGCCGACGTGCTGGGGGGGAGTCCACCTTCCGGAGCCTTTGGCTTAACGGCAAACAACCGCCTTTTCATAGGCGATACAACGGCAAATCCGTCAAGGATCGCATGGAGTATTTTAGGCAATCCCGAAGATTGGACCGGCACGGGCAGCGGGACGCAGGATGTGCAGGCCAACGACGGCGATGTTCTTGTTGGCGCCGCCGTGCACAGCATCGACCATATGCTGCTTTTCAAGCAGAACTCGATACATGACCTGGCCATCCGCACTGCCCCGTTCCCGCTTTTCCCGCTTTTTCGGGAAGTCGGGGCAATTTCCAAGCGTGGCATATTAAACGTGGACGGGATTGTATATTTCATCACCCCTGAGCCGCGCATGAAGGCTACCGACGGCAGCCAGATAATTGATTTCCCAGACACGATCGACAACGTCTGGGACTCGCTAAACCCGGCGAGGCTTAAATATCTCCACGGCCTTTACTACCGACGGTTGCATCAAATATGGTGGTTTGTTTCTACCACTTCAGCAACATCGCACGACCTGGTGATTATATGGGACCTGAAAAGGAAATGCTGGCTTCGCCATACGACCGGCTACAAGATGAACGTTTCCTGCATTGCCCAGGACCGGACGGCATATTGCGGGGCCTACGACGGCAAGCTTTACCGACAAGACGTGACCAACGTTTATTCCGACGCTTCGGAGACAAACACGGAGATCGATTCCATCTTGCGCTCCGGGTGGATGGGCCTAAACGACGAAACACTTCTTAAGGTGGCCATCCACGCGATGGTCAATTTCCAGCTACAGACAAGCGGCCAGTTCGAGCTTTCGTATGGGTACAACTTTAATACAGACACGACGATCGAGAGCATTTCGCAGGCGACGACAGCAAGCACTTACGACACCGCCGTCTACGACAACGCCTTTTTCGGTGGCAACTCCGACGCTGTGCGGCTAATCCACATGTCCGGCTCTGGTAACTTTTTCCAATACGCTTTCCGCCACAACACAGCGGGGGAGGCGTGGGCAATTAATGGACTGACTTTGGCAATGCAGGAAGGAGGGCCAAACTCGCCATGAGCACGCTTGCGGTTACAAATACATTTAGAAACGGCGAGCGCATTACGGCCGCCATTTTTAACACAAACTACGATGACATTGTCACCTATGTTAATGACCGCAACACTGCGGCCGCGACATGGGATGGAATGCGCTCTGAGTCGACTACCACGGTTCCACTCACGGCAAACCAGACTGGGACTGCCGACATCGTAAACCTCAAAGACAACGGGACAACTGTATTTCAGGTTAAAGACGGCGGCATCGTCACGATGGCCAGCTACATTTATGCTCGCACCTATCTGGCCAGCAACAACGTCAGGACATCGTTTGCGTCGGCGAAGGTCGCCTTTGACACACCGACACAAACGACCCAGCTATTCAATAATGCCGGCGTCGCCACAATAGCCTCAGCGGGACTATATATGGCGATTGCGAATGTTGCTGTATTCCCAAGCGTGTCGAATACCAGCTTTACGCTGAATCTGTTTAAAGGCGTTGTTGGTAGTTCGTCTTCGTCCAATATTTCAAGGACCGTGACACGCAAAGTCAGTGGGGTCTCGATTCAGACTACGCGAATGGTGGAGATGCTTTCTCTCGCGCAGAACGAAACATTGACGCTGGAAATTGCAAGCAATGGCGCTGGTTACACGGTTGTCGGCGGTACGCAGCTCACATACTTTTCACTTCTTAAGGTGGCGTAAATGACCAACCTCGCGGTAACCAACACATTTGTCTCAGGGGCCATCATAACGGCGTCAGGCCACAACACCAACTACTCCGACATCGTGAACTACATAAACAATAGAAACACTGCCGTGGCGAGTTGGGATGGCGTTTCGGTTGCAAGCTCGACCATTGTCCCGCTGACCGTCGACAACGGGACCGGGACTCAAAACATCTTTGAAGTGTTGGATAACGGGGCCGGCGTCCTGGTCGTAAAGGATGGTGGTTATGTTGACATGGCTGGGCAGCCGCGTGTGCGCGCCTATAGAAGCTCAAATCAATCGATAAGCGCCGGGACCGGGCAAGTAACCTTTAACGCAGAGACATACGACTTGAAGGGCGAATTTGCTGCGGGGGTTTATACAGCCGGCCACACCGGCCTGTACCTCTTTACCGCAACTGTCGCTGTCTCTATTGGGGCAACGGACGTAATACAGCTCACCCTAATAAAGAACGGTGTTACCGCCGTAGCCGCGACATTTGTTCCAGCGGTCTCGGGCGTAACACCGTCTGTATGCGTAGCCGACATTCAGTCCATGACGGCGGCGGACACCATGGAAGTGTCCTTAACATGCACGAACAACATGACAGTGACCGGCACAGAGTTTCAGACATTTTTCACGGTGTATAAGCTGGCTTAATGGCCGATCTTTCTATAACAAATCGTTTTTCTCCGTCCCAGGCGCCGATCAACAACGGCGTCAACATAAATTTTCAGGACGTTGCCCAGTACATCAACGACCGTAATGCGGGGACGGCAACATGGGACAACGTTGTGGTGACGAACCTAGTGGCCACAAACATATCAGCCTCCACATCGACCGGGATGAAGAACAGGCTGATAAACCCGCTTTTTGCCATCAACCAACGCCAGGTCACAGCGCCGGGTGATGATACCTATGTAATGGATTGTTGGTATGTGTTGACGCAGAGCAACCCCATAACGGTCGCGCAGCAGGCGTTACAAGAAGACGGGCAGACCACAAACATACGTCTAACCCAATCCAACGCAAGCGCGCAACGCCTAGGCCTCGCCCAAATAATAGAGTCCACCGAGTCTCAGCTCTTGCGTGGGCGAAGCGTTGTTCTTTCAGCGCGCATTCGATCGTCTTCCGCTCAGGCAATTCGGTTTGCAATTCTGGAAAACACCGCAACGCCGGACACTGTAACTTCGGACGTTGTCAGCTCATGGACCAGCACGAATTATACCGCGAGCAATTTCTTTATCGCTGGGCTAACGGTCACCGCTGTGGGCTCATTGACTCCGGCGGCGGCAACATGGACCTCAATAAGCCTGACTGGGACAGTTTCTGCTGCAGCGGACAACCTCATTGTGCTGTTTTGGACGGAAGGGACATTTGCACAAAACGAGACGCTGGATATTGGCGTTACGCAGCTTGAGCCCGGCACAGTGGCGACGGTGTTTGATTGGCGGCCGTTAACGCAGGAGCGGCCGCTTTGCTTCCGCTACTACCAAAAAACATATGAGGAAGGAACTGCGCCTGGGACCGCAACGAACAACGGCAACCTTGTGATCCGTCGCGCCATAGCTTCAGAGACGACAACATTTTATGGCGCAGGCTTTCCGGTTGTTATGCGCGTGGCCCCGACGGTCACCTGGTACAACCCCTCATCTGGAAGTTCGGCGAGCATTAGGAATGATTCGGCCGGAGGCAATATCACAGTGACTGGAACAGACACTCAGGATCCAACAACAACAAAGCGTGTTGGTTCGCCCACGCACGCGGCCAACGGCCTTGCCGGCAACATCATACTTGGGCACTACACGGCGGATGCATCGCTATGATCTTCGGCCCGGAGTTTTTAGAAGAAACAATCAAGGCCTGTCGCCGTGAGCAGGAAAGGCTTCGCTTGGACTATGAGCGCCAAGAGGGCGTTATTCGTTTTTGCGAAAAGGTGTTGAAGGATGCAAGCAATCCGTCAAAAGATGTTCCACCGGAAGTCAAACTCTAGCCGGCGATCGGCGCTAGGAGACACAAATGGGATTCAGTCTGAAGAAGGCTTTTAAAAAGATCAGCAAACCGCTTGCCACCATCGCCACTGGAGGATTAAACCTACTGGGCGGCGCTTTAAAGCAGCCCGGAATGCCGTCTTTGGGTGGCGGCAACGACGTTGGCGCGCTTAACGGGCTTGCCCTGCAGGAAGAGCAGCGCCGCCAAAAGTTGGCCGCAGAGCAACGCCAGCAGATAGAGGAATTTGGCACTCAATACTCAACGGATGCCGCCTCTTACCGTCAACGTTTGGCCGACAGCTTGGCTCAGACGGGGCAAGACACTTTTGAGCGGGCCAATCCTTATATTCTTGAAGACCTTAATACGCGCGGGTTCGCCTCTTCGCCCACAGAAGTTGCGCGGGCGCAGGCAACAGCACTGGGCGATATTACACGAGAGAACCAGGGAATACTAACTGACTTTGACACCAACACGTTTAACAGCTTGGCGGACATAAAGGCTGGCGGGCTAAATCAGTTTCTGGGCGGCAATCAAGATGCTCTCGACGCTGCCCTCGAACTTCGGCGCGCCGGCATTACCCGCAGCTTTGATAACGCTGACAGGTCCCGAGACGAGGCCATGTCCAAATACCTCGCTAAACGTCAGTCTCGTGATCAACTCATTGGAGGCCTCTTTAATCTTGGCGGATCAATTCTTGGAGGCGGACGGTAAGACGCTATGCCCAAGATTAACCAAATCCGTGGTCGGCAGCTTCAGGCGATCGACACATCGAATAAGTCCAGGATAAGTCCTGAGACCATCATTAAGGTCATGGGAAACAACCCTTATGCCGAGGGTCTCGCCACGCTGGGCGATGCCTTGGGCCGCCGGGCAGAGCTGCGCCGGCAGGGTGAGGAACTGGCAAAGCTCGAGAAATCCTATGGCCTTGAGCCGGGGGCCCTTGCGGGGACCGGCAA
>Ga0116144_10006401_pt1 | contig 10283 bp, 10 predicted proteins | sample AD_UKC035_MetaG_FD_89746 | JGI IMG/M metagenome (GOLD analysis project Ga0116144, IMG submission 89746) | Active sludge microbial communities of municipal wastewater-treating anaerobic digesters from USA - AD_UKC035_MetaG | ecosystem: Engineered > Bioreactor > Anaerobic > Digestate | place: USA...
AAAAGTACATTTTTTTGTTCGGCGGAAAGATATTCCAAAAAAATAAAATGGGCTGTCTTTTTTGAATTTTCTCATTACAATATGCATGCGAACCTAAAGTGAATCGACAGGAGATGGAATATAAATGAATGATATCTTCATCAACTAAAATCCGGGACGGGAAACCTTTATTCTGATTAGTTTTGTTCTCCTTTTTGGCAACCCGGATCGGGTGCAATCTGAAAACTCAAGTGAATTAAATTAATGGCATGATTCAAAGGCATATCAGAATTTATATTTTATTCGCTCATGTATTGGGCTTGAACTTTTTTTCATATCTGCTGACAACTTTGCAGGCACAAAATTCGGAGCAACAGGCATTCTTTATCAAAAGCATTTACGATGAGGCTCTGGAAAAACAGCAATCCTATGAATGGCTTTATTTTCTCTCGGAGAAAATAGGGGGTCGGATAGCCGGTTCTCCCCAGAGTCTGGCGGCTGTTGAATTTACCCATCAGGTGATGGATACGCTTGGGATGGATACTGTCTGGAATCAGGCCTGCGAAGTCAATTATTGGTACCGTGGTGCACGGGAGCGGGTACGAATAATAGGCAATCCGCATATAGGGGATCTCGAACTCAGAGCTTTGGCGCTTGGTGGTTCTGGCGGATCTGGCCCCGGGGGTGTAAGCGGAGAGGTCATTGAATTTAAAAGTCTGGATGAAGCTCGGGCCAATTCTTCCAAAATCAAGGATAAGATCGTTTATTTTTCTCGTCCGTTTGACAATAAGTTTTTAAAGACTTTCCACGCCTATGGCAGTGCCGTTGACCAGAGGGTTCATGGTCCTTCGCTGGCGTCCAAATTAGGTGCCAAGGCTTGCATCGTCCGATCTATGACCGGACGATTGGATTCTTTTCCACATACGGGAGGAACGCTTTGGGAAGATGGGGTCAATCCGATTCCTGCTTTGGGCATCAGCACGTTGGATGCCGAAAAATTGTCTGCACTTTTAAAAAAATCGCCCGTCAGATTATATGTGGAAACCCATTGTGAAAACAGGGGAAAGAAAACATCCTATTCTGTCATTGGTGAGATTCGTGGTAGTGAAAAACCTGATGAAATCATCCTGGTGGGCGGACATCTGGACTCTTGGGATGTCGGCGGTGGTGCCCATGACGACGGCTCGGGCTGTGTGCAATCCATGGAAGTCATAAAAATTCTGAAAAGCCTGGGTTACAAACCCCGCAGAACCCTTCGTTGTGTGATGTTTCAAAATGAAGAAAACGGATTGGCCGGCGGCAAAACCTATGCGGAAGAATCCGGAAAAAGAGGGGAATTCCATTTTGCCGCCATTGAGAGCGATGCCGGTGGTTTCACTCCCCAGGGATTCGGTTATGATGGAGACACAAGCCGGATCAATCAATACACTCCCTACTTCAGAGAATGGGATGATCTTCTGTCTCCTTACGGGTTGCACATAACCAAGGGCGGAGGCGGCGCGGACATTGGGCCGCTCAGAAGCCAAAAGGGTATCCTGTTTGGATTAAGTCCGGATTCCCAGAGATATTTTGATTACCACCATACGGAAAACGACCGGATCCATGCTGTGCATCCCAGAGAATTGGCCCTGGGATCTGCTGCTATGGCCAGTCTGGTGTATCTGTTAGATCAAATCCCCTGATGCCACGGCTTCGTCCCCATGATTTCCGGAAAAAACTATATCTCTGGTCGGAAGATCACCCCAGGGAACTTCCCTGGGTCGGTGAAAAAGATCCCTATAAAATTTGGGTATCAGAGGTCATCTTGCAACAGACCCGCGCTGCTCAGGCCATACCCTATTACCTTCGATTTTTAGCTCGTTTTCCCGATTTAATCAGTCTTGCTTCTGCTCCTTTGGAAGATTTGCTGCGGGTCTGGGAAGGGTTGGGCTATTACAGCCGGGCCAGGAACATGCATCGGGCCGCCAGGCTTATCTCAGAAAATCTTGGCGGGGCTTTTCCGGATACTTTTGACGGTCTTTCCAAATTGCCGGGGATCGGGCCATATACCGCTGCCGCCATTTCATCCTTCGCCTTTGGCCGCCCACATGCTGTGGTGGATGGCAATGTAAACAGGGTCCTTAGCCGGATTTTCGGGATAGATAGTCCGGTCGATCGGCCGGTCGGTAAAAAACTGATCGCTCAGCTTGCTTCCGATTTGTTGGATCGAAAAGCTCCTGACAGATTCAATCAGGCCATCATGAACTTCGGCGCCACGCATTGTCTGCACAGTTCACCCCTTTGTCCATCCTGCCCTTTTCAGTCAGATTGCATTGCGTACGCATTGGGTAAAACGAGTTCATTTCCTGTCAAATCCTTAAAAAAACCGGTTAAAGATCGTTTTCTGCACTATTTCCTTGTACTCGATGAAGATGGCAATCTGCCGATCCGGCAAAGGGATGACGGCGGCATCTGGAAACATCTTTTTGAGCCTCCCGGGACTGAAACTGAGGACGACAGGGAATTAGCTTTCAAGGAGATCCAAACCCTGCTCAACTCTGGTGGAATAAGGGGTACTGGCTTCAACTTTGTCGAGCAGCAATTTCTTTCCCATCGCCTTACCCACCTTCAGCTCCGGATCCGGTTTTACTTGATCCTGTACTCCGGAAAGCTGTCTTTATTAAATAATCCCGAACATATCTTGGTGAATATGAAAAACTTGCAGAATTTTGCCTTTCCTAAGATTATTCGCTTATATTTAGACCAAATTAAAGAAACCATTCATGCTGAACAAAGTGATGCTGATCGGAAATCTGGGAAAAGACCCTGAAATCAAGACCACGGAAAGTGGGGTGCCCAGGGCCCACTTTACGCTTGCAACCAACGAAACCTATAAAGATCGGAACGGTCAAATCCAGAAAAATACGGAATGGCACGATATTGTTCTCTGGCGCGGTTTGGCAGACAGGGCAAAATACCTGAGAAAGGGAATGCTTATTTATCTGGAAGGTAAATTGAGTCACCGAAAATGGACTGACTGGGATGGCAAAGATCATTATTCAACTGAAGTTGCGGTGGATGTTCTGAGAATACTCGAAAAATTACCTCCTCAGGGCGGACAGGGGAATCCTTCCTCCGCAAATCAAGGCAGAAAGGAGGACGAAGGACACAACGATGTGGATTTCAGCGGTGGACCTGAAAATGACACAAACCTTTGATCCAAATTTTTTACGAAAATTTTTTGATTGGAACCTTCTGAGCCTTACTCGAGTCTTTTTTTAAGCAGTATCTTTTTGCTTGAGGCCGGTCCGTTTACAGACCTGTTGCTTTTTCTTTGTCTTTGTGCCTTGATCTTTTTCTCCGGCATGTTCAGCGGTTCAGAGGTCGCCTATATGTCCCTTTCTCCTTCTGATCTGGATGACCTGGAGGAAGAAAACAGCGAGGTTTCAAATCTGGTATTGCGCTTCAGGAGCCACAGCAAGGGATTTATTGCTCTGATCCTGGTCTGCAATACTTTTGTCAATATATTGATCGCCTTGTTGCTGGAAAATCTGCTTTCCAGAAATATTCCTCCCGAAAGCTATTTGGCCTTTTCCGAATGGATCCTGAGCAGTTTTGGCCTTTCGGGCATCGACCCTTCCCAATTGAGCACTTTTATCAATTTCCTCATCGCAGTTCTGGGTGCCACATTTATTATCATTCTATTTGGAGAGATCATGCCCAAAATTTACAGCCAGGTGAATAACGTGCGTTTTGCGAAATCCGTGGTCTATCCTCTCCGTTTTCTGGATTTTATTTTTTATCCCTTGACTTATCCTCTGGTAGGATTGAGTACCCTGGTAGAGAGACGCTTGCTGGAAAAACGGCTGGGTGTTTCGTCTACGGCAAGAGAAGATCTGGATGCGGCCATCGATCTGGCAGTAAGTGATGGTATGGATTCTGCCGGACAGGTAGAAATGCTCAAGGGCATCATCAAATTTAACGATGTTTCCGTTTCCCAGGTCATGACCACCCGCACATCCGTTTGCGGTATTGAAATCACCTCTTCTTTTGAAGAAGTCATTCGTATTGTCAAGGTGAATTCCTACTCGAGATTTCCAGTATTCATGGACGATTTCGACAAAATATCCGGTATTCTTTATGCTAAAGATCTTTTGGGACATCTCCAGGAGAAGCCTGATTTCGAATGGCAAAGTTTGATCCGCTCCAATCTTCTTTATGTACCTGAAACGCGTAAAATCCATGATCTGTTGAATGATTTTCAGGTTAAAAAACTGCATATGGCCATCGTGGTGGACGAATACGGCGGGACCAGTGGCATCGTCACCCTCGAAGATATCATGGAAGAGATCGTGGGTGAAATCAAAGACGAATTCGATGACCAGTTTGATCTGAATTATACCAGATTGGATTCACACAATTTTATTTTCGATGGCAAAACGCTGATCAACGATATGTGTCGTGTTTTAGGTAAAGACATTTCGGAAATGGATGATGTACGGGGCGCGGCAGATAGCATAGCCGGTCTGATTCTGGAACAAACAGGTGAAATGCCAAAAAGAGACCAGGAAGTCCATATCCAAAACCTTAAATTCAAAGTGATCTCGGTCAATAAAAGACGGATCGAAAAAATACAAGTAACCGTCATTTAATTTTACCGCGATGATCTCTATAAAGCCTTCAGACTCTACTGTTTTGTTCTTCCTGTGTTTGTCCGCATTGTTCTGTTTGTTTAATTCCTGTGGAGATCCTCACTATACTCCCAAGCCCCGCACTTATCCCCGAATTGACTTTCCCGAAAGAAAATACGAACTCTATTCCCGGCAGGCTTGCCCCTTTACCTTCCAAAAACCCATGTACGCTGAAGTTTTACTGGATTCTACCTACTTTGATGAAAAAGCACCCAGCGATTGCTGGTTTAACCTTAATTTTCCTGGTCTTAATGCCAATCTTTATTGCTCTTATCAACCCCTCACAAACAAGAGCGATCTGGAAAAATACATCAACGAGTCCTTCAGGCTGGTAAGGGAACACCACATCAAGGCTGACTATATAGATGAGCTTCCCTATTCGCGCGACAACAGGGTCTTTGGAGTCATGTTCAATCTAGAGGGCCCTTCTGCTTCCTCCTTTCAATTCTATGTAACCGATTCCGCCCATCACTTTCTGAGAGGATCCCTTTACTTTAATACACAGGTTCGGCCCGATTCTCTTGCTCCATTTTACGAATTCCTTAAGTTTGATGTATTGGAGATCGTCAATTCCCTTGAATGGAAGAAATAAGCAGCCAGCAGAGTTTCCGTTTTCATTCTTTACTCCTGAATATTTCATTTTGTATATCTTTGCCGCCTGTCTGATGGCCCTTAAGGTTTTCCTGATTTAGGCCTGTTTTTTCAGACAATCGGGGCGTAGCGCAGCTTGGTAGCGCACCAGCATGGGGTGCTGGGGGTCGCTGGTTCGAATCCAGTCGCCCCGACTTCTTCTCCTTCTTTTCTTTTTTACTCTTAATCTCGGGACGTGATTCTGTTCTGCATTCCTGTTTCAGAAAATACCGGTAGCGTCCCCAATACCCTTGGGGACTGGGGGTCGCTGGTTCGAATCCAGTCGCCCCGACTTCTTCTCCTTCTTTTCTTTTTTACTTTTAATCTCGGGACGTGATTCTGTTCTGCATTCCTGTTTCAGAACATACCGGTAGCGTCCCCAATCTCGTTGGTGACAGAAGGTCGAATTTGAAATATTCATCTGATATATGACCTTATCTTTAGGGGATGAGAGCAAAGGCAATAGTATCAGGGGACATCGATTACCAGTCAGAGGATGTGTTGGGTCTGGCAAGGCAACTACTCGGGAAAACCCTGGTTACCTCCCTTGATGGGAAAATTTGTAGGGGAATCATTGCGGAGACCGAGGCGTATCGGGCTCCGGATGACCGTGCCTGCCACGCTTATGGCAATAAAATCACACCCCGGACCCTAACCATGTTTGGCCGGGGAGGAACGGCTTATATTTACCTCTGTTATGGAATTCATCATCTTTTTAATGTAGTGACGGGGCCTGAGGGAACTGCTCATGCGGTTTTGATTCGGGCTCTTATTCCTCAGGAGGGCATCGAGTTTATGTTAGAACGGCGGAAACATAAGCAATTAAATTACAAACTTACAAGGGGACCCGGAGCCCTTAGTGTTGCTTTGGGGATCCATACAAAAATGAATGGCACCCATCTTTTGACATCCAATTCGGCAATCAGAATATTAAATACGGGCCTACACTTGTCCACAGAAGACATTTCCCAAAGCCCCCGGATTGGTGTGGGCTATGCAGGGGAATCCGCACTTCTTCCCTGGCGATTTTATGTTAAAAATTGTCCTTGGGTGAGTGGATAAGAGTATTGATTTCCTGCTTTTTCTTCCTGCTCATGACAGCAGATTGAATCGCCTGCTCTGATTGCTTCTTGCTTTTTATGAATATAAGACCCGTGATAATAATCGCGGCCAAAAAGCTGAAACCATATAATTGCTCCACAAGTCCTGAATATAGCGGATAAACTGGACGAATCAGGATATACTGAAGAAAGGCAATGAACAGGGTGGCAAGCAATAAAATGACCACCACTCCCAGTGCCTTCCTGTTTTCATTCAGAGAGGATTGAAAAAACAATTTTTTCAAACGCAGGGTCAGGGCCACATCTTCCGGGTTTAATTTCAGAACATCGTTGTAAACCGCGATCGCCTCCATTAGCCTCTTTTGGTCCTGAAGATATTGTGCTTTCAGCAGCAAAGCTTCCCGGTAAATGGTTTTATGAAGTTCCTCAAATTTATCGTGGTTTATGATCTCAAATAGAAATTGAGTCAGCGTGGATTCAAACAAGATATTTTTCTCAAGATGAAAAAGGGCATTGAGATAGGCAAATTTCACCTGTATGTATTCTTCAAAACTCAACTGGCGGATTTCCCTGTGGTAATAGGAGTAATATGCCAGGTGATCGTAATACCCCTTTGCCGGAAGTTTTCTGAAACGCTCAAATAAAGACGAAGTCCTTTTCATCCCGGAACCTTTCTTTCTATGAGAGGATAGAGCACCGGTCTCGAAGGTACAGCGTCCAACTCCATCGGTGCCAGCTGTAAAAATAAAAGATAATTCCCATCCGCGATTTGATTGTCTATGTAAATGAGTTCCGTGATGGTGCAATCATTCTTTCGTTCTCCGGACCAAAAAGCTCTGTGCGCCAGAAGCTTTCCTCCGTCCTCTTCCCTGTCTACCGATGGCAGGTCAACCAGCAGGTGTTGTACGCCCAGACTGACGATGTATTTCATAGCCTCCTCTGATATATAGACCGGGTTCTGTCCGGAATATTTTCTGCTCTTTTTACTATCCGGATTGGGCAGGGTACGCAATGCCAGGCTCTCTGAACATTCCGCATTGATTAGTTGAGATAAAGTCAGTTCTTCGATCACCCGGTCGCCATTTTCTCTTAAAGTTGGATAAACACTGCAAACGGTAACGGGAAACCAAAACCTCTTCAAGATTTTATTGACCGAATTGCGTTCCACACTGATGTGACCCACCCCCTCGGTATGGGTGCCATTGCCATGGACATTATAGCGCATATTGTAAAAATTCACCGGACCGCCTTCATAAACGGAACCCACAAAAGTTCCCATGCGCACGGGCTCATCTGCAAAAAGGGGCGCATAAAAGCAATTCACCTGATCCGGTCCTGAATGAACAGCAATGGACAAATCGTAGCCCCGGCTCATATCAGCGACAAAACGGGGATGACCAAAATCAAAAATTGGATTCATACTCTATTAATTTCTTTGGTCCAGACCCCAATTAAGCTTGGAGTGGATGGTTTTTAAAAAACTGACCGGCTGCAGTTGGATGAGTTGAATAGTATAATCGCATTTTCGAATGGCCAGCTGATTATTTTGATGGATGACGGCCTTGCGCGAATCCAGGGTACAAAGGAAACTGTCCTCCCTGCCCTCTACCTCAAAACTCAAAATGGAATGGTCGGGAATCACGACCGGACGGACATTGAGGTTGTGGGGTGCCACCGGGGTAATCACAAAGCTGGCAGTATCCGGAAAAAGAATAGGGCCACCACAGGATAAAGAATACCCAGTGGAACCCGTCGGACTGGAAACGATCAGCCCATCCGCCCAATAAGAATTCATAAAATCTCCATTGATGTAGGTATGGATCGTGATCATGGATGAATTATCCCTTTTCGAGATGGTAAAATCATTCAGCGCAATGGGTATTTCGCCAAACAAATCGGAATCGCTTTCCAACTGAAGCAGCGTTCTTTCTTCGGTATAATAATTACCATGAATCAGATGGTAAACGGCGTCCGGAATAAGCTTTTTTTCAATGCTGGCCAGAAATCCGAGACGTCCGGTATTAATCCCCAAAATCGGAACCCGGCTGTCTCTAACATACGTTACTGCCTGAAGAATCGTACCATCGCCCCCCAGACTTAATATGGAATTTGGCTTATGCTCCAGTATGTCCTGATGACTTTCCCAGGTTTGGGAAGACACCCGCGATAAAATATCTTGTGGGAGTTGCTGGTATAAGTTTTTGAAAAATAAAAATTCAATTTTGTTTTCGCGCAATTGATTGACCAGACCCGACAGATGCGGCAGGTTTTCTTCTTTTGCGTTTTGTCCAAACAGGAACACTTTCATCTGAATGCGGATTTGGTATGTATGAAAAACCCGGTTTGTCTCAGGTGGTTTACAGAATAATTCAATTGTAACTTAAGCGCCTGGTTTACCACGAGATCAAATCCCGCCGTAATACTGCCCAGAGCTGTATTGGTCAATGTATTTTCATTTTCCTGCCAGGGATCATTTATGTAAGCAGCATGTGCATTGATTTTAAAATCTCCCAGTAAATGTATTTTAAGCCTGGGCTCGGGTCCCAGGATTTTAAAAAGATTCACGTGCAACTTAAAAGCCTGAAAAAACAAACCAGCCCCTGTATTTAAAAAGCCATTACCATCCAAAACATAATATTCATAACCCTCAATATCATACTGATATCCCTGAATGCGGGAAAAGAGGTAGGGTATCCTTTGACTGGAAAAACTGAAACCAGAATTTAAATCCGCCACAAGCCGGAGTTTGGGGCTTAAGCGCCAGGCCATGAGTAATTCCTGGTTTGTCTGCAAAATCGAAACATCATTGTTTCCTACAGAACCTGTATACTGGATGGATCCCCCTAGACGCAGCCCGGAAGCTGGTCTGACAGTCAGATCGAGACTCGATTTAATGGTCTGAAAAGCCATTCTGAAAAAATCTCGCTTGGTTTCTCCATATAATAGAAAATTAGGATTTTGTTCTGCAACGGATGCGTGAACGTTGTAACGCAACCAGGCTGCCGTAGCCACAAATGACCAGATTCGGGTCGGGCGATGTCTGATCTGTGCAAAAACTTCCGTTCTGTATTGCAAAATTTTTCCCTCGTCCCGGTAAAAAACCTGCTCGTTATTGCGGGTCATCAGATTTACTTCCCTCTGTGTAGTATAAAGCGCGCCCATCCACAAACCCACATTGTGCTTTTTACTGATATAGGGATATTCATAACTTAACTCATGCTTGTCTGTAAATCCCGTATGGTATTTCAATTTTAAACGATCTTTCCTGCCGGTAAAATTATAATGGTATATTTTCAAACCATAATTGACCCTGGACCAGTCGTGGTCGTAGGTATTCCACCAAACATTCAGGTTTTTGTCGGAAATATCAAAAATCGGGACCGCCATCAGCAACCAGTTTTCATCCAATTTGATCAGAATACTGATGCTGCAGGGTTTGTCTGGTATTTGTCTTTGGGTAACGCCGACTCTCGCAAACAGACCCGTCCTGAGAATATCTGTTTTTATTTCTTCGATCCTTTCTTCCATGTGGCTTTCCGGGATCTTATCTCCTTTGGAAATTCTTGCTTCCTGCAGAATGACCCAGGTCTTTGTTTTTTCCCTGCCTTCTATCAGGATCGAATCAATTGTTAAACTGTCGCAAGCAGCTATCGTCCGGAATGATACCACGAATAAAAAGAATACAAAGACCGCTTTCAGGCATGGATCAGACATTCAGATAGTGCATGAATTCATTCAGTCTTTCCTTCCATTTGTCTTCCTGGACACCGGATCCCCAAACTGCTGCCACCTCGATGGCCTGTCGGTCCAACGTTTCCAGCCATCGTTCTATGTTTCCGGAATTAGTTTTCAAGGTCACAAACAACTCCTCGCCTTCACCGGCAAAAACAATCATACTGCTTTCGATCAACAGGTTGTTTTCTTCTGCCAATGTGCTCAGTCT
>Ga0116144_10006402_pt1 | contig 10281 bp, 9 predicted proteins | sample AD_UKC035_MetaG_FD_89746 | JGI IMG/M metagenome (GOLD analysis project Ga0116144, IMG submission 89746) | Active sludge microbial communities of municipal wastewater-treating anaerobic digesters from USA - AD_UKC035_MetaG | ecosystem: Engineered > Bioreactor > Anaerobic > Digestate | place: USA...
CCCATTCCCAGGCGGTTCGCCGGAAAGCGTCGCGTTTGCCGAAGAGAATGTACTGCTCGGTTCGGAAGATCTCTTTCGCACCTCGATCGGCATTACGCGTGATTTCGACGGACCGTGGGAAGCTCAAGTCTTCTTCGAGCATCTGAGCCACGGCCAGATCATCGGTGACGGCCACAACCAAGGTATCGATCAACTAGGCATTCGCTTCGGTTATCAATTCGGCCGCGATTGAACGCGGGCGGGACGAGCCGCTAGATTGCCAGTGCTCCAGAAAGGGGGACGCATATGGGCGCTCATTTGCGCGAACGTTTCAACCGGCCGGGTCCGAAGCGTATCCTGGCGCTGGATGGCGGCGGCTCGCGCGGCCTGTTGAGCCTCGGTGTTCTGGCCCAGCTTGAACGCCATCTCGCCGAGCGTAGTGGTCAGGGCGACAAATTCCGCCTCGCGCATTATTTCGATCTGATCGGCGGCACCTCGACGGGCGCGATCATCGCAACGACGCTCGCGCTCGAATGGCGCGTGCGCGATGTGGTTGAGCTCTATTTCAAGCTTTTGCCGGCGATTTTCGAGCGTCCGCAAGTGCCGGGCCCGCTTCGCGTTCTGATCCCGGCCTTCAAGAACAAGGCGCTGACGCAAGCGCTCAACGAATATCTCGGCGATCGCCAGCTGAGTTCGGAAGATTTGAAGACAGGGCTTGCCATTCACGCCAAGCGCATCGACAGCGGATCGGCCTGGATCCTCGTGAACAATCCGGATTGGTGCTATTTCAACGCCCGCTCGGACGGTGACGGGATTGCGAACTCGGAGTTCTACCTCCGCGATCTGGTGCAATCATCTGCAGCGGCGCCGACTTATTTCTCCGACGTGCGGGTGCCGCTGATCCACGACAAGCGCGGCAATGTCTCTGGCTACGCTCACTTCTTCGATGGCGGCGTCAGCCCCAACAACAATCCGGCGCTGCAATTGCTGCTGACGGTTACCGAGCCGGCGTTTGGTTTCAACTGGAAAACCGGCGAGGACGATCTGCTGATCTGGTCGGTCGGCACCGGCTATGTGCGCAAGCGCTTTGAGAAGAAGAACAGGAAGCGCCGCTCCAGCGCCAAGTCGATCGGCGATTTCAGCAAGCTTATGTATTCGAGCAAGGTGATGGCCGCGCTTGAAGGCTACAATCACGATATCTGCCAGCAGCAGATCACGACGCTGCAAATGCTCTCGCAGCCGCGTTTCCCTTGGTATGTGAACTCGGAAGTGAAGATGCAAACGGCGACGCCGCTGCTTTCACAGGCGCCGGTGCTGACGTTCCAGCGTTACGACGCGCGGTTGGAAATCGAGGAAGAAGAGTTCCGCCGGCCCGAGCATATCGAGAGCCTTCTCGGCGAGCAGATGAAGGCGAAATTGGTCGATCAGCTGCGCAAGCTCGACATCAAGGATCGCGATCTGCTCGATATCTTGTATCGAACTGGCGAGGCGCTGGGCACGGCGCAGTTGCTGCATCGCGACTCAACCGACAATAATCCAAAGCGGAGCGCCGCGATCGCGCCGGATTGGCCGCCGGCGAAGTTCGATCCGTGGCGTCCAGCCGCGCCGACTGCGGAAACACCGCTTCCGACGCCGCCGCAGGTCTGATCTGACGGCGCTGCGGCGCCGTTGATCTTGCCCCAAAGGGCGGATTGGGCGACACCCCGCCCGAGGTGAATCATGGCTGGCGTAGTCGTCGTCGGCGCCCAATGGGGCGACGAGGGCAAAGGCAAAATCGTTGACTGGCTCTGCAACCGCGCTGACGTCGTGGTCCGCTTCCAGGGCGGTCACAATGCTGGCCACACGTTGGTTGTCGGCAACACCACCTACAAACTTGCGCTGCTGCCTTCGGGCGTGGTGCAGGGCAAGCTCTCGATCATCGGCAACGGCGTTGTCGTCGATCCGTGGGCGCTGGCCGGCGAGATCGCGAAGATCGAAGCGCAGGGGGTGAAGATCACCCCGGAGAAACTCATTCTCTCAGATCAAGCTGCGCTCATTCTACCGTTCCACCGCGATCTCGACGCGGCGCGCGAAGCGCAAGCCGGCGCCGCCTCCATCGGCACCACCAAGCGCGGCATCGGCCCGGCCTACGAAGATAAGGTTGGCCGCCGCGCGATACGCGTCGCCGATCTCGCGGACCCGGAAGCGATCGCCTGGAAGATCGAGCGGCTGACGGCGCACCACAATGCGCTCCGCAAGGGCCTCGATCTCCCTGAGATCGATGTGCCGGCGTTGAAGCAGGAATTGGCCGAGATTGCGCCGAAGGTTTTGACATACGCGCAACCGGCCTGGCGCGTGCTCAATGCCGCGTTCGAGGACTCCAAGCGCGTGCTGTTCGAGGGCGCGCAGGGCATGCTGCTTGATGTGGATCACGGCACTTATCCGTTCGTGACCTCGTCGAACGTTGCGGCGGGGCAAGCGTCCGCTGGTTCGGGCGTTGGCCCGCGCAAGATCAGTTATGTGCTGGGCCTGGTGAAAGCGTACACCACGCGCGTTGGCGCTGGCCCGTTCCCGACCGAACTAGACGATGAGAACGGCAAACGCCTTGGTGAAGTCGGCCACGAGTTCGGCACCAATACCGGCCGCGCCCGGCGCTGTGGCTGGTTCGACAGCGTGCTGGTGCGCCAGTCGATCGCGCTTTCCGGCATCGATGGCATCGCACTCACCAAGCTCGACGTGCTTGATGGCTTTGACCAGATCAAGATTTGCACCGGCTACAAGCTCGGCGACAAAACCTACGACTACTTGCCGGCAAGCCTCAAAGACCAGGAGGCGGTCACGCCCGTCTACGAAACGCTCGAGGGCTGGAAGGCGACAACGCGCGGCGTGCGCAGCTCCAAGGATCTGCCGGCCAATGCGATCAAGTACATCCGCCGCATCGAGGAACTGATCGGTTGCCCGGCCGCCATCGTTTCGACGAGCCCGGAGCGCGACGACGTCATCCTGATGCGCGACCCGTTCAAGGCGTAAGCGCGTAGGACGCGAAAGCGTGGCGCGGGCGGCCAAGCGGCGATAGGATGCCCGAGGAGAAATCGATGTCGGCTGACAACGAAAATACGCCGCCCAAGGGCCCGCGCTTCAACGTCAATGTTGAGGATGCCAAGGCGCGCGCGCAGGAAGCGATCCACAAATCAGAGATCATCTTCACACGCGCCTGGGGCCTGCTGAGCGAGCCGAAGAAGGAATGGGAACAAATCAAGGCTGAGCAGACGACGGTCCCGAACATTCTGATCGGGTACGTCGCGCCGCTCGCAGCCATCCCGCCGGTCTGCGATCTGATCGGCTCGGCGCTGTTCAACCGATTGCTGACGATCGAGCCCGGCGAGGCGCTGATCCGTGCCGTCGTCACGTGGATCGTCAGCATCGGCCTCGTCTATTTCCTCGGTGTTCTGGTCAACGTCCTGGCGGACACGTTCGATGCGGATCGCGATGAGCTTAGCGCGCAGAAGATCGCGGCGTACTCGCTGACGCCTTCGTTTCTCTCCGGTTTGTTTTCGCTGTGGCCGCCGCTGTGGTGGATTTCGCTCTTCGCGCTCGCGGCGATGGTTTACATCATGCACCGCGGCCTGCCGATCTTGATGAAGGCGCCGGAAGATCGCGCGCTGAGCTACGCAGCATCCGTCACCATCGCCGCTGCCGTCGCCGGTATCGTGCTCTTCTCACTCGCGAGCTGCGTGACTTAAGGCTTGCTTCAGCGCCTCCGCCGCCTAGCATGAAGCGGGGAGAGCGCTGATGACGGCAGATGCGCTGCATACAGGCGAACGGCCAGGCTTGATTGCGCGCGTGCGCGACATTCTCATTCGTCCGCAAGCTGAATGGCGGCGGATCGCGACTGAAGATCCTGCGCCGCTGATCGGGCCTCATGTTCTGCCTCTGGCGGTCGCGGGCGCGTTGGTGGGATTCGCAACAAGCGTGCTCTACGCTGGCAGTTTCGCATTGAACCCTGCTCTCATCGACAAGGCCGTTTCGGGCGCGCTCTATGTTCTGTTTGCGGTGGCGGGCGTGATAGTCGCTGGATGGCTCATCAATGTGCTGGCGCCGCGCTTTGGCGCGGAAGCAAATGCGGATCATGCCAACCGGCTTGCAGCATATGCCTCGACGCCGATCTTGGTGGCGGCTCTTGCGGCTGTCGCGCCGCCGATTGCGGGCATGGCGATGGGCGTGGGTGTTGTCTATGCGCTCGTTCTGATCGCGATGGGCATGCCGGCATTGATGCCGCTCACCGATCCGGACAACAGCGCGCCGCGCTTCATGCTATCTTTTGCCGGCGCCGTCGCCGTTATCGCGGCGCTGGCGGCGATGGTTCTGGCGCCGCTCATCCAATCCGGGCGTGACGCGCTCAGCGGCGCTGTTGAAGTGGTCGCGCCCGCACCGCCCGCGCCGCCGATGGTTCGCCGCTCCGCGGTGGAGAGGGCGATAGCACGTCTCGCGCAGGCGGAGGCGCTCTCGCTGCTCGGCGATCCCGAGCGGTTGGCGGAGCAGTTTCCTGACACGTTGCCAAGCGGCTTTACGCGTCAGTCCGTCTCGACGGCTCAGCGTGGCGGCATTTCGCGCGCGGACAGCGTTTATCGTCAGGGTGATGCAACGCTGTCCGTTGCGATCATACAGTATAGCTCAAGCGTCGATCCGGCGGCGTTTGCCGCGTTGCTAGACGTTCGAGCGAGTGGCCGCCATGAGGGCGGATATGCGCGCAACCAAACCATAGACGGGCGCTTGTATGCCCAAGATGTTGGACCGCAGACGTCGCGGTACGTCGTCATCGGTCGTGGCGTCGTGATGATCGCGGAAGGCGGCGTCACTATGGATCAAGCGCGGGCAGCGGTGGAGACGATCGGTCTGCAGCGTCTCGAGGCGATGTTCGGCCGCTAGAACAGTGTGGGACAGCCCGTTCAACCAAGAATTCGCCGCGACGTTCCGGAGAACGCCGCGGCGATAGCCCAGGGCAGGGCTTGTTGTTTAGGCGCCGGCCTCAGCGAGCAGGCCGCGCGCCGCGGCTTGTTTCTTCATCGCCTTTTGCAGCTTCTCGAACGCGCGCACTTCGATCTGACGCACGCGCTCGCGGCTGACGCCGTATTGGACGGAAAGTTCCTCGAGCGTGGCCGGCTCATCCTTCAAGCGGCGCTCTTGGATGATGTGGCGTTCACGCTCGTTCAGTTCGCTCATCGCTTCCTGGAGAAGCGTCATGCGCTCGCTGAATTCTTCGCTCTCGGCCAAGCGGGTTTCTTGGGTGCCTTCGACCTGATCGTCGGCCAGCCAGTCCATCCACTCGCTGTCGCCTTCGCCGCCAGCGCCGCCGATCGGCGCGTTGAGCGAAGCATCGCCGCCGCCACTCATGCGGCGGTTCATCGAGATCACTTCTTCCTCAGTGACCGCCAGCTTGTGCGCGATGGAGGCGACATGCTCAGGGCGAAGGTCGCCTTCTTCGAGGGCGGCCATCTCACCCTTCATCCGGCGCAGGTTGAAGAAGAGCTTCTTCTGCGCGGCCGTGGTGCCCATTTTCACGAGCGACCAGGAGCGCAGGATGTATTCTTGGATCGACGCGCGGATCCACCACATCGCGTAGGTCGCGAGGCGGAAACCCTTATCCGGGTCGAACTTCTTGACGGCCTGCATGAGGCCGACATTGCCTTCGGAGATCACTTCCCCGATCGGCAGGCCGTAGCCGCGATAGCCCATGGCGATCTTCGCCACGAGGCGAAGGTGGGACGTCACGAGCTTGTGCGCGGCTTGCGTGTCCCCGTGCTCCTGCCAGCTTTTCGCCAGCATGAACTCGTCCTCTTTGGTGAGCATGGGAAACTTGCGGATCTCCGAGAGATACCGCTGCAGCCCTTGTTCAGGGCTAAGAGCAAGCGTGAGCGCGGTAGATGCCATCTGGTTGTGGGACCCCTCCTAAGGCGGAAATCTGGTTGCCTCTGTAGTACGCGCGAGAGGGCAGGCCGGTTGCCGCCGTGACCCCCTATATAGGGAGCCCTTCAAGCCCTCGCCGCAACCGGCGTTAGGCTTTTGTTAGCCATAAGAACATAACCGGAACGCATCGATTCGGCAAGCGAAACGAAATCAACTGCTAGAATCAGGGTCCGGAACGTTTGCAGATGGCCCCTAAACCTGGGGGTTCAAGGGTCATTCCGCCGGCTGCGGATGTTTCTCGAACGTTTCCGCCAAAGCCCAAATGCAGAGCGCCACGACGAGCGCCGAGAGGCCCCACCGGACGATCAAATCAACCAAACCTAAATAAACTGGGGCCGCCGCATCCATGATCTGGATGGAGGCTGCGTGCGTCTGCCCGCTGCCCGGATCGGGCGCGCGCGGCAGCGAATGAAACATCCGCACTTCGTTGAGCGCAAACAGCGCCAAACCGCCAACCGAAGCCAGCACGCGCTCGGCGTTTGGGAAGGTCATCATGGAGTATCCGCCCGGATGTCTTGCAGCCGGGAGAAGATATCGCGCTTCGCGGCTTCACGGCAGGTGCTCGTTGCATGTTCCGAGCGGGAACTCGGCACAATGCGGCGGAAATGGGCCGCGCGGCTAGAGCTGTTTCAGAATTTCGATCAACGCCGTCATATCGTCGGGCAATTCGCTTTCGAAGCGAAGCTCCGCGCCGGTGACCGGGTGTTTGAAGCCGAGCACAGCCGCATGCAGCGCTTGGCGCGAAAACGCGGCGACGGCGGCCGCGGCTTCCTCCGCGTGCGGACCTTCCGCTTTGAAGGCGCGCTGCTTGCCGTAAAGCGGATCGCCGATCAACGGGCAGCCCAGATGCGTGAGGTGTGCGCGAATTTGATGCGTGCGGCCGGTGTGCAGCCTGCACTCCAACAGAGCCGCCGCCGCGCGGCCAACAGAGGCGCCGCTTTGCTGGCCATAGCTTTCGACGGTCCAATAATCGGTGATCGCGAGTTTGCCGGCTTCCGTTTCAGGATTGCGCGCGACAACGTATTTGCGGCGATCCTCGTTCGAGCGGACGAGCTTATTTTCGATGCGGGCGCTGCGTTCCTTCGGCGCGCCACGCGTGACGGCATAATAGACGCGCTCGAGATCGTGCTTGGCGAACAGCTTAGCTAGCCCTGTGTGCGCGGCGTCGTGCTTGGCGACGACGACCAGCCCGGTCGTATCCTTGTCGATGCGGTGGACGATGCCTGGGCGGGCGACGCCGCCAATGCCGGAAAGGCTATCGCCGCAATGCGCAAGTAGCGCATTCACCAGCGTGCCACGCATAGAGCCGGGGGCGGGATGCATTGCCATGCCCATCGCCTTGTCGACCACGATGAGGTGCTCGTCCTCGAACACGACGGAGAGAGGAATATCTTCCGGCAGTGGCGCGGCGGGTTCGGGCGGGGGCAGTTTCAATTCGTAGGTTGCGCCCGCGCGCGGTTTGCCTTTCGCGTGCGTGACGGGGGCGCCATCGACGCTGAGCTTGCCGGCGCCGATCAGCCCTTGCACGCGCGAGCGCGAGATGTCCGGCCAGAGTTTCGCCAGCCACGCATCGACGCGTTCGCCGGCATCCGCTGGCGCCACCGCGCTGCGCACCTCACCGCCATCGTCCTGTTCGATTTCGTCTTCCACAGAGTTCCACTAGCGGTTCGATTTATCTTCGTCATTCCGGCGCGCGGGAGGGGTGCGGGGCGTGGTGCGTTTGCCCCTGCCTTGCGGATCGCGCAAGCGCGGAGCGGAATGGCTGTTGTGGACGGGGCGCGAAAGCGCCAAAAATGGCGCCAGGGAGGGACGCCATGGCGAAACGGGATTGGACACGCCGCGGAGCGCTCGCTGCCGCGACCGGCGCCGTAGCCGCCTGCGCCCAGAACGTGGAGACCCCGGCCTATGAGGGGCCGGTGGCCTTCAATCACGGCGTCGCCTCCGGCGATCCGCAGGCCCACCGCGTCATCATCTGGACGCGCGTCTCGCCGCAAAATCCAGGACCCGTTCCGGTTCGTTGGATCGTTGCGCGCAATCGCGAACTCACCGACGTCGTGAAAACCGGCGTGATCGAAACCACAGAAGCGCGTGACTACACAGTGAAGGCGGACGTCTCGGGTCTCCGCCCAGGCGCGCCATATTTTTACGGCTTCCGCGCCGGCGCGGCCGAAAGCCCGGTCGGCAAAACACAGACGCTGCCGCAGGGCGACCTCGATCAGGTCAAGTTCGCAGTGGTGTCTTGCGCCTCCTATCCCCACGGCTTCTTCAACGCATACGAAGCGCTGGCGGAGCGCGACGATATCGACGCGGTCATCCATCTCGGCGACTACATCTACGAGTACGGGCTCGCCGGTTACGGCGGTGACGTTGCGACGCGGCTCGGCCGAATTCCTTCGCCTGAGGTCGAATGCACGCGCCTTGGCGATTACCGCGCTCGTCACGCCCAGTACAAAACTCAACCCGAGCTTCAAGCAGCGCACGCAATCGCGCCGTGGATCGTGGTTTGGGATGATCATGAAACGGCGAACAATGCCTTCGCCACCGGAGCGGAAAACCACAATGAAGGCGAGGGGCAGTGGGCCAATCGCAAGCAAGCGGCGTTGCAGGCCTATTACGAATGGATGCCTATTCGCGATCCGCAGCCAGGCGCGGCGTTTGAGGCGATCAACCGCTCCTTCCAGTGGGGCACGCTCGCCTCGCTGATCATGGTGGAGACACGGCTGCTCGCGCGCAGTGAGATGCTCGATTACAATTCGCAGCTTCCCATTGAGATGCAGCGTTGGGATTTCACCAATCCAACAGCGCCGGTGGCGATCCGTGACGGCGAGCCCGATGTTGCGGGCATGCAGCGTCTGCCGCGGATTTATGAATCGGTGGGCGGTGAAATGCGCCCCGTGCTCGATTGGCGCCGGACCGGCGGCATGGTCGGTGATCCGAAGAATCTACCCGCGGGCTTCTTCATCGCGCCCGACGTGCCTGCGCTCAATCAGCTGCTCAGTGCGCCCGGACGCCAGCTCATGGGCGCGGCGCAAGAGCAATGGCTCACCGACCAACTCCACGGCTCCGTGCGCGGCGGCGCGACATGGCAGGTGTTGGGCAATCAAGTGTTGATGGCGCCAACCAATGCGCCGGATCTTTCCAACACGCCGGCGCCGCTCGCTGACGCGCTGGAGCGTTTGATCCCCGGCGTCAAACAACAATTGAAACTCACGCGTTTCCCGTTTCCACTGAACACGGATTCCTGGGACGGCTATCCCGCCGCGCGCGACCGGGTGCTGGCGGCGATGCGAGCAGCGCAAGGCAACGCAATTGTGCTCACCGGCGATACGCATACGGCTTGGGCAAACGAGCTGAATGACGCGAATGGCCGCGTCGGCGTCGAGTTCGGCACGACGTCGATCACGTCTCCGGGCGATGGCGAGTACTTCGCGCCATTCGGCATCGATTTCGGCGCCGGCGTCCGCGCTCGCAATCCGCATGTGAAATATACGGACTCGCTGCACCGCGGGTTTCTGTTGCTGACGCTCACGCGTGAACAAGCGCTGGCGGAGTTCTTCTCCGTCTCCAACATTCTCTCGAAGGAATACGAGACCACGCGCGTGGCTGCCTACACGGTTGCGCCGGAACCGGGACCGGGCATCGGCGCTGTTACTGAGGCGTGATCAGCTGAGCTTGTACTGGGCGCACTCGATCTTATGCGCGAGTGTTTCGGGCGTGAGTTCCTCAAACGGCCGCTCACGCAGCGCGCGAACGAGAGTTGCGTGCACGAGATAGTTGGACGCGTTCACGTCAACGCCAGAGTGCAATGCGCGTGCGCGCAAGGAATCCGCGATCGAGATGAATTGTTCTGCGTTCATGGCGCGTAGACCTAATGGCCTATGGCGACCACAATGTGGCGCATCACGTCTTCGGCGCGCCCAAACGATTTACATTTGATCCAGGTTTCATCAGCGCGCTGAGTTCTGCTGATGGCGCGCCCATGAGCCATTCTTGCGCCAATTCGCCAAACACTGGCGCATATTTGAAGCCATGACCTGAGCATGCAGAGAACATCAACACGCGCTCATGCGCGGAACTCTGTGCGATGAGGAAATTTTCATCCGGTGTCACAGTGTAGAGGCAGCGTTGCATGCGCGATGGTTGCGGCTTGTGCTTCGGCAATAGCGGCGCCGCGTATTCGCTGAGCAGGGCGGCGTCGTTTGCGTCGGGCTCGCGCACGCTGTCGGGATCGGTTGCGCCGCCAACGGCGTGCAGACCGATCTTGTAGAAGCCGCGTGGCGCCGGCATTCCGAACACACCGACATCGTTATCCACGCAGATCACAGGCAGGAGCTTCGGCGCTTCGGTTTCGAACCA
>Ga0116144_10006403_pt1 | contig 10280 bp, 8 predicted proteins | sample AD_UKC035_MetaG_FD_89746 | JGI IMG/M metagenome (GOLD analysis project Ga0116144, IMG submission 89746) | Active sludge microbial communities of municipal wastewater-treating anaerobic digesters from USA - AD_UKC035_MetaG | ecosystem: Engineered > Bioreactor > Anaerobic > Digestate | place: USA...
CGAAGATGTAGCCCCCCAGGCTTGCCCCTACCAAAACGAGCAATAATACGTGTAGTAATTCGCTGACCCTTAACCTTGCCTTACTCATGCTTTACGAACTTTCCGATTAGTTTCCTTACATACAGACTTCCAGCCGCCAAAAAGTCCACCGCTTTGTACCCCGCGAGGATGGCAATGCCTACCAGAAACCACGACAGACCATACCTTTCCACCAGTAGCAGCACCACAACGCCTGAGGAGATAAGCCCCGACAGCATATACGCCACCACTACACGGGGTGTCAAGGAAGCCTCGGAGGAGAAAAGGGCCGCCAGCGCGGATACACCCCCGAAAGCGATAATCCCGAGCATGTAACAAAAAATGCGCGGGTCGGCTTCCATAGGCGGGGGCATTTTGGTTTGAGCGATTAGCTCGTCAATCCATTGGGTCACTTTACCTAGCTCCATTTCCCCTCCTTTACCAGCGTGCGAAGTTGGGCCAGGGTGTGGCCTTTGAGCTGGAAGTGGGGTATGTCTTGAAAGGATTTCCAGTTGCCCCCCCACTCGATGATCCACTCATGTTTAGCCGCCCATTCCGCGACTTGCTTGTGGATCTTGTTGGCAAGGGCAGGCTTGGCGCTGTCCAGATATTTGCCATCCTTGAACACCCCAAAATCCACCGCGATCCCAAAGTTGTGGTTGCTGTAGCCCGCCCGAGCGTTTGTGACGATCCGGCCCGGCTTGGTCCGGCCCTTGGCATACAGCTCCGTTTGCTCTGCGTAACTCCGATGCCCGGAGATTGCGACGTAATCAGCCCCATGCAGTAGGGCGATGGTCTTTCCCGCTTCAAGGAGCCGCGTAAATACGGGCTGCGCTTTGGGGTGTAAGGTGCTTATGATTCGGGCTGATCGTTCGTCCATAATAGTAATTTGCAAGATCGTGCAAAATTTTTTGCCAGAATGTAGCACACCGAGAGAGAGATGCAAGGGGTGGCGGGATAGTTTTGCGACTTACCCCAGGTCGTCATGTCCGAAAGGTTAGCGCTGGCCCCTTTTCCTAAATGGGGGAGCCTTTTTGCAGGTGCATTTCTTACACTTGCAATCCTTCGCCCCGCAGCGGCAGCCGCCGCACTTCGGGCACTTCTTACAACCGTCCACCGCACAGCGGCAGGGCTGATTAGAAGGCCGAGCTTCAACCGCTTGAACACCCCCAAATAGGGCGAAAGCGATGATCAATAGCATGATGATGTTTTTCATATTTTTGTTGGTTTTATCTTAGTAAAAAGCCCCCCCCACGGCGGGGGGAGGACTCTATTCAAAAGGGCACTCTTGTTAGCGACCCAATTAATTGCTTATAGTTGAGGTTTTTGCTGGTTGTTAGGAGTCAGCACACCTTGGGTATTTTGCACGTTCCCTTGTGGCGGGTAACCGTTCCACTGCCCTTGAGGTTGTAGCCCCCATTGAGCCGCCTGCCTAGCCTCTGCCTCCATCTGCTTCCGGGAGGCCGCAGCCGCACGTTGCATTTGGCGCTGCTCTGCTGCCAGCGCCTGGAGTTCCCCCTGCTTTCCACCATCGGCAATACCTTGCCCCACGGTGTAGAGCCCGCCGATCATCCCGATGATCCACTGGGTCACTTGACTTAGGCCCATGCCGTCTCCGAAGGCGACCAGCGCAGCCGATAAGACCGCCACCCACAGTTTCCTTGACTTTACTCTCTCTATCATAATTGCTTTATTGAGTAATATTTTTAACACGTCCCGGCCCACTTTAGGCCGCGACTGCCTCTTTGTTTGACGTATCATCCTACGCTTTTTCATAATGTCAAATACCTCCGCTGAACCACGACCGAATTACATCCTTCCCGTCCCCTCCAAAGTGGGTAATGTGGTTGCCCCTTCCCCACCCGGAGTGCTTGACTATCCCCTTGATATCCTCAAAGGGCACCCCCTTACTATCGGCATGGTAAAGGAGGGTCAGCTCATCGTTGCTGTAAACTGTGCCATTGTAACTGGGCATCGGATTGGTCAGCATAGGGACGTTGAGCCGCCGTGCCACGTCCTTGCTCATGGCCACAGCACAAAATAGGTAGGAGTCGGAGGTGGTCTCCAGCCCGGTCATCTCCTTGACCTTAGCCTTGAGAAAATCATACCTTTCATTGCGCGGGTAAGAGGGTGCCTGAATCACGCCCTCCCGGAAGGGGAACTCATACCTCTCCGGCACGTAGATGTCAAAGTCCAGGAAGAGCATGTAATCATACTCGCTCTCGGCGAACCTAGGGATGGTGTTGATGGTGTGGCGCATGGTCTCCGGCCATACCTCATTCCTCGTGCAGGTCACCACGTCCGGCCTAATCAGCTCAAAGGCGTGCCCCATATCCTTACACCATTGCTGCGTTTGCGGCAGCAGGTATTCGCACATGTTATAGTAGTGATGGGAATGCCTCCCGGTAACGTGGGGACTGTTGTAGTAGGTGTCCACTTGATAGACGATTGCTTTCATAGGTGCATTATTTTGGTCGCTGAAAAGTAAAGGTCCACCCCGTTCTCACACGTCATCAGTTCTACCTCAAGCCCGGCCCGAGTGGCCATCCGCGTAATGAGGGACGGGGTAACCCACTGGAACTTGCCCTCAAAATGCTCGTCAGGCCCATGAATCGGCTCCACGTCCTCCAGCATCCTTTCAACGCCTGAAGATGTGCTACCGTTGGCCACCTGCATTACCACGGTCCCCCCGAGCCTGAGCAGACTATTTGCATTCATCAGGTAGTTGAGAATTAGGGGAGCCTCCACATGAACCATCACATCAATGGAAAACACAAGGTCGACCGTCTCCGGCCCGGTATGCTTTAGGACGCTGTCCATGAGCGCATATCTGTTCTTTGGGGGCAGTAGCTCATAGCGTACGGTTGCCTCCGGCATAGTCTTAGAGATTCTCTCCTCGCAATAGTCCAAAAAACGTTTGGACACGTCACAGCAGATCGCCAGCTCTGGCTTGTGGTCGGCCAGAGCCATCAGGGTGTATTTGCCGGAGCCCTGGCCAATCTCCACAAATTTCCTGACCTCCCCCTTTACGGCTTGTTTGGACAGGAAACCGTTGTAGATGCTCTCCCACCTTTCCCGGTTAGCCCATTCATCCCCCGGCACCAGGCCAAGTGCAACCATGCTTTCGACGTATCTATCCCACCCAATTCTTGCCTTGCTCATATCATTAAAACTGTACCCAAATCGTTGTAAGTCCTCACCGTATAGCCTGCTCGCCACCTGCACAAGCTCATCATCAAAATAGGTGGAATAATGGTCGTGATAGGAGTTGTTGTCAAGAGGCAACTCGCAGGGCTGCCCTGCTACTTTGCACACCTCGGCGAATCCCCTCCGCAAGCTCTCAAACCTGATTAGGTGGTCAATCTGATGTGCTGGGGGCAGATACTCGGATTGAGGTAGCCAGTGAACGTCACTCCTTAGGTTGTCCCCCTCCGCCAGCCAATGAACAAAGGCTGAGAAGCTATGCCTGACATGCTCAGGAATCGCCCCGCTGTCTTTGCCCCCGTATCCTTTTCCTACATCAACCTTGTTAAAGAAGCAGGAAACGAGTCTATCAAAGGGGTTTCTAACCACCGCCACCTTGTAGAGATTTTTAAAGCAAGGGTGCTCCACCCCGGTGATGTAGTTCTCCGCATACCCCGCAAATAACTTTGAAGCGACCACGGAGCGTGTCCCGGTTTTTGGGTTGAGAATCCATAGGATTCGGCCATTGCTTATCGTGATCATCTCCCCATGATAGCCGCCAGCCTCTCTGCCCATTTACCATGTGAGAAGTCCCTGGAAACCCGGATACTTGTATTTACCACATGCTCGATGGTGTATTTCATCAAGTGCTTCGCCAGCAGCTCCGCATATAGGTATGCCTCGTCGCTCGCCTCAAACTCAATAAGATACTCTGGAGGGACCACTTCACCCACTGCCCCCACCTTTGATGCCGCGAGCGGGACACCCCTTTGCATTGCCTCATAATAGATGAGAGGAATCCCCTCATCTCTGGAAGGGCAAAGGACAGCCCCAGCCTTGGTGTATTGCGCCTCCATTTCATCCAGTGGTATCTCCCCGGTGAACTCCAGCATATCCATAACACCCCTCTCAACGGCCACCTCCTTGACACGATCCTCCATATACCCCGAGCCCGTTATGATGAACTTGGCCGTGGGTATGAGCGCCCGCATCTTCTCCGCCACCAGAGGGATGAACTCGGGACGCTTCTGGGTCTCCAGCCTCATAGGGCACAGAATCCGATTTGACAACTCCCTTGAGAAAGAGAGGCCATCTCCCTTAAAGCCGAACCAATGGAGCGGATAAACCTTCTTCCGAATCCCCTTCTCCGCAAGGTCGGCTTTCAGCTTGTTGGATACGGTGATGACCCCATCCACCTTGGCGAAGCCCTTTTTTAGATACTCTTCAAAATCCCATGGGTGGGGTAAGAGCATGTGCATTAGGGCGAATAACTTACACGCTGGAGCCACCTTCTTTATCCCGGCCAAGTATTGGTAAGCGTGATGACTATTATTAATCAGCACGATATCGGGAGCCTCCTCCTGTATGGTAGCAAGCATATCCTCCTCGGTGTAAATTGCGTCAGCTACTGTAGCAAAAGCCTGCGTTTGATGGTGGGTAAGGGGATTGTGTTTGGTAGCTATTACCACTGCCCGATACCCCTTCGACTTGTAGTAGGAGAGCACATCAAGGCCGCACCTATCCGCGCCTCCTAGTGCCATCCAAGGGACCACTAGGCAAAACGTTTTTTTCTTCACTCTCTTCCTGCTCATAAAGTTATTCCATAGCCAATCCTAGTGGGTGGGCTTAGTGGGTTGTATTTTTGCGTTTTACCATTAATCGTGCTTTCGAACGGCTCGAATTGTAGATAGCCAGCAGCGCCCGCACCCGGCGGCAGAATCCAGTCCTCGGATAGGGCATCCCCATAGGTAAAGTTGGGGGCAACCTCCCGCGTGACCCCCTCGGACGTTACCAGCTCCGACCCGTCCATGAGTAGGAGGAACCACGCCACCCCGTAGTAGTAAAGCCACTTCCCGGAGTCAGCCGTTTGCCATGATGACCTCCCCACCAAAAACCCGGTCGTCTTCGCAAGGTGGAGAGCCGTGGGGAAATTCATACCAGTCCCTGCTACTCCTTCACGCTCCAATTTGGCATTCACCAGATTGCCCGCCGCATCCACATCAAAGCTAAACACATCATCTGGCTCAACCAGAGCACCTATATCCGTGTTCACAAGGTCGTTGTAAGATTTTCCGCTTAGGTTGCTGCTCCTACTTCCTCCGCTTCCACCTCCAGAGGTGGCTCCCCCTACATTTGGAGAGCCATTTACTGTGGCAACTATGTTTCCCGTGCCAAGTGGTCTGCTATTAGGGTAAACCCACCCACCATTGGGGCCACGTACACCCCCAATTGCATTGCCTTCAATACGTGCCTGTGTCTCGGCATTGAAATTGCCCGCGTTAAAATTCGCGTTGGCGCGAGCATTCGCGTTCTCACGATCCCTGATTATTGTTGAGCCTTTTACGGTAGCCATTATGTTAATTTTCGATATGGTCATCCTCGACCCTAAGGACAAAGGATTCGCTGGTTTTGGTGTAACCCGTCTGCTCCTCCTTTGCGGGAGCCGTCAACTGCGCTGAAACGACAATCTCGCCATACGTGGGTTCATACCCCCCTATAAGGGTTGAAGCAACGACCTGGGAGCTAACTGTAGCCTCCGAAGCCGAAACAGAGTCGATCCCCGAATAACGTAAATTAGCCTTCCAACCACCTGCTAGAATCGTGTCCGATGATACATTCAGCGGAGTAAACGGTGTCACCACGGTCGTCGTAAAGGGTGTCTTATTGAAAACATATACATTATCGGACTCGTCTTTTAGGTAAGCCACTGACTGAGCAAATGCACTCAGGTTGGTCTGCGTCAGGATGGAAATTGTACTAGGCGTAAAAATACCTGCGCTAACTAATTTTGGTCTGGCAGCGGATGACCAAACGGAACCATACAAAGCATTAGTTATTTTTTCGATTACCTCCCGGAGACTTTCGTGAAAAACCTCATCATTAGTCATGTTATTGTAGGCATAGGTGGCGTTGTATGCTACTGCGTTCACGGTAGCCCGGAATGGGCTTGGTCGTGTGCCCCATCTTGGGCCAAACTTCAGTACTAAATTCTGACCACTAAAAGAGCATTCTGGAAATTTTACCCTCTGGTCAGTCTGTATAGCGATATGCTCTACCCACAAGTCTAGCAAAGACATCCCACTGGTCAGAGTAATGGTTGAGGTAGTCGCCCCCAGCAGGTATGTAATCGTCTTTGTCTCCGTTAGTGTGGTCCCATTATTCGCCCACGGGATGATTACCTTAGCTGCCCAGTCCGCATCCCCTATTTGAATGGTTTTAAGGAGGGTATTAGAGGCATTGTAAAACCTGATTGATTCATACCCTGGGATTGCAGTAGGGTATGAAGGGATGCCGGGAGCCACATACGAAATTTTTTGGTCAAGTACACCGCCGTACGTCGATCCATTTGACATGTCTATTGGTTGTAGAGCAGGGAATTTGTATCTACTAAACGTAAAGGTAAGAGAGCCGCTGTATCCCGTTGTCACGGTCGTTATATCAGATAAACCATCCTGATCACGATCCACAAAAGTCCACACACCCCCATTTCGTGATCCCGTCAGCGGCTTGGTTATTGATGTGCCCGTGGTGACCCCGTTTCCGGTAGCGGATAAATTTAGCGTCAACTGGAAGTCAATAGGCTCATCCGCATTGTCTGGCAGTTCATCAAACTCGAACGCCTGAGAAACTGGCTCGGCCACGGATAGGTTTATGGCCTGCGCATCATGCACGATTAATTGACTGACTGTCGCCCATGTAGCGGCACCCCCCGTACTGTATTGCACCTCACAAATGGAATTGACGTAGGTGCCTTCATCCTCCTCCTCGTCAGAGAGGATACCCAACCACGCTGCCTCTGCGATACTGAGGACAACCTCATATCTGGTTGACTTACCAGAGCCTATTTTGGTGAACGAACTATCGCTCAGGGGAACCAATGGCTCAGGCGCGTATTGCTTGGAGCCGATGAGGACAGACCCCAAGGGCAAGTCTTGTAGCTGATTCGCTCTCGTGAAGCCTATTGCCACCGGGAATCGGTCCCCCCGCTTTACGGCTAACTTGGGAGCTTTCAAGCCATCGGTCCTTTGTTCCGCTGCCGCTGGACTCCAATCGCTAACACTTATCGTGGGGAAGGTGACCACCCCGGAGTCAATATCAACGTCCATCAGTAGGGTGAAGGAATCATCAGAAACAGAACTAATGGCGTCTCCCAGGATTGGGATAATCAAAGCTGCCTCGTCAATCCTCCGTTTGACTAGGTAATAACTGCCCGTCCCCCCGGTCAGGGTGATGTAATTGCTTGTCCCTACAGGTGCCAGATACACGCTGTCCGTGTTCGCGCCCCCGCCAATCAGGGTGTCGGGAGCATACACTTCATAAAGTGTGCTGGCGTTTAAGGGCGACGGGAGCGTTCCCGTCGTGTAAACACCAACTATCTCCCCGGTAACCAAGGCCCGCGATCCAATGATAACGCGATTGGTTGAGTAGGTGAAGACTAACTTTTGAAAATTACTAACGGTGATAATGGCCTTATACAGACCCGCCACCTCTGTCACCCCAGTGATTAGCCCGGTGGAGGCATTAATCTCCCACCCCTCAGGTAGCCCAACCGCTGACCAATATTCAGGCTTGTATCTAGCCTTCATCTGATAGGATATTTCCTCCCCCACCTTGCCATCCAGTAAGGAGGTGAGGAGGTCAATTTCAGGTGCGACGTTAATTGCGTCGACGGCCTCTTGTGCAAATGCGTCTAAGTAGCTCATATTATTTTACTATGGCGAAACCATACTCGATAGCCGTCCCATTGCTAGCGGCATCATCCTCTGCCTTAAAATTCAATCCCGAGACAATCACGTAGCCCTTAGGGTCAGACACGGAATCAATGGTATCAAATCGGGTCAACCTGCCCCTCACCGCAAAGTTGGCCGTGAGAGGGGGGACCACCCCGGTTTCTTGCGCACCATAAAGGAAGCGGGACGCATCAAACACGTCCAGCCCGTCTATCAGCCGCCGTTGAACCCTTAGGCCGAAACGGTGTGTCGTGGCCTGCTTGGTCAGGATAATGCGTTGCTCAAGAGCAGGGATTTTACGCCACACCATCTCACTCAGATTCAGCCCCTCGGTCCCCACCGTAGCGACGGACCGGGCTTCCCCAATCTCAATCACGACCACCCACTGCGCCTCCGTGTTGGATTTCAAGACCGCAGCCTCCAGTTGGAAGCCCACGTCAAGCCGTTTGCGTGGCCTCAGCATCTTGTCATTTACATGGATGGTAAAAAGGGTCCGCTCGAAGTGCCTTGGGTAATAAGTGATTTGCCCCGCCACCACCACGGTATGAACTCCGGTCCCGGTATCGGTAAAGGTCACCACCGTACCCCCACTGTCTTTGAGTTGAAACGAGCCATCGGCATAGTCCATGCCAAACACGGTGTATGTCACCCCCGTCGATAGCCCGGCTGGCAAGGTGTTGGTCGTGGCCAGCTCGACGTTTGCCCCTTCGGGAAGCATCTCAGCCGTGGCCAGGGATGAGAAGGTCAGCTTGTCGGTCTCGGCATTCGCCGTCACTACATGGGCCTCATAGTCACCGTATTGAACCACAGGATACCACAGCACCCCGTCGGTCGTCGCAAATTCGCCCGGCTGAATGCGTGAAGATGCGTTGCCTCCTCCCCCCGGAAGTATCAGCTCCCCGGTGCCGTCGTGCCTCCCCACGGCTCCAATAAATGCCTCAGCCGCAGTTGAGTTTGCAGCGGGTAAAGTAGCGGGCAAAGCCGCCACACTCGCGTCATGGACGGCTGGCAGCAGCCCTTTACCCCGGCTGATGATCTTGCGGGTTGACCCCTCGCGTAACTCGTCCGCGTCAAGGTCAGACAATTTGCCAGACTCCGGTGGAGTCGGTTGCACCTTGGAAGGATACAGCTCATAGAGGGTAGGCAAAGTCCATCTGGCCACCTCAATCCCCTCCTCGCCCGGTGCCTCCAGGGTTCTGCCCCCTGACGATATTTCAAGGACGGCCAGCCGCCCCTGTAGGTCGTCGATGATTTCTTGCAGCCCCTCCGTGTCGTCGATAACGTGGCCGTGATCGTCAAAAAAGCTGGTCATTGCCAGCCCCTTTACGGTAGCCACATATTGCCCGGTTGTCGGTGTGGTTCCGAGCCACGTTATAATTACCTGATTTGCTCCGTTCCTCTCCCACGAAAAGTCCGTTCCCGCGATCATGGCTGCCCCCGGAGAAGCCGTCTCCAGAATTGATAAATCAACCACTGTCGTGTTCAGCCCATGGGTGATGGGGAAGGATGTAGCCGACCCATCACCAATCGTGGTCGTGTAGTGGATTTGGCCATTGCTCACTTGCCCCGGCGCAAACGTGTTGTAAGAGTAGAAAGAAGGCGGATTCAGCCAGTCAATCCCCGGAGCAGTCGCCAGCTCCTCCCAGTCGATGTTCTCCCGAACCCGCACCTCGCGATAGAAAAGGGTGTGCCACTTAAACACATCCTCCTCATCTTCGATTTCTGCCTTTACCTCAAGCCAAGCCAAGCCCTCGTTGACCACCTGCATCCAGTCGGCCATCTCGCGAGTGCGCGTATTTAGGGTGACAGCCTTGGCTGGCGGAGGGGAGTCAAAGATTTCCACAGTGAGCAGGGGATAGTTCCCCCCCTTCATGTCCCCGGCGAACTCAATATAAGCCACGTTTTTGATGGGCGTGGTGACTATGAACTCTCCCCCCGGATCAAGTAGGTTGGTCATGGCAGCGTCAATATCCTCCACGGTAGATTTGACGCCTAAAGGCTCAGACCGTATGGCCCCATCCCGCACGATCCGAAAGGTGCCTGCGAAGCCCGGAGGGATGTAAAGTTTTTGAATCTCAGACCACGATACATCGCCATCCGACCCGCCTTCCCTCAGCACCTCAATGACGGGAACGGGAGCGCCTTCGGTAATGAAGGTGTTGGTATGGGCCAGGGGTGCCTTCATGAAGCGTAGCTCATGCTCCCATCGGTCTCCGCGTTGGTAGCCCCGGACTCTCCCGAACGTTATTGGGTGTAGTCGGTTTTGAACCATGAGGATTTCCTGCGCCGCCCCGCTGATCGTGGCGAACGTGATGATGAACGACGAGTCCCGGTGGATCACGGTCGCCG
>Ga0116144_10006406_pt1 | contig 10278 bp, 9 predicted proteins | sample AD_UKC035_MetaG_FD_89746 | JGI IMG/M metagenome (GOLD analysis project Ga0116144, IMG submission 89746) | Active sludge microbial communities of municipal wastewater-treating anaerobic digesters from USA - AD_UKC035_MetaG | ecosystem: Engineered > Bioreactor > Anaerobic > Digestate | place: USA...
GCCCTTTAAACCAAAAACAAATTGGTGGTTATACTTTAAAAAGAGAGAAACATATACTTCAAAAATTCCTTCTATATTTGTTAACCGCTCTACAAAATTGTTTATCCAGTCATTACCACTCACTTATTTTTAACCTTCCTCTCTAAACTTTTTTTATTTACTGTAGAGATAGGCATTAGAGACATATTGCAATACCATACGGTGAGTATTAAAGAAAGAGGCATTAATGGCAATACAGTGCCTCATCATATTTATCCATTGCTTTCGTTTTTGATAATAAGCAGGCAATATATCTATTTCTAATTTTTTATAGAGAGATTCTGCTTCTTCCTCTTCGTTACTCTCTACATTTGCCGCAGAACCTATAGACCACCCGGTAATACCTTCAATGCATCCTTCCACCCACCACCCATCCAGAATACTAAAACTGGGAATTCCATTATGGGCGGCTTTCATTCCTGAAGTTCCAGATGCTTCCTGGGGTTTTCTGGGAGTATTTAACCATAAATCTACTCCACAGGTTAATATTTTTCCTAAATCCATATTATAATTTTCTAAATAGACTGTTTTTATATTCTCCTTTAAGGGGGAATGTCGGGAAGCGCTGATAATTTTTTGAATTAGCTCCTTGCCTGGCTGATCTTTAGGGTGCGCCTTGCCGGCAAAAACAAGTTGGATTTGGCCTTTTTTCCGGGAAATATCTATTAAACGATTTAAATCATAAAGAATCAGATCAGCGCGCTTATAAGCAGTAGCCCTTCTGGCAAAACCAATTGTTAAAACCTCTTTATCAAACTCTAAACTGGTAAGTTTATTAATATGGTCAATCAACTCTTCCTTGCCTTTCTGATGGGCATTCCATACCTCTCTATCTGGAATATTGAGGGCATAACGCAGACTGAATGGGTCAGATTTCCAGCCGGGAATATATTTATCATATAATTCAGCAAAATATTGTCCAGTCCAGGTACTAGAATGAACCCCATTGGTAATATAATAAATATGGTATCCTGGGAACATTTCTCGAGATACTGCCCCGTGTTCTTTAGCAACTCCATTGACGTAATGGCTTAAATTCAAAGCTAACTGTGTCATATTGAGTTTTTCATTACCAGCCAGACTCTTTAATAAATTATAAGGAATAAAATCTCCCAGAACTTGCCCGGCTAATTGATAGGAAAACTGATCCATTCCAGCAGGAACCGGCGTATGCGTGGTAAAAACACACCTTTTTTTCACCTGTTCGATATCCCATTGGTCGTTTTTTTGGGGATCATAAAAATTGTTCAACAATTCCAGGGCTAACAGACTGGCATGTCCTTCATTCATATGGTATCTCAAAATATCCTGAAATCCCAGTTCTTTTAACATTCTTACACCGCCAATTCCCAATACTATCTCCTGGGCTAAACGGTAACGGTCATCTCCGCCATATAAATAATAAGAAAGACTACGGTCAAAATCGCTATTCTCAGGTAAATCCGTATCCAAAAAATAAACTGGTACTTTACTGCCATCAATTCCTTTTACCACATATAACCAGCATTGGACAGTAACCTTTCTCTTCTCTATCTCTACTTGAATTTGAACTGGTAATTTAGCCAGCTCATCCTGAGGATTCCATTCATCAGGAAATTCATGCTGGAGTCCCTGTTCATCAATATTCTGCCTGAGATAGCCTTTTTTATATAGTAGAGTCATAGCAATCAAAGGAACTCCCAAATCTGCGGCTGAGCGAATGGTATCACCAGCTAAAATTCCCAACCCTCCACTATAGGTTGGTATTTTGGAGTCAATACAAATTTCCATAGAAAAATAAGCAATCTTATTCTCTCTAACTCTACATTCTTCATGATCATAAAGAAAGCTATGTTTTGCTTCCATCTTGCCTCCGTTTTATTTCGCTTAATTATAAAATAAATTATTGAAAATTATTCATCCTTTAGCTGAAGGGATATTGGCTCGTTAAACTCATGATAAACTTATTAAATTTTATCATATTTATCCAATTTCTAATAATTGACAACCAATTAGCTATTAATACCATATTTTATGAAGTTTTAATAAATATTTTATGAGTATTTTAAAATAATAACATATAATAATAGAAGAATACAGAGTAAATATTATTAATCAGTCCTATAAAGCAAAGGGTAAACAGACCATAAAAAATGATGACCATTCAAAAACGTTTATGGATATCCAATTTAATACTGATACTGATTACCATTGTATTATTAATTGGTGTCAGTTTAATCATAACAGAAAAATCCCGGGAATTCATTGGATTCCCCTCCTCCGATGACCAGAGACAGCCTCCCGTCCTTAACAGAGCTCTGCTTCGGGCAGATCGAATAATAATGAAAACCATTGAATCAGAACCGGATCAATTTTTAAATACTGACTATCTCAATCAGATAGATAATTTTTTAAATTCTTTTAGCACTGCCCTGATTGTAAAAAAAGACAATCATATAGTCTATTTTTCTCCATTTATGGCTGAAATTGATACCAATCATCAGTCTTTTTTGGAACAACAAATTAATATTTCACAGGGGGAAAGTGATATTGTTAGAATTTCAGATACTCTGTTTATGAAAACTATACCCATCAGCTTTACTGATAATACAAATGGCAGTCTATTCTTAATAAATGATGCCACAGTTGCCTCTCAAGAATTACAGACTTTTAAAAATTCTGTCATTTATATTCTCATATCATTTTTAATTATAATGATTATTATTAATACTCTGATAACTTTCTTCCTCTCTAAACAGATTGTCAATCCCATCATTCGTCTTAAAAATGCAGCACAACAGATTCAAAAGGGCGATTATAATTTTCAATTGCGGGCACCCAGCAAAGACGAGATTGGTGCATTGTTTGAAAGTTTTGAAGAAGCCCGCAAACAGCTGAAAAAATCAGAAGAAACACAGAAGAAATACGAACAAAGCCGTAATGAGCTAATTACCAATATCTCGCATGATTTAAAAACTCCCATAACCACTATTAAAGGTTACTTAGAGGGAATTAGAGATGGTATACCTCAATCACAAGAGAAGCAGAACAAATATTTAGAGACAATCTATCAGAATGCTGTTCATATGGAATCACTAATTGAAGATTTATTTTTACTTTCAAAATTCGATTTAGATCAGTCTTTTTATCAATTTGAGAATATTAATATTAAAGAATACCTGGCTGATTGTTATGAAGAACTGCAATTTGATTTCCAGGAAAAAGGCATCAAACTGGAATACAGGGTAGATTATGATGAAAATAAACTGGTTAAGGCAGATAGACAGCAGTTGAAAAGAGTAATTTTAAATATTATTAATAATGCTATCAATTATAAAAATGCCGGTAATCCTAAAATCGAAATGATACTAACTGAAAAAGAAGAAGAGGCACAGATAGAAATAAGGGACAATGGTATTGGTGTTCCGGATGATATTTTGGATAAAATTTTTGAACGATTCTATAAAGAAGATAAATCTCGGTCCAACCGTTCCCGGGGTACTGGCCTGGGACTCTATATCGCTCGAAAAATTATTCTTGACCATGGTGGTTCTATCTGGGCAAAAAGCCAGGTTGGTTCGGGAACCAGTATTTTTTTCACCCTGCCTATGACCTAAAAATATAATGGTATAAATAGGGTAATTGAAAATGGAAAATATTCTAATTATTGAAGACCAACAGAGCATTGCTGAACTGATAAAGGATTATCTGGAAATTAATAACTTCGGGGTTGATATAAAAAACAATGGTCTGGAGGGCTTAGAAGAAGCTTTGAGTAAAGATTATGATTTAATACTGCTCGATCTAATGTTACCGGATCTGGATGGTTTTGAAATCTGTAAAAAAATCAGAAAAGAAAAGAATATTCCTATTATCATTATTTCAGCACGGGGAGAAGATATTGACAAAATTCGTGGCCTGGGTTTGGGAGCAGATGATTATATCAGCAAACCTTTCAGCCCCAATGAATTGGTAGCCAGAGTTAAGGCACACTTGAGCCGTTTTAACCGTTTAACCGGGAAAACCGAAAAGACAAAAAATGAGATTAGCATTAAAAACTTGACCATAAATCAGATAGCAAGACGTGTTTATCTGGATAATAAAGAGATAACCTTTACCACTAAAGAATTTGAGATATTAAATTTTTTGGCTTCTCATCCCAATATAGTCTTCAGCAAAGAGCGGCTCTATGAACGTATCTGGGGGGATGACTCTTATGGAGATATAACCACTATTGCAGTACACATTAAAAAAATAAGAGACAAGATTGAAAAAGATCCCCAAAAGCCCCGCTTTATTGATACACTATGGGGATCCGGATACCGGTTTAATGCCTGATAAGTAAGAGAAAAGATGTGTTATAAAAAAATTTTAATATTTTAATTTTAAAAAATGTTTCAGTTTCAGGAGGTTCAGATTATGTCCGTAAAAAAATTATTTTTTAAGCTTTTCTATCTGCATTTAATAATCCTGTTATTCAGTATAAATACTTTTGCTGCCACAGAAAATCAAGGAATTATTCAGACTTATGGAGAGGCTGAAATAACAGCCCAGCCAGATTTAGCCAGGATAAGTATATCCATTGAAACACATAGCCAGTCAGCTAATGAAGCAGCAGAGGAAAATGCCAGGCTGGCAAATTCTGTCTTAAAGGCATTATATGGGTTTGGTCTTTTAGAAGAAGATATAAAAACCTCTTCCTACAGGCTAAACAGCTACCGTAAATGGGAAAAGAAAGACTCTAAAAATGAACAGGAACAGATTTATTACCAGGCAATCAACGAAATTATAATTCAAACCACCCAGCTTGATAGAGCAGGTATTATAATAGACCTGGCAGCAAAGGCAGGAGCTAATAATATCAATTATATCAATTTTGAGTTGAGAGACCCTCAAATGTTAATGTTGCAGGCTTTGACTATGGCTACTGAGCAAGCACAACAGAAAGCTGAAGCTATCGCTCAGGGTGCCAGCCTGACTATTAAACAATTGTTCAGCGTAAAAGAAGAGCGAACTTTCTATGCACCTTATCGGCTACAGGATAATATGCTATCTAGAGAGATGACTGTCAGCAATACACCAACACCTATATCTCCGGATGAAGTTGTCATTAGGGCAACAGTTATAGCAGAATTTACATTTTAAATAATATTTACTTTTTAACACTAAACAGGGGATTGTTTGCTATTTTACTAAATAGATAAGTATTCCCCTGTTTTTTTAATATATTAAGTAAACTTCACTTTTCCTTTATTAGAAGAGCAATCCGGTGGTAATTAAGAGAATAGCCAACCCGAAGAATAAAAAAGTCATAATTAATTTTATGGCACCAAAATGCTGCCTGTTTAATTCAGCCCATCTTTGAGAGCTGGTACCCCAGTAGGTAAACAAAAAGACCAGTATTAAGGGTACCACAAACATCAGATTGTATAATAAAAGATAAATAAGGGCATTGGCTCTGAATTCAGGAACATTGCTGATAAAGATAAGGGTAGGCAAATAGATCTGTCCGGTACAGGCTAATTCTAATATAGAAACCATAAAGCCGGTTACTGCGGCCATTATAACAAAATTACGCGTTTTTACATTTTTTCGTATAGTAGAATGAATCATCTGTTTTATACGAGGAGGTAGCTGTAGAGTAGCATCACTAGCCTGTCCGGTCTTCTTAAATTTTAAATAATCGAGCAGACTGAGTGTCCCCAGAATAATACCGATACCGGCAGTGACAAAGATAAAAATCTGTCTGGCCAGCGGCAAAAAAGAAAGAGTAGTCACTGCTTTAAGAGCCCCCGCGCCAATTAGAAAATAAGTTAAGAAAATAGCCAGGGTAAACATACTACCCACCAAAAGCAAATCTCTGCCCGTTCTTTTAATTAAAGCCAGGTAGGAAATAAAAAAGATAATCGTGGCAAAGGCACAGGGATTTATCCCATCGATGAGACCGCTTATGGCAATAGCCCCCACTCCAAAAGATTGAAATCTTTCCACAAGACGCTGTTGAACTGAAGAAATATCTTCTTCTATTTTTTCCCAGGGTGGAGGGAATTCTTTGTCCTTTATCTCTTCAATCAGATTTGAGAGGTTATCGTAATTAATATGTTCTCGTAAAAAATAACTATCACCGATATAAATTATGGGCACCAACAACCGGTCATATTCTGATACTCCATAGATCTCACCAAGTTGTTCTGCTATGGTAACACCTTCCGGAGTAGAAATATCAAATTTTTGAATTTCCACCTGAGGGTATTGAAAAGCAATCTGTTCTAAAAGTTTTGCTGCTTTTTCACATTCAAGGCAACCCGGTTCGAAAAAATCAGCAATGTAGACAGGTATCTGTCTGGATAACACTGTTTTACCAACTTCCTGTCCTCTTATAGAAATAAAAAACATATTTAAAACAACAATCAAAAATAATATTGTTAAAAAAAACGTAACGCCAGCACATCTGCTCTTTTCCACTGAAAACATTTTATTTTGATAATCTCCCTTCATTCAATTTTCTATTTTAAAAAGAAATTATATGGAACATGTTTTGTATTATACCTATTCCATCCCTTAATTTCAAAAAAAGTGGGATTACCTTAGCCTTTCTCATTATCTTTTACGGTAAAAAGGGCGCCTAAAATAGCTCTTTCATAAACTGATTTGTTGTTTAAATAATTTGTTTTTATTAAATTAGATTTGCTTCCAGCTCAGTTTTTAGTTAGAATTATGGTAGAAATATAGGATTATTAAAGAGCAAATCTATCATTGAGATATAAGGAGTTTGATATGACTACAGGAAAACAAAGAATTAATTATACTACTATTGCCATTTTGTTGGTATCAGCGGCTTTTATAACTATCTTTTTTGTTATCTCTACTCCGGCAATTGCCCAATACAAGACCGGCTCGCCGGCTCCTGATTTTACCCTGGAAGCATTGGATGGGGAGATTTTCCAACTAAATCAATTTTTAAATAAACAGCAGCATCTAATACTCTTCTTTATGCATAGTGAAGAAGATTCCTCCTTAGCTAAATTAGGTGATTTAATTACCTTTTTAAATGATTACCAGCCCCGAGAAAGTTATCAGATTGTTGCCATTATGGAACAGAGTCAGGATAGTGAGGGAGCTATAGAAAAATTGAATAACCTTAAAAGTAAGGCAGAAATACCTTTAATTATTCTGCTCGATACAGATGGTAAAATCAATACTGTCTATGGAGTCAAAACCTATCCTACTGTGCTTTTACTGAGAACTGATTTATATGTTAGGAAAGCATATGACCGCTTCACTTCCAGGCAGGAAGCCAGTTTCTATCAATATCTGAAATTCATCTTTACCTCTCAAAAGAGCAAAGATTCTGGAAATGGTTGTGATGACGGTGTCTGCCCCCCACCGCCGGGATTTGAATAATAGAATAAGGGATAAAGAAAATGTATTTCTCCAGAAATAAAATATTTTTCATCTTTATTATTATTCTGATATTACTGTTTTTTTTTGCTGGATGCAGTAAACCAAAAAAGCCCAAACTTTCTCTTTCAGAAGATAGCTGGTATTATGGGGAAGTTAAGCCTGATCAGGTTGTTTCACATCAATTTACTTTAAAAAACGAAGGTGAGGGCAAACTCACCATTGATTCATTTTACTCTTCCTGTGCCTGTGTTATTCTGGAAATGGATAAAAAGGAGATAGCACCCGGGGGAGAAGGAACGCTTAAAGCTATTTTTGATCCTTATGGCTACGAAGGATTTGTAACCAAAGAAGTTACTATCAATTCCAATGACCCTGAACATCCCAAAAAAATAATCGATTTATCTATAACGGTATTAAGAGTCCCCCATCCTGATATAAAACTTTCACAGCAAACCTTTGACCTGGGTACGATTACCATATCGGGGCTATCTGTACTGGAATTTACTATCAGCAACGAAGGGGATGCCGATTTAATAATTGAGGATATAGTTACAGAAGAAATATTCAGTCATAACCTGGTTTTACCCCTTATACTACTTCCCGGAGAACAATATCTGTCTGAAGTCTACATAGATACCAGCCAGATTAAAGAAGAGGTATTCCGCAAGGCAATCCGCATTATGACCAATGACCCTCAAAATTCCATGGTATTCCTACGTATCACTGGCACTACCAAGAAATAGAATGGTATTTGATAAATAATAAAGTGAATCTAATCTACCAGACCCTGGTAGATATATACTCCCTACAGTCAGCAACCAGACATTAAAAGAGTTAATAATAAAAAAACAGTGAGATATATTAATTTTCTTAACATTGCTATCCTCCCTATTTCTTTTATTTATAATTATTTTTATCTTTAGAAAATCTTATTCTAAATTAAAAGAGAACTAAACCAGTTATCTTTTACTATCATTTTCAAGAAACGATATTACTATCTTTGCAATAAACCCGATATACCTTATATGGGGAAAGTCCGGCATTCTCAAATATTCGTCGAGAGGGTAGATTGTTATCACAAATACAAGAACCCTCAATATAGTTATATTGTTTTCTCTCTGCTACCTCTAAAATGTGCTTAAAAATTGCCGCATTAACTGCTTTGTTTTGAAATTCAGGAACCACAAATTGTGCAAAACCTCTTATCCCTTTTATCTTGTTTTTATACCAGAGAAATTTTATCAAACCCAGCGGATCGAGTTTACCATTAATCTTTTTCAATACATAATTATAGTCAGGTATAGCAAAAACAAAGCCAATGGGTCTATTTTCTGAGCGAGCAATATAAATCAGATCTTTATCTAAAAAGGGCAAGTATTTTTTAACTTCTATCAATAGGGAATCTTTATTAGGGGGGTTGGCATATTCGAATCCATTTTCTGTTTCATCTCCTGATGAGATTATTTTTTCTACTATTTCAGCAATATCTTTTATTTCGCGTTCTAGATATTTCAAATCTACTTTGTCAATTTTAAAATTAAATTTTTGCATTGCAAATTCTGCAACCTTTTCAACTCTACCCTTCAATTCATTGAAATTGTCAGAATAGTAGGCATAAAAATCCCTATCTTTAGTAAATCCGTATTGACTTAACAATTCATGGTAATAAACCGGATTATATGAATTCATCAATACCGGTGGACTATCAAAACCCTTAATAAGTATACCCCTGCCCTCAACATCATCATCGGGACAAAGGGGGCCTACCAAACGATTAATATTATGTTTTTTGAGCCAGAGGAATGATTCATCCATAAGCATTTTTAGAACTTCATAAGAATTTATCATTTCTAAATAACCAAAATAGCCAACATTAATATTATTTCTATGATTCTTCTCTACATTTATACCAACTAAAACCCTACCTACTGGAATATTATTATCCCAAACCATAAAAAAGGTATGTGGCCCACAGTTTATCTTATTATCAGAACCTTCACTTAAAAAGGATTTTAGCAAATCTGTTTTTATTGGAGAAACCCAATGGGGGTCATGTTCGTATACTCTACAGGCAAAATTAATAAATTGTAAAAGTTCGGATTTATTTTTTTTTACTTCTCTTACTTCCAACTTTGTTCTTCTCTTTCTCCAAAAATAGCAACGCTTTTCTTTATAATGGATTTTTGCTTTTTAAATTGTTGTAGTGTTGGTGAATTTTTTTCATACATTATCTTAAATATTTTAGCATTTTAATAATTCTATTCAATAAAAGACATTATATTGTAATTTTGAATATTTATCAAAATTAATTTTTATTAGAGCTACGGTATGTGTTTTACAATCAGTATACTAGTAATTAACCGGTATTGCAAAGTCGTTATATAATAATATAAGAAATAATTTATGCAATTTTTTTCTGGTATTCTTATTAAGTGATATAATATTTTAGATTTTACTGTACAGAGAGGCATACCTTGGAAACGTTTAAAAATAATGAATTGGAGCTAAAAATAAATCTGGAACCAAATTCACGTTTAATAAACAAATTAATGGAATCTGAAGAAAAATATAAAATTTTGTTCGATTATGCCCCTGACGGATATTATATCAGTGACCTTAAAGGAACCTTTATCGATGCAAATAGGGCAGCAGAAAGGATTAGCGGATATACCTGTGATGAACTATTAGGTAAAAACTATTTCCAGGCCGGATTGTTGTCTATAAAAGATGTGCCAAAAGCATTGAGAGCTTTAGCTAAAAACAAATATACCGCTGGGCATCAGCTTAGAGTTACCAAGCTTGCTGTCGCAATTGCTCAAGAGATGAATCTTTCGCCAGACCACGTTGAAAGCGTAA
>Ga0116144_10006411_pt1 | contig 10275 bp, 8 predicted proteins | sample AD_UKC035_MetaG_FD_89746 | JGI IMG/M metagenome (GOLD analysis project Ga0116144, IMG submission 89746) | Active sludge microbial communities of municipal wastewater-treating anaerobic digesters from USA - AD_UKC035_MetaG | ecosystem: Engineered > Bioreactor > Anaerobic > Digestate | place: USA...
ATGAGCGTCACCCTCAATGCCGTAGTCCGCGGTGATTGTCACCGATCCGACATCGCATTTCCGAGTTCCTTTTTCCGTGCTGGTACATACGGCAGCTATTTTACCCTTCATGCAAGCTCCTAAAACAGGATATCAAATAAAAAAGGAGCGCCGGTTTGGCGCTCCTCAATATGATCCTTAGATCAGATGACGGCCGGCTATTTTACGATCACCGGCTTTTTGCGTTCTTCGGAAGCGGATGTCTCACCGGTCTCAACCGCGCTGATGTATTCATCAATTTGTCTGCGTGCCTCGTGATCTACCATCTGTACCGGAGGGTGCTTCATACAGTAGGCGGAGATGGGCAGGAGCGCACCGGCATCACCCCGGTCGCGAGCTACCTTGCAGTACCGGATAGCGTCAATGGTGACGCCTCCGCTGTTGGGAGAGTCCTGCACCGAGAGTCGAGCCTCAAGCTCGAAAGGGATGCCGCCAAAGCCGCGCGCTTCCATACGAATGAAGCACACTTTATTGTCATTCTGCCATGGCACGTAATCCGACGGTCCGATGTGAATATCATCATCAGCTAACGGTACCTTCAGCTGCGACTGTACCGAGCGGGTTTTGGACTGCTTTTTGGTCACCAACCGCGTGCGCTCGAGCATATTGAGAAAGTCAGTATTGCCGCCGGTGTTAAGCTGATAGGTGCGCTCAAGTCGTGCGCCTCGATCCTCGAACAGGCGGGTCAGAATGCGATGGACGATGGTTGCTCCCACCTGTGACTTCACATCATCACCAATTACCGGAATGCCTCGCTTCAGGAATTTTTTTGCCCACTCGGGGTCAGAAACAATGAAGACCGGCATGCAGTTGATAAAGCTGACTCCTGTGTTGAGACAGCATCGTGCATAGTAGCGGGCTGCTTCTTCGGATCCAACGGGCAAATAATTGATCATGATGTCGGGCTGTGTGTCCCGCAGCACCTTTTCGACATCAACTGCCGGAGCATCAGCAATGCGAAAGGCCCGGTGCTCAGGATATTCCTCCATGTGGCGGGCTACTCCATCCATGACGGGCCCCATTTGCACCGTAACACCATACTGAGGGAGGTCTTTCCAGATTGTCATAATACAGTTCGGTGCAGCTCTCATCGCAACTTCCAAGGGATGACCGACTTTTCTTCTGTCAATATCGAAGGCAGCAACGACCTGGATATCTGTGGGCAAATATCCACCGAGATTCTCATGCATCAAGCCAAGAGTTTCTTCAGGTTTGTGCCGGTAATATTCGATTCCTTCCAGAAGGGCGGATGCACAATTGCCTACACCTACTATGGCGATACGTATCGGATTGCTCATAGTTTCTCTCCTTCCTATCCTGCGAGTTTTTCAGCAATGCTCACTATGAGCATGGATAAAGTCGGAACACTGCTGACTGTTTCGAGCGCCTTGGCTTTCCGAAAAGCCCATTGCCCGGACTGGATCAACGTGAAAACGCGGTGCGACGGCCAGAATTACCTGCTTTTCACGATAGGAGCATCACGCTGTCCGTCTTTCAGCGGACGCCGTTAACCTTCCTTCACAAGCACATAGAATGAGTTCTGATCCCGGACGATAAGGAAAAGAATCCCCTCCTTGGTCGAACCCTCTCCGATCGCCTTTTGATATTGTGAGAGTGTTTTTACAGGCTTTCGATTGACCTCGAGAATGACATCGCCGGGTTGCAAGCCGGCGTCTTCAGCCAGGCTTCCAGCAGCAACATCACTGATCATCAGTCCGCCGGGTATTCCTTCATAGCCCCATTGGCGGGCGGCTTCCGGGCTCAATTCCTCCACGCGAATTCCCAAGTCGGAAATCGCCTCTTCCTGGATTGCCACTGATGTCTCGGTCATCTTTTCCACGGATACGGTGAAAGTTTCTTCTTTACCGGCACGCATAACTGTCAGCTCTACAGTGCTTCCAATCGGCGCGGAACTTATGATCTGAGGAAGATCATTTATTCTCTCAATTTTCTTCTTATCAACGCTGACGATAATATCGCCGGATTTGATACCTGCATCATCAGCCGGCCCGCCGGGTACCACAGCTGCTACCAACACTCCCTCAGTTGCTTTTACCGAAAAGCGCTCAGCCAATTCGGGTGTTAACTCCTGGATCGAAACTCCGATCCAGCCCCGGGTGACTTCTCCTTTGTCCTTAAGCTGATCGAAAACCGACTTTGCCATATTGATAGGAACCGCAAAGCCGATACCGATATTGCCACCAGTAGTGGTGAAAATAGCGGAATTGATGCCCACCACTTCTCCCTGAGTATTAAAGAGAGGGCCGCCGCTGTTGCCGGGATTGATAGACGCATCAGTCTGGATAAAATCTTCGTACGGCCCGGCGCCAATAGCACGGCCTTTAGCGCTCACGATTCCGGCAGTAACCGTATGATCCAGTCCGAAGGGATTTCCAATAGCAATAACCCAGTCGCCAACCCGAAGAGCGTCAGAATCTCCTATCTTCAGAGGCGGGGGGAGTTTGCTCCCGGACTTGACTTTGATGAGAGCGAGATCGGTCTTCTTGTCAACGCCAACCACTGTTGCATCGTCGAACGTTTCTCCCGTGGACAGACGGATACTGATCTCGTCTGCAGCTTCGACCACGTGGGCATTAGTGGCAATGAAGCCGTCATCAGCAATAATGAATCCGGAGCCAAGGCTTTGTTCCTTGCGCTTCCGAGGTCTTGAATTAAAAAACCGGTCCCAGAAGTCTTCACCAAAGAACTCCCGGAACGGCGAGTACAAGTCCTCAGGAACACGGTCCGATTTCAGTGTCTTGGTGGTGCTGATGTTGACTACCGCCGGGCTCACGGCCTGAGCCAGTTCGGCGAAGGAAGGAAGTGCTCCTTGCGGCAGGGAAGGCGGTTGAATCTTTGGAGGCTCCTGCGGACGAAGCGTCTGGTTTGGACGGATCTCTTCAAATAAAAGACTTCCGGTAAACCCCAGGATAACTCCAAACAGAAGAACAAGTATGATGACTCTCAACCCAGCAGTACCTGAGCAGGTTTTCATGGCAGAAGGAATCAGGAAAAAATTTTCAAGTTCTCAAGCTTATACCAGGCACGTCTCCTCAGAGCAGCCTGGAGAAATGATAATCGAAAGTTAACTGAATGACAAGGGATTATTTACCTCGGCTCCCACTCCCACTCGGAGCAGAATTATGCCAGAGACATAATGAAACCGGCAGAGCGTGAAACTGTCTCAACCGCGTGATGACGGGTTTTGGATGTGATTTTCAGCGACTAACCCTTGCACCGTCTCACTCCGAATACCCGTTAGTCTGACAGCGACTTCCCTGTTCATCAGATCATCCGGACCGGGAGCGAGCACCGGGATATAGGTTCGAGAAAAGCCCCGCAGGAATCCGGTAGCCCGATCTCTGGAGCTCTCGAAAAGTACCGGCACTGTTGTATCCAGGAATCGACCGTAATAGCATGCTCTTTTCATTCTACCGACGGCTCGAAGCTGTTGGGCTCTCGTTTTGACGATGCTTCCATGAAGTCTTCCCGGCAGTGCAGCAGCCGGCGTGCCCTTGCGGGGAGAGAAGGGGAAAACATGCAGGTAGGTGAGTGAAAGAGATTCGACGAGCCTGATGGTTTCGGTGAATTGCTCCTCGGTTTCGCCGGGAAAGCCGACCATCACGTCAGCGCCGAGCGCCAGATCAGGAATCAAACTGACAAGGCTAGTCACCAGTTTTGCGTATTCCTTGGCCCGATAGGGACGGTTCATAGCCTGAAGAATAGCATCTGAACCACTTTGCAGCGGCAGATGAAGGTGATGACAGATACGAGACGATGAGGCGATCACTTGCATTAAACGCTCATCGATTTCATTGGGCTCAAGGGAGCTGAGCCGGAGCCGGAAAGGCGGCAGGTCTGACCCTTCGATGCGTTTGAGAAGGTCATACAAGGTTGTGGCCGGGTGAAGGTCTCTTCCATAGGATCCTAAGTGAATTCCGGTCAGTACTGCCTCTCGGAATCCGGCAGCAGCAATGCTGGCGAGGCTCGCCAAAACACCTTCGGGAGGGAGGCTTCGGCTGCTGCCGCGAGCGGAAGGAATGATGCAGTAGGAACAGCGGCTGTTGCAACCATCCTGAATTTTGAGAAAAAACCTTGTCCGGGATGAAACCGCATGGGCCCTGCGGCCGGAGAAGGAGCTGCAGGGTCCGCGATCAGGAACAATGCAGCCGGTGCGGTGGTGAGAGAAATTTTCCAACACCAGATCGGCGATAAACGGTTTGGCGGTGTTTCCGGCAACCAGAAAAACACCCGGCACTCTTTCGAATGCCTGAGGATCTACTTGCGCGTAACAGCCGGTAACGACAATCGCTGCTTCAGGGTAATCCCGGTGAATGCGGCGGATAAGCTGCCGCGACTGGTAGTCACTCTTGCCGGTAACCGAGCAGGTGTTGACAATGAAGATGTTTGCTTTCTGAGGAAACGGGACAATGGTACAGGACCGTTCCGCAAACTGCTCGGCTATGGCTTCGGAGTCGCAGTGGTTGACTTTGCAGCCCAAGGTGACGATAGCTATCCGCACGATACTAAAAATCCTTGAATCAAGATAAGTGTTTGTGATACTAGCAGGGGACGAGGAGATGTTGACCGTTATCCGTTCAACGTTGACCGTAAGGGCAAAAGGATAGAGGTTTTTTTATCATGAGCGATAGATCTATCCCAGTCGGTGAACGGCTAACCGTGAACGGTGAACATTTTCCAGTCCCTTCGGCACAATATTTAGATCATTGCCTGCCGAAGATGTATAATGAACCTTTGCATGGTTCAGCACAAGTGCACCTGTGCTGAAGCCGGAAAGAGACCACCATGGTTTGCATACGACCCTTTACTGGCTGGCTTTATAACCGGGACACGATTGATACTCTGGAGCTGGTTGTCGCCCCTCCTTATGATGTTATCACTCCGGCGCAACAGGAACAGTATTACCAGCGGCATCCATACAATGTTATCCGTTTGATTCTCGGCAAGGAAGAACCTGGAGACAACGATCAGGCTAACAAATATACACGAGCAGCTGCCTACTTATCAAGCTGGCAAAAAGAAGGCATCCTGAAGCAGGTTCCGAAACCCGCTCTTTACTTTTATGCGCAGGATTATGTTTTGCCAAATGAGGGATCTCGCCGCCGCAAGGGGTTCATCAGCTTGATTCGCCTAGAAGACTTCAGCGCCAAAGCGGTGCTTCCGCATGAAAAGACACTGAGCAAGCCCAAGGTAGATCGTCTCAATCTGACGCTCGCATGCCGGGCCAACTTTAATCCAGTCTTTTCTCTCTATGCTGATCCCAGTTGCACGGTGGAAAGCCACATGGATGCGATTTCCACGACTCCGGCGTATGTGGACGTGACCGATGACAACGGAGTCCGTCATCAGCTCTGGGCAGTGAATGATCCGGCAGTTATCAACGATGTGGTGACAACACTTGCGGATAAACAGGTGCTGATTGCCGACGGACATCACCGCTATGAGACCGCTCTCAACTACCGCAATCTGATGCGGCAGCAGTATCCGAACGCCACCGGCAACGAAGCATTCAACTATACCATGATGTATTTTTCCAACATGAACGATGTCGGACTGGTCATTTTGCCGACACATCGCATCGTAAAAAATCTCAGCTTCAGCCTCTCCGATTTTCTCGCCAAGGCGAGCCGTTTTTTTGATGTGGAGTCAATACCCGCCGGCCGGGAAAACGACGATCAGGTGCGTCGCACGGTCATGTCTACTATGGGACAGGAATCCGCCGGCCGATTTGTCTTTGCTCTGTACGTTAAACAGGATGAGCGCTACCATGTTTTCCGCCTGAAGCGGTACGATCTCCTCGATGCGGAGATCGTCGGTACTGCTTCTCCAGCTTTGCGTCATCTGGATACCTACATTGTGGAGTCACTCCTCTTTCAGAAGTTTCTTGGCATCAGTGCGAGCGATGCCAACCGTGAAGACCACATGGCTTTTGCTCATGCTGACGAGGAAGCAGTCGCTCTGGTCAAGAACGGCGGCTACGAGGCAGCTTTTCTGGTTAATACCACCCGCATAGAGCAGGTGCAGGATATTGTGACCCAGGGAGAAATCATGCCTCAGAAGTCAACGTATTTTTATCCGAAGCTATACAGCGGCCTCGTTATTAGAACGATTGATCCGGAAACGATCATTTCTTAGGCGGTTCAAATCCCGCGGAACCGCGGGATTTGAACCGCTTGAACGGCTTGAACTGATGGAATAGATGGAACAGTTGGTCTACGCTGATGAAACACTGGACACGATGTTTCAGGGCAGGGTACAGGTTATTCAGAAGAAGAGCGGCTACCGATTTTCGATCGATGCGGTCCTTTTGGCCAGGCTGGCTGGTATCGACCCCGCTGATCGGGTCATTGATCTCGGGACTGGATGCGGCATCATCCCGCTGATTCTGGCCCGCAGTGGCGCTGGCCGGAATATTCTTGGCATCGAAATCCAAGATGAGTTGGCAGATATTGCCCGGCGCAATGTTCTGCTCAACGACCTCTCGGACCGCATCACCATCGAGCGGTATGATGTGCGACACCTTTGCACCCTGTTGCCTGCCTCTTCGTTTGACAGTGTTATTGCAAATCCGCCATTTCGTTCGGTCTCCAGCGGCCGGATTAATCCAGAGCGCCAGAAATCGATTGCACGCCATGAGCTGATGCTTACACTTTCAGACATTGTGAAAGCTAGCCATCATGTGCTCACGACTCCAGGCCGGCTTTTCATGATCTATCCTGCCCGGCGGATGGTTGATCTGCTCTGCGAGCTGCGAGCTCAGCACATCGAGCCGAAATCAATCCGGATGATCCACGGACGTCAAAACCAAAGGGCGAAGCTGGTATTTGTTGAAGGTGTAAAAGAGGCAGGTGTTGAGCTGGAGGTGCAAGAGCCGCTCATTCTCTATGACGAGACAGGAAACTACACGGAAACTCTCCAGAAGATTTATTCGCTATTCTGATTCGACCCGTGCTTTCTCCGATACTGCAAGACCTTATACTGGCGGGCAAAGAAGCGCTTGAGCTGCTCCTTCATCTGTTCGTCGTGAATCTCTGCAGTCTGTGTGTCGATCCGCGCCCGAACATCAGAATCGATCTCGCCACGTTCCCATTCCAGAGAGGAAGCGGCAGCTTCCAGACCCTTATCGGACTGAACAAGCTCTCCGATTTGGAAGTGGATTTTTGTGACTGTAGCTGAACCGATCGCTTCGTTCACTTTCTTACGAATGTCTTCTTCTAGGTACCTGAGTTGCTGCATCCATGCCGGACTGTCCACTACGACCGAGAGGATCCCCTCGCGAAAGTTTTTCGGCTGACAATGACGGGCGATGCGGCTGCCCACCATTGTCTCCCATCCTTCCAAGGAGTGATAGAGATGAACCTTCGAGTCCAGGTTCTGTTGGCGGAGGATGCCCTGCAAAATCATCTTGATTGAGTCCATGGTCATAACCGTTTCAACTGTTTCAACCGTTCCAGCAGTTCCAGCGGTTGAAACGGATCTAACGGCTGGAACGGTTGAGACGGTTTATTCCTTGAACACCGCTCCCGTGCTTGCCGAAGTAACCAATCGGGCGTAGCGGGACACATACCCTTCAGTAACACGCGGCTCCGGAGCTTTCCAGGCTGCTTTTCGTCGGGCGATAGTCTGGTCATCGACCTTCAGGTCGAGGCGCTTTCCCGGTATGTCGACGGAGATTATATCGCCTTCTTCCACTAGTCCGATCAGTCCGCCTTCGGCAGCTTCGGGAGAGATATGGCCGATAGCAGCACCACGGGTTCCACCGCTGAAGCGTCCGTCAGTGATGAGCGCTACATCTTTGTCAAGTCCCATGCCGGCAATGGCCGACGTAGGGGTGAGCATCTCGCGCATGCCTGGTCCGCCCTTCGGGCCTTCGTAGCGGATTACGACGACATCCCCAGGGTAAATACGTCCACCGAGGATCGCATCGACTGCTTCTTCTTCAGAATTGAAGACCCGGGCTTTTCCCTCACTTCGAAGCATTTCATCCGCAACCGCGGACTGTTTTACAACAGCTCCCTGAGGAGCGAGATTGCCACGCAGGATGGCGATTCCACCCTGGGTATGATACGGCTGCTCTACTGATTTAATGACCTCAGGATTTTTTACGGTCGCGTGCGCCAAATTTTCGCCCATAGTAGTGCCGTTCACCGTAAGCGTGTTAAGATTAATGAGATTCTTCTTGGCCAATTCGGCCATCACGGCTGGAATACCGCCAGCTTCGTCGAGATCCTGGAGATGATGAGGACCGGCCGGACTCAGGTAACAGATATGGGGAGTCTTGACGCTAATCTCGTTCAGCACATCGAGGTTGAGGTCAATGCCGGCTTCGTGCGCAATTGCAGGAACGTGGAGGATGGTGTTGGTTGAACAGCCAAGGGCCATATCAACTGTGAGTGCGTTGCGAAAAGCGTCCAGGGTGGCGATATCCCGCGGTCGAATCCCCTTGAGCACCAGATCCATTACTCGCGCTCCGGCGGTCTTGGCAAGGCGGAGCCGAGCGGCATAGACGGCAGGAATGGTCCCATTGCCGGGCAACCCGAGGCCTAAAGCTTCGGTCAAGCAGTTCATCGAATTTGCGGTGAACATGCCCGAACAGGATCCACATCCTGGACAAGCGCATTCCTCAAGGCTTCGAAGCTCGGTTTCAGTAAGCGCGTTCGCTTTGACTTTTCCTACACCTTCGAATACCGTGATCAGATCCACGTCTTGCCCTTCATAGCGGCCTGCGAGCATCGGTCCGCCGCTTACTACAACGGAAGGTATGTTGAGCCGAAGGGCTGCCATGAGCATGCCCGGAACGATCTTGTCACAATTGGGGATCAACACCAACCCATCGAACGGATGCGCACGAGCCATAATCTCTACTGAATCGGCAATCAGCTCACGGCTGGGAAGTGAGTAGCGCATGCCCTCATGATTCATGGCAATGCCATCGCATACGCCGATAGTGGAAAATTCAATGGGTGTCCCGCCAGCGAGACGGACGCCGGCTTTCACCGCCTGGGCAATCGAGTTCAAGTGAAGGTGACCGGGAATGATTTCATTAGCTGAATTGACAACCCCGATCATCGGCTGACCAATTTCCTGGTCGGTATATCCCATGGCTTTGAATAAGGCGCGATGGGGTGCTTTTTCCAGTCCTGACTTCATTCGATCACTTCTCATGAAAACCTCCTTGCTGTTTTCGGAATAGAGCGACACGATCATAATGAATGAGCACGGCTCATTATGAAATTATGAAAAAAATAATGCAAGTAGAATACGGACGTTCCAACGGTTCGATCCGTTCAATGTCTTCGCGTCCTGACCACCCGCTCAATACCTGCCAGGTCTTTCACTGTCTCGGGCGCCTGATAGAATCCTGCGTCCACAATAAGCTTCTGAACGATCTCGCTTTGATCGTAGCCGACTTCAAGTACCAAGACACCGCCGGCACTCAGATAGGTGTGAGCCTGGTCAATAATACGTCGGTAGAAAACCAGTCCATCCGGACCGCCGTCAAAAGCTCCGTGCGGTTCATAGTCGCGCAACCCGGCCGGAAGGAGTGGAATGTGGGATGAGGGTATATAGGGCGGATTAGAAACGATCAGGTCGAACCAGGCCGGACGATCGGCAACAGGTTGGAAAAGATCACCTTCGACAAAAGTAATGTTCACCTGGTGAACGGCAGCATTCTGACGGGCAAAGGCAAGAGCCTGTGGAGACCGATCCGTCGCAAAAACCGTAGCCCCCGGCAGCTCTCGAGCGATGACAACAGCGAGACAACCGCTGCCGGTCCCGAGATCGAGCACCCGTGGTGATGATCCGGGAGGGAAGGAAGCGAGCGCTGCTTCGACCACGGTTTCGGTTTCAGGCCGAGGAACCATAACCCCGGGTCCGACAGTGAACGTCAGTGACCAAAATTCCTTGCGGCCGAGAATGTAGGAGACGGGTTCGCCTTTGATTCGACGATCAGCCAGTTCACGTAATTCTTCACGACGTGAGGGCGGAACGATATCATAGAGATTACGATAGAGGCCGGCCTTATCGAGACCAAGTACGTGGGCGAGAAGCACTTCGGCATCCAGTCGAGGTGTCTCCGGAGAGGAGGAGGCAAGATAGTCAGTTGTTTCGTTGAGACAGGCTAAAACTGTATGCGGGTTTCGGTAAACGAGGCTAAGTTCCAACTGCTTCTGCTCTTAAGGCTTCGTTCTGAAAGTAGGTCCTTAGAGGTTC
>Ga0116144_10006413_pt1 | contig 10275 bp, 6 predicted proteins | sample AD_UKC035_MetaG_FD_89746 | JGI IMG/M metagenome (GOLD analysis project Ga0116144, IMG submission 89746) | Active sludge microbial communities of municipal wastewater-treating anaerobic digesters from USA - AD_UKC035_MetaG | ecosystem: Engineered > Bioreactor > Anaerobic > Digestate | place: USA...
GGTGGTTGCAAGAGATGGAAAATTGGTTGCTGACGTGATATCCAGAAGCTTTCCGCAGGAAAAAACGAATACATTCAAGTGCCAGAGAATCAATGAGAGCGACTTGGCTGTCCGAGCCAGAAGTAAATTCATTAGGGTGATAGAGCTTCTTGGGAGCGAGGTTCTTACAGGAGGCTCCATCGTGGAGGCGAAGGTAGAGGAAGGGAACGCAGTCAGCGATACTTCTCGAGACGTTTTGAAGCTCGCCGCTATTTGCAGATATTGTGAAGGGAAATCCATGTCGGTAGCATTTGCGAAGGGATCTGGGTTGAAGAAGGGGGCAGTGGCAACATCTGTCGGTCATGATTCTCACAATCTGGGAGTCTTGGGGGTTAGTGATTCAGACATGGTTTTTGCCGCCAATAGAGTGATTGACATGGGTGGAGGTCTTGTTGCAGTAGTAGATGGAAAGATAATATCTGAACTGCCTCTGAAGATCGCTGGACTGATGTCGGATCTGACAAGCAGGGAAGTGGCTGAGAGACTGGTGGAGTTGAAGGAAGCGACAAGATCAATGGGAAGCATTCTTCCTGACCTTTTCATGACGCTCTCTTTTGTTCAGCTTTCAGTTATTCCCAAGTTGAAGCTAACGAATCTCGGTCTCGTCGATGTAGAGAAGAACGATTTCGTACCGCTTTTCGTTGAGGAGGATGAAGATGTCTGATTCACAAGAGAGAGTTGTTGGCAGAAGAATCAAGAGGGTAGATGCCCTGGAGAAGGTCGATGGCCGGGCTAAATTCGCTGCCGATATTTCTTTTGACAGACAGGTTTACTGTGCTCTGGTTATTGCGAAGAAAGCACACGGTATTCTCAAATCGATTGACGCTTCAGCAGCCATAAGGCTCCCCGGTGTGGAAGGTGTCTTCACCTGGAAGGATATTCCCGGTGAGAATCAGCTAGGCGATGTGGTGAGGGATATGCCATGTTTGGTCAGGGAAGGGGAAAAGGTCAGGTTCTACGGTGATGTTATAGCTGTGGTTGCCGCACAATGCAAGAGAATTGCCGAAGAAGCCGCGGATCTAATCAAAGTTGAGATTCAGGAATTGGAGCCGGTTTTGACAATAGAAGACGCTTTGAAGAATGAGATTCTGGTCCATGAGAATACGAACGTTGGTGTGTCGAAGAGGATAAGAAAGGGCAATGCCTCGAAATATATCGAGAACTCAGAACTCGTTTTTGAAGGGGAATTCTATGCCCATTATCAAGAGCAGGCTTATATGGAGCCTCAGGGAGTAATTGTGGTTCCGGATATCGACTACGGATTCACTGTATACGGATCGATGCAGTGCCCTTACTATGTGCAGGGGGCAGTGTCACACGTTCTCGGTGTCCCGATGAGCAGGGTCAGAGTAATTCAGACCGAGACGGGCGGAGCGTTTGGAGGTAAGGAAGACGTTCCGTCTTACGTTGCTTCTTATGCGGCCGTAGCAGCATACAATTTAAAAAGACCTGCGAAGCTCATTTATTCAAGAGAGATCGATATTCAGACCACTTCTAAGCGCCATCCAGTTAAGTCTTATTATAAAGTTGCGCTTGAAGGAAAGAAAATCAAGGCGATGCAGATTAAGGCTTATATGGATATGGGAGCTTATGCCACGCTCACACCAATCGTCATGTTTAGGACGCTTGTGCATGCAGCGGGAGCTTACGAAATTGATAATGTGGACGTCGATGTTTGCGCCGTCTACACCAACAAGGTTCCACCCGGAGCTTTCAGGGGTTTTGGATCGCCGCAGGTTCTCTTTGCAGTTGAAAGTATGCTTGATGATATAGCTTTTCAGATGGGGTTCGATCCCATGGAGTTCCGAGAAATCAACACGCTAAAGAGAGGATCGAGAACTTCTACAGATCATCTTCTGCTTAACAGTGTCGGAGCACCGGAGACTCTATCGAGAGTCAAGAAGGCTTCGAACTGGCAGAGACTTGTGGCAGAGACAGGGCGGTTCAACAAGGAAAACGATGATTTTAAGAGGGGTGTGGGAGTTTCTCACATCTTCTATGGAGTAAGTCTTGGCGCCGGTGGACAGGCTCTTGACAAGTCGGGTGCGCACGTTCTGATTAATAGAGACGGATCTGTAGAAGTAAGAATCGGTGGAACGGAAATGGGACAGGGCGCAAAAACAGTAATTGCGATAATGGCTGCCGAAGAGCTGGGTCAGAGTATAGAAAAAATCCTTGTCCATCAGCCGGACACGGCCTTTGTCCCTGACAGTGGACCGACAGTGGCCTCCAGGACTACTATCTATTCAGGGAACGCGGTAAGAAGCGCATGTATTGCATTGCGAGAGAAATTGGTTGGCGTATTCTGTGAAATAACGGGTGGCAGTCCCGCCGGTGTGAAGTTTGGAGGCGGCTCTGTTTATGATGAAGATGGAAAGAGAATGCGGTTCGATGAAATAGTCGAAGAGGCCTACAAGAGAAATGTCAAGTTGTTTGAGACAGGTTGGTATGAGACTCCCAAATTGAGTTTTGACATGGAAAACGGGATAGGCGAGGCTTACGTTACCTACTCTTATGCGAGTCAGGTTGTACAGGTTGAAGTCGATTTAGCAACGGGCTCAATCAAAGTTTTGAAGGCTTTCACAGCTCATGACGTGGGAAAGTCCGTAAATCCCGAAGGAGTTATTGGTCAGATACAAGGTGGTTTTGCTCAGGGGATGGGGTACGCGATTTACGAGAATTTGAAGCAGAGAGATGGAAGGATCGTTTCAGATAATTTCAACACTTACATTATTCCAACGGTCCACGAAATCCCTCATGAGTTGGTCATTGATGTCGTTGAAGACCCCTTCCCAGAAGGGCCATATGGAGCCAAGGGGATAGGCGAGCCCTCACTTATGCCTGTTCCTGCAGCAGTTGCTAACGCTGTTTCTATGGCTATAGGAAGGCGAGTAAGGCAGGTACCGGTTACTCCTGAGTACGTGCTTCGACTAACTGAAAGTGATTTTTCTTCATAATACAGTAGTTAGTTAACAAGGAGGCTTATAATGGCTAAGTTTGTGCTTGGTCCAACGTTCGAAGAAATGCTGCATCCAGATAAGATCGACAGAAAAACGAGAGAGATCGCCTGGAAGATGAGAAAGGAAGATCCCCTGGATCCGATCAACCTGTTTAACATCTCATGGAGAGACATTGAAAACAGGATCTACTACTTCGTACTTCCAAAAGAATTTACAGGAGTCGATGCAAATATTGTTGTCCTGTACGGAAAGGATTTTCCAACAGGCAGCCACAAGGTGGGGGCGACTTATTCAATTTTGATGGAAAAGGTTTTGAGAGGCGAAGTGGATCCAACTTACCACACCCTTGTCTGGCCGTCCACGGGGAACTATGGAATTGGCGGGGCTTGGGTAGGTTGCAGAATGAAATTCGATTCCGTGGTAATTCTGCCGGAAGAGATGTCCTCTGAGAGATTCGACATAATTAGAGAGTATGGTGCGAGAGTTATAGCAACCCCCGGTTGTGAGTCGAACGTGAAGGAGATTTACGACAAAGCAAAGGAATTGAAGGCAGCCAATCCAGAAAAAGTTCGTGTTCTCAATCAGTTTGAAGAGCTCGGAAATTACAGATTTCATTATTATGTGACAGGAAACACGATTCTGGAGATGATGGACGAGCTCAGGCTCGGTAACGGCAGAGTCTCCGCGGTCGTTGCAACCGTCGGTTCTGCCGGAACAATAGCTTGTGGAGACAGGATAAAAGAAGTGTATCCTGAGGTCAAAATCGTTGCCGGTGAGCCTGTGCAGTGTCCGACTCTTTCGCTCAATGGCTATGGCGGCCACGACATTCAGGGAATCGGAGACAAACACGTGACCTGGATTCACAATGTGATGAACAACGATGCCGTTGTCGCGCTTGACGACATCGAATGCAAGAAATTGCTCCAGGTTATGACCGATGGCGAGGGCAAGAGCTTCTTGAAGGAGTTTTTGAAGGAAGAAGATGTAGAGACAATGGCAGATATTTTTGGTATCTCGGGAGTTGCGAATGTTGTCGGTGCGATAAAGATGGCGAAGCACTACAAAATGACCGACAAAGATAACATCGTGACCATTGCTACAGACAACATGGATCGCTATCATTCTGTGATGGCGAACATGACGAAGACTTACGGTAGCCTCACCAGGGATGAAGCAAAGCACAGGTTCGAATCGTTCGCCCTTGGAGCAAAGACGGACTGGATATTCGAAGGGACAATGGAGAACCGCATGAGATGGCACAATTTGAAGTATTATACCTGGGTTGAACAACAGGGGAGGACAGTTGACGAACTCAACAGCACGATGTCTCAAGATTTCTGGAAGGCTGAAAGTGGAAAGATTGGTGAGATCGACAGGCTCCTCCTAGACTACCGCGAAAAAACCAGATAGTCTGGAAGCGTAATTCTATGTTTTGTTTTTTGTAAGCTTTGTAGTACAATGAACATATGGTGGTACTGACAAAGAGAAAACCGCCCCAGTCAAAACTAGGCGGTTTTCTCTTTGTTGGTCTGAGCAGTTGCTTTGGCTTAAGTTCCTAACTCAATTCTGGAGGTGGTTCTTTTGAGAAAGCTTCTTCTTCTGTCGATTGTGCTGATCTTCTCACTCGCACTTTCTGCAACAACAATCCAGTTCTGGCATGCAATGGGTGGCTGGAGAATTGACTTTCTGCAGTCTCAGGCAGATGCATTTATGGAATTGCACCCTGACATCAAGGTTGAAGTGCAGTACACTGGAAGCTACAGAGACACTCTGAACAAGATGATCGCCGGGGTTCAGGCAGGAACGGCTCCTCATGTCGTTCAGGTCTTCGAAATTGGTACTCAGATGATGATTGATGGAGAGGTCGCAATTCCAATCGAAGAGATGATGGAGGCCGATCCGTCCTTTGACATCGGGAAGTTCATGCCTCAGGTGCTGAACTATTACAGAGTGAACGGCAAGCTTTATTCTATGCCCTTCAACTCTTCTAATGCCATCGTATTTTATAACAAAACGCTTTTTGAGAAAGCAGGCTTGAATCCCAACGATCCACCAACGACTTTCGAGAGCTTCATCGATGTGGCGCGAAAGCTCACTGTGAAGGATGCCTCGGGGAATGTTGAGCAGGCAGGCTTTACTGTATCTTTGAATTCCTGGTTCTTTGAACAGCTTTTGGCAGCTCAAGATGCTCCGCTTATCAATCAGAACAATGGTAGAACGGGGAGACCTACTGCAGCTGTGTTTAACACGCCAGAGGGTCTTGCGATTTTTGAATGGTGGAATGCCATGTCCCAAGAAGGCACCATGATTAACACGAAATTTGAGGATTGGACCGCAGCAAGAAACCTGTTCATTTCTCAGAAAGCCGCAATGCTCATGACTTCAACTTCAGATGTAGCTCTTATGATGGAATCTGCAGAGGCAAACGGATTTGAACTTGGCAGTGTTTTCTTGCCTAGACCGGCAGACTCAAAGGCCGGAGGAGCGATTATCGGCGGAGGAAGTCTGTGGTTGATCGATGGCCATCCTGAAGCAGAAACAAGGGCAGCATGGGAATTCATAAAATTCATGGCCGGAACAGAGCAGCAGATTGAGTGGCACAAGGCGACCGGCTACTTCCCAGTCAGGAAAGACTCGGTTGAAAAGCTTGTTGCAAGTGGTTACTACGGTGATTATCCCGATCACCTAACGGCGTTACTGCAGCTGCTGCTTTCTGTGCAAAGCTACAATACAAACGGTGCAATAACTGGCGCTTTTCCTGAGATCAGGACGGTTGTGACCACTGCCATCGAGAAGATGATTGCAGGGGAAATGACACCTGCACAGGCGCTAAAATATGCCGAGGACGGTGCAACAAAGGCAATTCGCGATTATAACGAAGCTAACTACTGATACTTTTCTTTAGTTGGAGCGGGCTGACTGCCCGCTCCGCTTAATGCTGGAGGTGTAGAATGCGAAAGTGGTTACCATACCTTCTGCTGGTACCTACCTTTCTAGTTATTGTTTTATTCATTTATTATCCTGCAGTAGAAGCATTCAGGATGAGTCTCTACAGAGTCTCCACCTTTGGCAACAAAACGACATTTGTGGGAATTCAGAATTACATAAACCTTTTCAACAATGAGCAGTATCTTTCCTCAGTGAAACTAACGGTGGTCTATGTTGGGCTTTCTGTAACACTGTCTGTATTCCTCGGCTTCATAATTGCTATGCTCCTTACTCAAAACGTCCCGGGGACGAAGCTTTACAGAACCTTTCTCTTTGCGCCTTATGCTGTTTCTCCGGCGATTGCCGGCACACTGTGGACCTTCCTTCTCAACCCGGTTGTTGGTCATGTCAACTATGCGTTCATGAAGCTTTTCGGAGTTCAGGTCGAATGGTTGACTTCGAAACCGTATGCATTCTATGCCTTGCTCTTCGCCACTGTCTGGAAGATACTGCCTTTCAATATGATATTCTATATCGCGAGTATTCAAAACGTCTCGGGAGACCTTCTCGAAGCTGCAACTCTTGATGGGGCAGGGGTGATGAAAAAAACCTGGAGAATCATCTTCCCCATGGTTTCTCCGATAACTTTCTATCTGGTAATTATGAATATTGTTAGTACGATGTTTTCCTCATTTGCAATAGTAGACGTGATGACAAGAGGAGGTCCTGCAGGGTACACGACAAACATGATTTATAGGCTATATCTGGATGCCTTCACTTTCCAGAAAAGAGGACCTGCCTCGGCGCAAAGCGTGATAATGTTCATGATAATGGTAGTTGTTACTATCATCTACTTTGCCGTTGCAGAAAGGCGAGTTCACTACCAATGAGGTGCGGCTATGAAGAAGTCTACTAGGAAACTACTGAATACAGTGATTATTGAAGTCGTGCTGATTTCGGTCTCTTTCATTTTCATCATGCCGGTGATCTTGGCTATTACAATGAGCCTTCAGCCGCCTCAAAGTGTCTTTTCCTTTCCTCCGAAGTTTTTCCCGACTGCGTTTTATATCAAGAACTACTTTGATGCTTTCAAGACAGTTCCTTTTGCACGCCTTCTTCTGAACAGCGCAATCGTGTCAACAGCGATTACTCTTGGCAAGCTAGTAACGGGAACGCTTGCGGGATACGCCTTTTCAAACTTTAGGTTCACCGGAAGAGGACTGGCCTTCGGTTTTCTGTTTGCAACGCTCTTTCTGCCGGCAGAGACGATAATGATAGTTCCTCTCTTCTCGCTTATGAACAGATTTGGATGGGTAAATACTTACTGGGCGCTGACTATCCCATTTATGGCCAGCGCAACAAACACTTTTCTGATGAGACAGCAGTTCATGACGATTCCCCTTTCTCTGGAGGACGCTGCAAGGATCGATGGTGCCGGTCCTATCAAGTATTTCTTGAAGATTCTTCTGCCTCTTTCTAAATCGGTTATCGCGGGCTCGGCAATCATAAACTTTGTTTATTCTTGGAATATCTATCTCTGGCCGTTGATAGTCACAATGGAAGACAAAATGAAGACAGTCCAGATCGGAGTGAAAATGCTTATCGATGCCGAATCTGCGAACAATTGGGGTATTATTATGGCCGGCACGATGGTTGCAGTGATTCCCACATTACTGGTCTTCTTCTTGCTGCAGAACCTCTTTGTGAAAAGCCTTGTCGGCACAGGCATAAAGGAATAAGTCGACCAGGAGCGCGCATAAGATAAGCAAGAAAAAACAGATAAAGTTCCGTGTTATATCAACTTCTTCAGGGAGAATAGAGAAACGATAGATCTCTTGACATCTTCTGCAGCAGAGCAAAACAGTGCTTAATGCAAAGCGACAAAGCGAGACCTCTCTTGGTTCTTCCGCTTTCAGGGTCTAGTCTTCTTTGGCGCTTTTTGCGCCAGTCAGATTCGATATCGAGTCGTTGAGTATGAGATACTTCGACGCAGCTATCTGCTGTATGGAATCTTTATATCCGTCCAGGCAACTGAAAGGAACTATCTCTATACCGCTCTTCCTGTCAATTGCTTTGCTGTTCTTAAGTATTCCATCGCTTGACATTATGAAGACCCTATTATCGTCTATGAATGATCCCTCGGGGACGTAATGGGTGAGAGCGGCGAACCCAAACGAGATGTTTAGTAGATCCCTTCCAAACAGAATCCCATTTCGTTCCACTATTCCCATAAGATTGAGAAGTGTCGGGAACAGATCAATCTGTCCTCCTACGGTAGAGCTAGTTACCTGGATTTCGGAACCGGGTATGTGAAAGATCAGAGGTATGTTCATAGCCTGTGTGAAATCGTATTCTGTTTTCAAGAGTTCGGTAAGTATGTCCTTGTTTTCCTTGTTGAACGGGTATAGACCCGCATGATCACCGTAAAGGACGATCACGGAATCCTCGTAGAGACCTGATTCTTTCAGCCCCTCAACGAAATGACCGAGCGCTTCATCCGCGTAATGAACGGACTGAATATAGTTACCAAAAAGCGTGTCTTCATGTTCGGGCAGCAAATTCAGTCCCCTCAGTTCTTCTGGCATATCGTATGGATTATGGCTTGTAAGCGTTACTATGAAGGCAAAGAACGGTTCCTCAAGAAGCCCTAGATGCTCCAGAGTTTGTCTGAAAAGAGAGGAATCACTAAGCCCAAATCCGATGATCTCGTCGCTTTCCATGTCTTCAAGGCTTACGAAATCCGAAAACCCTAATGAAGGGTAGATATTCTCTCTGTTCCAGAACCATCCGTTGTTTCCATGAAATGCAACTGTATGATATCCTTTTGATTTCATTAGTGAAGGCAAAGCATAGAAGCTGTTGCTTTCTCTTGTCTGATAAACGGAAACCTCCCCAAGAGCGTGCATTGAGTTGAGCACAACAAACTCGCAGTCAGATGTATTGCCAGCACCTATTTGCTGATAGATCTCCTCGAAGTAAATCGAATCTCGTGAGACAATCTTATTTATATTAGGAGTTACTTCCTGCCCATTGTACTCAAAACCTACCAAGAAGTCCTGAAATGACTCTAGTTGAATCATGATGACGTTCCTATCCCTTGCAACGGAGAAGTATTTTCCCTTCTCGGCCATCTTGTTGATATAGCCTTCGTAAGAGACCCTTTCATCAACTTCTATTCCTCTATCAACTCCTGGAATCGCTCTTACCAGGTCGAACATGTGATAGGCAAACACCCCATATCTGTTGAAGACAAAATAAGGCTGCAAAGCCTCTGACGAGAAAGGGATGAGCAGACTAATGAGCAGAATTATCGTCACAAGAGTATCTGGATACCCCGGTTTTCTTACTGTTCCTTCCGAGGCTCTCAAAGTCTTCTTTCTTAGATACAGTCCTGTTGGAATCAAGTCGAAAATGAAGATAAAGCTAATAGGATTAAGGACATACATAATGCTTTCTCTTACGGCTCCAACTTGGCCTACATGAATGAGCTCCTTAACTGAAGGTAGAAATCCGAAATACTGGAAGTATATGAAATCTACGAATAGTATACACGAGATTATGCAGTAGAGTAGGAAGAACTTTCCCCTGAAGACAATCCAGAAAAGCAGCATCAAGAACGACATCCATGCCAGTGTTCCAAGCAATATCGATGCTCTTGCAAGCTCTGCAGTATAACCGTAAAATATCAACGATTTTATTAGGATCAGAACGATCATAACGATAATTGTTTTGGTTGTCCATTGATGAATCCTTTTCATGCGAATCGCATCCTAAACTCAGATTTTTGCGGGCAGTAGAATTATACTAATTTACGCCGAAACGTTCAATGCGTAGTAGGTTGATGGCACAGAGTTGCATGATCCAAAAAGCAGGAGGATGATTATGGATGTGTGACGAATTACATTTCTTCGCAGATGGATTTGACTCGGAAAGCCCCTATTCTTCAGTGAAGGAGAATAGAGAACTCGAACTTGTCTTCGGGTTATATGATGGCAGGACAATTCTTGAGAAAATCTGTGGTCTAGATGAATCTAGTCCGCTTTTTACTGAGATTTTGCGGGCAGGAGAAGACATTGACAGATTATCCTCAGTTCTTGGTGTGGAGGATCTTTCCTCTATCATCCTCAGCGCACATTCTAGGAGGGAAGTCAACTTCGCGTTTCGCTCAGAGGTTCTTGACGAGGGCAGGTATTATCTGGGTCATGCGGAAAGGAGCGATGAAAGTCTCGTTTCGGTAGTGTTCGAGGAGCTCGAGCACTACTTGGCAAGAAACAAGAACCGGGAACGCCTATTCGCTAACCTGGTCAGAATCTTGGAGAATTCTCCCGTTGCTCTTTGCTTTTACGAC
>Ga0116144_10006414_pt1 | contig 10274 bp, 8 predicted proteins | sample AD_UKC035_MetaG_FD_89746 | JGI IMG/M metagenome (GOLD analysis project Ga0116144, IMG submission 89746) | Active sludge microbial communities of municipal wastewater-treating anaerobic digesters from USA - AD_UKC035_MetaG | ecosystem: Engineered > Bioreactor > Anaerobic > Digestate | place: USA...
CGGGCAAAGATGTGGGCATCTTCGTAAATACTGCGATCTATGATCGCTGATTGAGGGCTTTCAGCCATGTTAATATGTTGTTGGGCTCTATGTCCGAGAAAATAAATTTGAAGATGGAAAGCCCAAGCGCGCATATCAGCATAAAAATTAGGCAGATATGGGTTATTTACAACTGATTCATAAGCAGTTATCCAGCCTAATTGTTTGCCGATCCGTTCTGTTAGAGATGTTTTACCACTTCCAATATTTCCTGCCATTAAGATAAGATGCTTTGCCATAATGTACATTCACTTTCTCTATTTGGGTGGATAGTTCATTTTTAGAAAATTTTTTATTACATTCATTGTTACAGAAAATTGCTCATATCTGATACAGTGGGGAGCATTGGGAATATGTGCCCATTCTGCGCTATTGATAGTTTTCAGCGCTTCCACTGCTACTTCTGGTGTAACTAAAGCACCTTTATCATTGTCTCCAGTAATTAACAGAGTTGGGCATTGTATCATGGCTGCAATTTCTTGCCAGCGTGGCATCTTTTGCCATTTGCGTTTTTGGTAAGTCAGATCAAAACGCATTTTTGAAGCAGCCCAGGGTTCGTGCATACTGTCTATAAAGCCTGGATTGTACATCTTACTAAATTCAACCGCTTCTTTCAGGTTGCCTTTTTGTAGATTCTCAATAATGTTTTTAGGTTGTTTTTTATTGTCAGCCTTCTTAAGCTTTGGAACTTCATTAAACCAAGGAATATCCTCCAAAATGATGAGACTGACATTTTCTGAATGTCTAGCGGCATATCCAGCAGCAGTAGCAGCTCCCATTGAATGACCGATAACTGCAGGTTTTGATAAATCCAAACTAATAATGATGTTATGTATATCTGCAACCATATCAATTGGCATATCTTCTGTAATGCGTGCTGACTGACCATGTCCGATGGCATCGTACATAATCAGATCATAATCATTTTCGAAATATCTCCCTACGTCCGTCCAACAAGATCCGTCGTCTGTGTAACCATGCGCCAAAATTATTGGGCGTTTTTCACCTCCAGTACGGGTGTAAAATAGGTCAAACCCATTTGAATTTATAAATCCTGTGGTCCATTCTGTTTTCATATTCATTTCCTTTCTTTAACCAATTTTATTACAATTAAGTAAAACAACGAAAAAACCGGACCTCACTATTCATTGGTCCGGTTTAATTTGTGTCAATAAGGATCACCGAATTATTTTAACATTCGCTATAACCACAGGTATAGCATTTTTTACATCCTTCTTCATTGATCAGAGTCGCATGTCCACATTCTGGGCATAGTTCTCCAACCTTCATTGCTCCTACCCCAATCCCAGGTAAAGGAATAGCGTTTTGATTTTCCACAATCTCAGAGGTGTTGATTTCTTCAGAACGTTGGTAAAGGTATTCATCCAGGGCTTTAGCAATGCCATCGGGCAGTGATCTCACTCGATGTGGACCAAAACCAAGCGATCTACCGCCTCCGATACCTCCAAGTTGTTCCATAATGACTTTCAATCGCTCTCTCGGCTCAATTGATGAGGAGATTCGTAGGACATATGAAATCAATCTGCCCATTGCTTCAGAGTGGGCGGCAGTTTCGGAGCCTGCTTTTGCAGTGTTGATAAAAACTTCAAAAGGTTGATCTCCGCCATTTTCATTGATCGTAATAAATGCTTTACCTAATGGTGTTTCTATAGAAAATGTATAACCTTTTAAGATTCTTGGTCTTGGTTTTTTTGTATCTTTCCAAAATGCCAGTTGGATTTCATCATCAATCATCTCAAAATGATCGATTTTCTGCGAATTTTCTTCAGAAGCAACTTTTGCTTGCATCGTGGATTTAGTCTCTAGAACCACTTTTTCTCTTGATCCTGTAATGTAGACAGTTAACCCTTTACAACCAAGTTTCCAGGCTAACTCGTAAGCATCTGACACTTCATCAACAGTTGTTCCTCTGGGAAAATTTATTGTTTTACTAAGACTGTTATCGACAAATTTTTGAAGAGCGGCTTGAAGATAAATATGTTCTTCAGCTGAAATATCTGCTGAAACGACAAATATATTTCGTGTGCTTTCGGGCAGTCCACTTATATGCTGACATGTGCCCTCTTCCAAAATTTGATCAATAATACTTTGTTTTACTTCCGGATCGAGAGCTAATGATTCTAATTCCTTCTGAAATTTTGGGCTTATATAGTTCAGGGTAAGATCGTTTCCATTATCATTAACGTGTCGAACATATGCTAAAGCAAACACAGGCTCGCAACCATATCCTTCACAACCCGCTACAGTTCCTATAGTTCCAGTAGGCGCAATGGTAGTCTGTGCTGCATTTCGAATACCGTATTTTTTTATACCAGAAACAATATTCTCCCAATTTATTTGCGGGCGTTTCCAGTTGTGATTATAAGCAACCAGCGCAGTTGGAGGTTCCCAGGTTAATTTCTCTGGATCATAAATACTTCCTTTAATAGCAGGGAACGCACCTTTCAGTTTCGCTAGTTCAATACTAGTCAGCATGGAATGGTAACGAACAAATTCCATAACCTGGGAGGCAAATTCTAAAGACTGCTTTGAGCCATACCGAACCCCAACATGATACATCAGATCTGCTAAACCCATAATTCCCAAACCAATGCGTCGCGCATTTAATGCTGAAGCGCGTAATTCAGGTACAGCAGGTACATAGGCATTTACATCTATGACATTATCCAGGAATTTTGTGGCTAGTTCAGTGCTAACTCTTAAAGCTTCCCAATCCAAACTATGATCAGGACCTAAATGTTCAGCTAAATTGATCGAACCCAAGCAGCAATTTTCATATGGACCTAACCATTGCTCACCACATGGGTTGGTAGCTTCCAATTGATAAAGATGAGGAACTGGATTACTGCGATTAGCCGCATCCAGGAAAAGTACACCAGGCTCACCATTGTGATGTGATTGTGTGACAATTTTATTAAATAAATCCCTTGCTTTTACAGCCTTGTGAGTGATTATCGGGCAGCCTTCTTTTTCAAGAACATCAATAGATCCTGATACTTTTGAATATATTGGAGAATTTACATCAGGAAACCGTAACTGCCAATCCATATCATCAACCACAGCTTGCATAAAGTTATCGGTGATTCCAATGGAAATATTAAAATTTGTGATCGCATTTTCATTCGTTTTGCAGTTAATAAAATCTTCAATATCTGGATGATCGATCCTGAGGACGCCCATATTAGCACCTCGGCGGGTTCCACCTTGAGCGATTTCACCGAAAGCATGGTCGTACACACGCAAGAATCCAACAGGCCCTGTTGCTTGCCCGGATGAAGCTTTGACGAGCGAACCCTTTGGACGAAGTCTTGAGAAATTAAAGCCATTACCACCGCCGGTTTGTTGAATTAGGGCTGCATTCCTCAAAGTCGAAAAAATTCCATCAGGTGCCCTGCCCATATCATCAGATACTGGCAAAACGAAACAAGCTGCCAATTGACCAAGGGGTGTGCCAGCACCGGTAAAAGTTGGAGAATTGGGGAAAAACCGCTTACTTACCATTAGATTGAAAAAATCAACTGCAAGGCTTGTTGCTTGATCAGAGACAGAAACCTGGTTATTAGCGACATGATAAGCGACCCGCCAGAACATTTCCTCTACCGTCTCTACTGGTTTTCCATGTCTGTCATGTCTTAGATAGCGTCGGGATAAGATTTCCCGAGAATTATCACTAAATTCAGCTTTTAACAAATTTTCTGGCATTGAAGGTGTTGGTAATAATCCTGCATTGGCAAGCTTATTTTCAGCCATATTTTTTCCTTTAAGAAATTTATTTTTCTTCAGACAATATGCGATCTATCTCAGATCGAATTGATAGAAGGTCGCCCATGTTCAAATAAACAATTGCATAACGGATATAAGCAATTTGATCCAAATCTTTTAGACCCCTTATTGCCATATCTCCGACCGTTCTCGAACTAACTTCAGGACGACCAATTTTTTCTAAACTGGATTCAATTTCACTAGCTAGTCGCTCAACATCCCCTGCAGTTACAGGCCTCTTGGCACAAGCAATTTGCAGTCCTTTTAACAATTTATCTCTATCAAATGGTTCTCGCGTTCCATCTTTTTTGATTATTAATGGGGTTGTAATAATTGGTCGCTCATAGGTACTAAAGCGTTGAAGGCATGTTTTACACTCTCTTCGTCTTCTAATCCCACCTCGAGAATCTTTAGTAGTGTCAATAACCTTTGTGTCTTCATTTTGACAATATGGACAACGCAATTTATTTACCTCAAAAAAATAAATTTACCCCTAAATGTGGGGGGTGTTATTAATTCAGCCCCCATCAGTTCGGTGCTGCCCATTTTAGCACAGGCATATTTATATAGCAAGTGCAATTGCGTATATTATTCTTAAAATATGATTGTCTTTAAGGTTGTCGTGTATTGACTGAAATTTTAATAATTATTAAGTAAGAATTTTTTCCTAACTGATAATATTAGAAAAAATCTAGAACCGTGCTCCTAGAAACTTGCTGCAAGGAGCACGGTTTTAATTAATTATTGTGAGAAAACCAACAATCAGGAGATATCGTTTTAACTTCTATTCTTCATTTTGTTTCTAATGAAGGTTGGAATATCTAAATCATCTGTGTTGAGTGATAACGCAAATTCCTTTTCATTTTCCTGTACAACTTCGCCTGATTGAGAAGAAATTTCTATGTTGGTTTTATCTGTCTGACCTTTTCTGAAAAAATTCTGGTTACGGTTTTCCTCCTGGAAAAAACTACCATTTCCCTGGTCAAATCCAGTGGCAATGACCGTAATTCGAATTTCATCGCCCATATTTTCATCAATTACTGCGCCAAAAATTAAGTTTACATCTGGATGTGCAGTTTCTTTAATGATCGCTGCAGCTTGATTGACTTCGAACAATGACAAATTGCTTCCACCAGTCACATTGAACAAAATACCGTGTGCTCCATTGATTGTCACATCAAGCAACTGGCTGGAAATTGCCTGTTCAGCTGCCATTCGTGCCCGATCTTCACCCGAGGCTTTTCCAACCGCCATCAATGCGGCACCTCCTTCTGACATGATTGTTCTTACATCGGCAAAGTCAAGATTAATGAGACCAGGTATTGTTATGAGTTCAGAGATACCTTGAATGCCTTGTCTTAGGACATCATCTGCTAAAGCAAAAGCATTTGTCAGTGGTACTCTTTTGTCCACAATTTGGAGCAGACGGTCATTAGGAATGACAATTAATGTGTCTGCATGTTCTTTGAGTCGAATAGATCCTTCCTGCGCATTTTTTGCCCGTTTGGCTCCTTCAAAATCAAATGGTCGCGTCACAACACCAATGGTTAATGCTCCAATTTCCTTAGCTATCTGCGCAACAATTGGGGCTGCACCAGTACCGGTTCCACCGCCAAGACCAGCTGTTACGAATACCATATCGCTGCCCTTTAAAACTTCATAAAGCTCTTCCGCCGATTCTTCCGCAGCTGCCTGACCAACTTTTGGGTCACCACCAGCGCCAAGGCCGCGTGTTGACTTATCGCCAATTCGAACGCGTGTGGTAGCACCCGATTTCATGAGTGCTTGGGCATCGGTGTTGATGGCCACGAATTCAATTCCAGAGAGGCCTTCCTCTATCATTCGATTGACTGCATTGCAGCCCCCACCACCTACGCCTACAACTTTAATTCGTGCAAATGATTCTGATTGTTTGGTTTCCATTTTTTATCTCCTATAAAACTTCAAATAATTATTATTAAGGTAAAAGTTTCCCTAGCCATGCCTTAATTTTTTCTAAATTCAGGCTGTTTGTTTTGCTGGGTCGTCTATTTTCTGAATTAACTTGATTGGTTTCGCTCATCAATACTGCCCATTGCAGTAAACCGACACTTGTTGTGAATGCCGGTGACATTATTTGATCTGTAAGACCAACGATTTTTTCAGGCTTGGCAATTCTTACTGGAAGACCAGTCACCCGGGCTGCGGTTTGGCGAGTTCCGGGCAATAAACTTCCTCCACCTGTTAATACAATACCTGCAGGCAACAACCCATCATAACCGGATCGTTTAATTTCTTGTTGCACTAGTGAAAATATTTCTTCGATGCGTGCTTCGATAATATTTACTAATTCTTTTCTGCTGATTTTGATGGATTCTTCAGCTCCAAAAGTTACCACATTAAAAGTTTCATCTTCAGCGATGTCAGATAATACTGCATGTCCATGGCGAAGCTTAATCTCTTCTGCTTTATCTATTGGAAGTCTCAATCCATGAGCTATATCTGCAGTTATATGGTTGCTACCGACTGTCAGAACATTAGTATGCCAAACATCACCATTAATATAGATGGCTAAATCTGTTGTTCCTCCGCCAAAATCCACAACTGCAGCTCCCATTTCTCGTTCATTTTCAGTTAGAATGACTTCACCGGACGCAAGTGGATTAAGAACGAACTGTACTACTTCGATTCCGGCGGCAGAGACACATTGTCGCAGGTTTTCAACAGTCGAAGCAGATGCAGTGATGATGTGAGCCTCTACCTCAAGACGATATCCATGCATTCCAACTGGTTGTCTGATGCCATCTTGTCCATCGATGATAAAGCCACGTTGAATCACATGAATAATTTCACGATTATGTGGGATAGCAACTGCTTGGGCTGAATCTAGTGCGCGATAGATATCGTTTTCATCAATTACTCTACCTGAAATGCCAACTACACCGCGGCTGTTTACAGAAGAAACTTGTGAACCAGCCAAACTAACTAAAGCGCTATTGATTTCAAATCCAGAAGTTCTTTCTGCTTTTTCAATAGAATGCGTTATAGCTTGTGAGGCGGCATTGATATCAATTACAGTGCCTTTTCGTATGCCATGTGACGGTTCAATTCCAACGCCAAGTATGCGTAAATTCGTGCCGTTTTCAACACGTGCCACCAGTGTACAAATTTTTGTGGTTCCTATATCTATTCCAACTACAATTGGTTCATCCATATTAAGGCTCCTGACGATAATAAGGTGCTCGCAGAAATTCCAGGCTGATTAATGTTGGCTGAATATTTGAGCGGGTCAGTTCGTTTACAATTACTTCGTATTCTGCTAATTTGACTTCAATTTTTTCGGTATTAGTTCCAAAATATATGTTCCATCCTCTGGGATCATTCCATCCAAGTCCGTAATCAGGGTCATAGATCATAGTAGTTTCTGCTGGAACGACACCCCTTAGACTCAAAATTGCTGCAATAAAAGAGGGTTCTACATCGGGGGTGGGGATGTAATACTTATCTTCGTTTAATAGCATGTCAAGAACAGATTGTGTATCTCCAATACTAGAAAGTGGTCTTGGAGGACCTGCTTTTGCTTGGACAGTGACGGGCAGTGTAGCTTTACCTCGGACTGGGAATGCATATCCTTCCTGATCAATCCATTGACTTGTCCCATCTTCGCTTAACCAAAGAACTGCTGGAACACGCTCTTCGACTTTGATAGTAACGGTCGAGGGTAAGCCTAACGTCACGTCAACTGTACGAAAATCATGGAATTCTTTTAGTACCTGGTTCTCGATTTCTGCAGGAATTAGTTGGACAATAGAATCGTTAACAATATCTAACCTGTCAACTATGTCAATGGGGTTGATCCTGACAGCTCCTTGTAAATTAATATCAGACACTTGAAAAATTGGCATTTCAAATAAACCTATGATTAAAACCAGCATGATAATTGCCAGTAAACCAGAAGCAAGCCGCCAACCAATTTCAATATTTGGAATTGAAGGCAACCGTACCTCAGCTCCGGGACTATTTAATGGAACATATACCTTCCTGCCCTTAACATTGTTTCCATAATAGCTTCTCTGAGCTTGTCCACTGCTTGTTTTTCTGGCAGTGACTCGTGCTTGAGCAGAAAAATTATTTTCTGGTTTATTGATCGGTCTTGGCTGCGGTTTCTTTTGAGGTCCTTCGATCTGACGCCTAGCCCGAACAATTTCTGCTCTTGTTTTTTTACCTGTTCCTGTTGGAGACATATTAGCTACTGTACTCCCTTTCTGTTTGATCTCTTTCCATTTTTCGTTCAATGGCCAGGTTAATCAGTTGGTCTATAAGCTCGGGATAACTCAATCCGCTAGCATTCCATAATTTTGGATACATACTGATCTGCGTAAATCCTGGTATTGTGTTTATCTCTCCCAAATAATAAGCGCCTGTTTCTTTATCAAGCAAAAAATCTACTCTTGCCATGCCAGAGCAATCGACAGCTTTGTATGCTTTAATGGATAGTTCTTTTAATTTGCGGCTTAACTCTGGATCTATTTCTGGGATTATCGTTTCTGCTTTTCCATTTATATATTTGTCTTCATATGTGTAAAATGAATCCTTAGGAAGGATCTCACCTGGAATTGATGCTTGAGGATGATCATTGCCCAGAACGCTAATTTCAATTTCCCGCGCATTGATACCTCTTTCAACGATAATTCTTCGATCATAGCGGCAGGCTTTTTCTAACCCCGATTTTAGCTCGGCACGGTTTTTGCATTTACTGATCCCAACCGAAGATCCTAGATTTGCTGGTTTTACAAAAAGCGGGTAGGGAGCAGTTGACTCAGCTATTTTTATTGCTTCTTGAATATCTTTTTGAATATCACTGCGATTTAATATATTGAATTCCAAAACAGGAATATTGTTTGCCTGCATAACATATTTAAATAATCCTTTATCCATACCAACTGCGGAACCAAGTACACCAGCCCCAACATAAGCAATATCTGCTAATTCTAAGAAACCTTGCAGGGTCCCGTCTTCACCAAAAGTGCCATGTAATACTGGGAAGATAACATCCAAATTAGTTATTCTTATTAATTCACCGACACTCACAGTAAAAAGAGTGTGGCTTCCGGGTTGAGGGAATAAGACAGCGGGTAGAAGGTTACCAATGTTATTAGTTGCGAATGCGTCTAAAACGTTCTCACCGGTTAACCATTTCCCTTGCCGAGAAATACCTATTTGGAAGATCTCATACTTCTCGCTATTCAGCACAGAAAGAATAGAGCGAGCAGACATCAAGGAAACATCATGTTCTCCTGAGCGGCCGCCAAATATAATCCCTAACTTTATTTTTTCTTCAGTCATTAAACTCACCAATCAATTCAATTTCAAGCTCTAGCTTTATATTGAATTGCTCTAAAACTCTGGCTTTTGCCAAATTTATCAAAAACAAATAATCTGCTGCTGATGCCTTACCTATGTTCACAATAAAATTGGCATGTAGCGGCGAAAATTGTGCATCACCTTTTCTTTCTCCTTTTAATCCAACAGCTTCAATCAATCGTCCAGCATAATCTCCTGGTGGATTCTTGAAGGTTGAACCACAAGAAGCACCAGGTGGTTGAGTGTTCTGCCGATGTTGAGTATATGTCACTACCCTTTCCCATGCTTCATCGCGTTTACTTTTTTCTAATCTGAAACAGGCTGACAATATTATTGCTTTTGATCTTTCACGTTTTAATATGCTGCTGCGATATGAAAAAGTCATTTTATCGGCAGACCACTGTTCTATACCGAATATAGGGTGCAAGATTGTTGCCATTTCAAGACTATTTTTAATTTCAGATCCATACGCACCAGCATTACCGTAAATTGCACCTCCAACAGTTCCAGGAATTGCTGCAGCCCATTCCATCCCTGATAATCCTCTTAAAGCTGTTTGTCGTCCCAACATGCTAAGGTTTGCACCAGACTCTGCATATGCGGAAGCTTCTTCATCATGAGAATTGATCTTGATATTGTGTGCACGATTAAGGAGGATCACTCCAGCAAATCCGTGGTCACTAACAAGGATATTTGAGCCACTCCCAATGACCTTAAATGGAATATCAAACTGCCAGAGACTGCAAACAGCATCGGCAAGTTCTTTTTCGCTATTTGCAGGAACAATTGCAAGGGCACAGCCGCCCACACGCGTGGTTGTATAATTGGACAAACAGCAATTTTCTTGCAATTTGTTGCCAAAAATCTCTCGCAGTATTTCTAGCTTTCCAGTCAATTCATCAGTCATAGTTTTGCAATTCTTCTAAAAGCATTTTACTGATCAAAGGTCCATTACCTGCGGAAAGCACCATGACTATGTCGCCTTTCTTCAGGTTTTTTCTTAGGCCTTTAACTAATTCTGTATAGTCTGGTATATATCTTCCTTTTTTATTTGATAAACCATTAACGATTGCCAGAGGGGTGTAGCCGTTATCCATCTCACGGGCTGC
>Ga0116144_10006415_pt1 | contig 10274 bp, 15 predicted proteins | sample AD_UKC035_MetaG_FD_89746 | JGI IMG/M metagenome (GOLD analysis project Ga0116144, IMG submission 89746) | Active sludge microbial communities of municipal wastewater-treating anaerobic digesters from USA - AD_UKC035_MetaG | ecosystem: Engineered > Bioreactor > Anaerobic > Digestate | place: USA...
CTTCAGGCCTTCCGGTAGCGGTTCCATCCTCCGCTGCCACGCACATACCCCTTGAACCAACACCAGGTCCATCCCACCACGCCATGAACCAACGTCAACTCTCCCTCCTCGCCGGTATCAGCTACTGGATCATCTTCTTCGCGGCCATCTTCGCCAACTTCCTGATGCTCGAGCGCATCAAGGCCGACCCGCTCGGCACCGTCCAGAACGCGCACACCATGGTGCGCGCCGGCATCATCGCCTTCATGATCACCGTGCTCTTCGATGTCATCGTAGCCTGGGCACTGTTCGTTCTTTTCAAGGATCACGCACTATCCCTTCCGAGCATGCTCTTCCGAATGATGCACGCCGCCATCATGGCCATGGCCGTATTCGCGCTGCCACTTGCGTTGGAGCAGACCACTGCGGAAGGGATCCTTGCCCACGTGCGCACCTTCGACACGATCTGGCTCATCGGACTGTTCTTCTTCGGGATCCACCTGCTGATGCTCGCACGGATCCTCGGTCGACCACGCTTCATCGTCCTCTTCCTCGCCATCGCCGGCCTCATGTACATGGTGGACACCTGTGCGCACTTCCTGCTGCCCAACTACCAGGACCATGCGGAGATCTTCCTCATGCTGGTCGCGATCCCGAGCATCTTCGGGGAGATGGCGCTGGCGGTATGGCTGCTGGTGAAGGGCGGGAAAGCGGGAAACGTCTGAGGGATCTACGACTCGTCCGAAAGTCCATCAGCGTGCTGGAGAACCAGGCGCGTATCCACTGCGTCTGACCACCTTTCCCGCAGAGCCTGTGCGCAACAGCACGCGCAATGCCCTGTTCTTGTCAGCAGCCGCCGTGTAGAAGGCGGCCGCGATCCGCTCGCCCATGAAGTAGCCCAGATCGGCCGGGCGATCCTTGCTGGCAGGCCCCTGGTAGAGCCACTGCGAGGTGTCATTGCCCCGCATGGCCGCTTGGAATTCCCGCCAGAGCGAATCCTCATGCGCCAGGCCGTAGGCCTGCAATTGCTCGTTGATGCTCACTCCGGCCACTTCACGTGCCACGAGGTCCGCCGTCCCCTCCATCAGTGCCTGGGTGCGCAATCGGTTGGTGAGCATGCCCCAAACCGCTCGGGGGCCGATGCGCTGTCGCGTATGCACGGCCTCGTGCGCCACGAAGGCCACTGACTGGTCCGTGGGGCGCATCGCACTGCGCAACCAGCTGCTAAGCTCGTGCGTGTCCGTGGTGCTGTCCGCGCATACGATCTCCGAACCGATCAGGATCCATGAGCCCGAAACGGTTCCGCCCGTGGACAGGCGGCCGATCGCGAAGCAGACCTGCGGACGGGTGAAGCCCGGTAATTCACGCTCGTAACGGTCAAGCACCGCATTGATCGCCGTTTCCCGCTCCTGGATGCGCAGGGTGTTGGGCCGTATAGATGACCAGAACGCGCTGTGCCAGGCCGCATCGGCAAAATGCTCCGCCCCCAGGTCCCGCACCTTCATGAAGCGCTTAAGACCCTCGGAGGCACGGTCCAGATACAAGCGTTGGAAACAAGCAACGCTATCCGCACGGTCCTTCGCGGTGGCCAGTGCATCGTAGGCCTCCCAAAAGCGTGGGATGTCCTCCGTGATGATGCGCTGGGCCTGCAATGGGCCACAGAGCGGAACGAGCAATGGAAGCCATCCAAGGCGCATGAGCGAAAATAGGGATCCGGATGGCATCAGTGTCAGCAAGCTTCCGACACACCATGCCGAACCTGTTATGGACTCCTCGGCCGCCTCGATCCCTGGGCAGGAACCCTTCACACCATCATTCGGGTGTTGCGGAAGTGGACGGCCACAACTGGATCCGCCATCGTTCGTTCGATCCTGACCGGTGAACCAGTGTCCTGATCAGGATATCCGCCATGAGCGCTTGGAAGAGCACCACGTCATCGAAAAGTTGGACATCGCTGGCTGTAATGAGAACCGCGACCACTTCGGGTCCTCATCCCTTTTCGCGCTGCCGTTGGAAATAGCCACCCCGGTTCGACCTAACATTGAAGAAGCTGATGAAAAGCGCGATATAGCTGAGGTAGAACATGCTCTGCAGGGTGACCACCAGCTTGCCCATGTCCGTGACCGGGTAGTACTCACCGAACCCGATCGTGCTGGTGATCACGAAGCTGAGGTAGATCGCATCGGTCCATTGCGCGATGGGCTGGTTCATGTACTGGCCCGCCATGTGCACCATGGCGAAGGACAGGACCACCTCCACGTAGTTGAGGAAGATCAGGATATTGGAGCGTCTGAACGAGCGCGGTGATGGCAACGCATCAGAGGCGAAGATGAGCGTGGGGATGTAGAGCAATGTCTCCGTCATCAGCCAGATCGCGATCCCGAAGACGACCGCCTGATCCCACCAACCGGTATAAAGCACGACCGCAGGCAGCGCGGTCTTCAACAGGATGTACACCTCCATCGCAAGGTCCTGGTAGATGGCACCCTTGCGCCAGAAGAGCCAGCGCACATACACCCCGGGGAAAAGGAAGAGGCTGATGGCGAGCATGAGGCGCACCACCTTCTCCAGGCCGGCGTCCTCTTCGAAGTCGTTGTTCCATATGGCCCGCACGTTCGCCCAGCGGGTCTTCAAGGTATCGTGGACCTCTTCCACGCGCCCCCTTCCTTTCCGAGAAAGAGCTTCTTCACAGTGGGTGGGACCTGCGGCCTCATGGGGTGGTTCGCCGCCAAGGTAGGATGTGGTCACCAGGTATGATGGGGCACACGGTGATCAGCAGGAGTACTCGCTCTGCACCAGTCCACCGGGAAACGTACGGCTGCTCAACAACCTCAGGCGGATGTCCTGATCCAAGGGGCCGAACAAGGGGATGCCTTGTCCGATCAGCACCGGCAGGCGTGTGACGATGAGGCGGTCGATCAGGCCTGCCCGCAGGAAGCGTTGCACGGTACCGCCGCCATCGATGTAGAGACTCCTGTGACCACGTTCGGCCAGCTGGCGCACCACTTCTTCTGGTGGGGCATTAAGCAGCTCCACATCCGCACCTTGCGCACGTGCAATGGACAGGTCCACCTGGCCACTGCTGAGCACGAATACCTTCTTCGCATACGGCCAGTTCCCAAACCCGAGCACCACCTCGAAGGTGTTCCGCCCCATCACGATGGCGTCGATGCCGGCCATGAAGGCCTCGTAGCCATGATCACCCATCTCGGCACTGCCATCGCCCTCGAGGAAGTCAAGTGCGCCATCGGGTCGCGCGATGAAGCCGTCGAGGCTGAGACCGCAGAATACGGAGCAGGAGGTTGGCATGTTCGTAAAGCTATTGAAGCGTGGCCTTGTAACGGATCCAGTTGCGCGACCACCTGAAGCACTTCCCGATCCCGGCCCGATATTCGTGATGTGCCTGCCCGGATGCGTGTTCGTCTCCTTCTTCCGTTCGCGACCCTTGCATCCGGCGCCTTCGGCCAATCGGTCTCGGGCGGTACAAGCGTATTGCAGGGTGGTGGTGGCGATGGTGGGCGCGTCCTGACCGGGGCTATCGGCGCCCTCGCTGGCATCGGGGGCTACATGAATGATACCCCGGTCGCCTTGGGACGGGATGTGGAGACGCGGTTCTTCGGTGGACTTGACGTCACCTTGCAGGCCGCCCGCACCACCGAACACACGGGAAAGGCACGGACCACCAACTACCCCTGGCCGGGTCTGCGCTTCCAAGGCGGGGCTTCGTTCACCTACCGCGATCGGCTGATGGCCTCGGTGGCGGGGGGCTGGGGATGGAACGGTTACATGATGACGTTGGATACGATGGTGCATAGCGTATACCACAGCGCCAAGAGCGCCGAACTGCGACTGGCCTGGCACACTTTGCCCCGACGCAACGTCCCCACACAATGGACCTTCGGTCTGGGCATCGGCATGACTTTTCAACGCGCCGATGACCAGCGCACGGACAAGGACGGCTTCCTTACCTACACCGTTGCGGAGCGCCAACAGCGCCCATACCTCGCGCCGGAGTTCGGCCGCTTCACCTCCAGCGGCAAGGACCGCTTCGAGTTCGCCCTCCGCTACGTAGCCCACCTCGACGCCTCACCGGCATGGACGAGTGCCAGCAGCTTTCAAGGAAGCACGGCCACCACGCAGGCGAGCGATGACCACCTGGCCCTGGTGGTCCGCTACCACCTCGGGATCCGGAAACAGGCCGACCCTCCCCTGCCACCAGCCCCGACATTGGACGGGGTGGCGATGGACACGCTGGCCACCTTCACGAGCAAGCGTCAACGGGTCACCCTTTCGCTCTGGGACGATGCCGAGGTGGACGGTGATACGATCAGTGTGGTGCTGAACGGCATACCGGTCCTGGTCGCCCATGAACTCACGCACGAGGCCAGGAAATTGCGGCTCGACCTCCAGCACGGGTACAACCGATTGCAGTTGATCGCGCACAACGAGGGGCGCATACCACCGAACACCGCACGCGCCATCCTGCGCCGCGGCAAGGGCAGGGAACAGTTGCTCCTGAAGACCGGGAAGAAGCACGGGCAGGTGCTGGTGATCATTCGGGGGTGATCGGAGGACAATGCCGGATCGACGGGTCAAATGGGCCGCACAAACCAAGGTGCTCGACCATTAGCCCACCGCTGGTTCACGAACACCCGACAAATGTCAAGCGTGGCTCATTATCCAATACTCGATCGCATCACACCAGCTCCCTTGCCGATCAGTTCAACTCCTTTGTTGATCAGTTCAGGCTCGATGCTGACAAGTTCAAGCCCGATGATGATCAGTTCAGGCTCGATGTTGACAAGTTCAAGCCCGATGGTGATCAGCTCAGACTCGATGCTGACAAGTTCAGGTCCGATAATGATCAGTTCAGGCTCGATGCTGACAAGTTCAAGCCCGATGATAATCAGTTCAGACTCGATGCTGACAAGTTCAAGCCCGATGATGATCAGTTCAAGCTCGATGCTGACCGGTTCAGGCCTGATGATGATCAGTTCAGCCCCAATTCTCCCAGAATAACCGAAGCCCGCCACTTCCATTGGAAGTGACAGGCCCGGCCAACCATGCCGCCACTATACCCTAAGGCATGAGCACGGCATCCACCACATGGATCACTCCGTTCTTCTGCATCACATCGTACACGCTGATGTTGGCACTGCCGCCCTTGGTGTCCCACACCATGATGTTGCTCGGCCCGTTCATGCCGAAGGTCAACTCCTCGCCATGCACCGTCTTCATCTTCGCCTTGCCACCTCCCTTTTTGATCGCTGCGGCGATGGACTTCATGTCATGCGTGCCCTGCAGCACATGATAAGTGAGGATCCCTGCAAGCATGGCCTTGTTCTCCGGCTTCAGCCGCGTACCCACCGTGCCCTCGGGCAAGGCATCGAAGGCCGCGTTCGTCGGCGCGAACACCGTGAACGGGCCGGGACCTTGCAGCGTCTCCACCAGTCCCGCCGCCTTCACCGCCGCCACCAGCGTGGTATGGTCCTTCGAATTCATCGCGTTCGTCACAATGTCCTTGGTCGGGTACATGGCTTCACCTCCCACCATCATCACGTTGCCCTTGTCCTGTGCGCTCAAAGTGCCCAGGCTAGCGATCAGCGCCACAGCGCTCATCCAGTTCTTCATGCTCATCATCGTTGGTTCTGGTTCCTGTTGTGCTTCCTGGTCACATACGGAACCTCCGGACCGATCGGATCGATACGCATGAAAAAGCCCCGCATATACGGGGCTCACCGGTCGTGATCAATGACTCAGACCTGGCCCATCAACACCATCGTCTCCAAGGTGGGCGTTGGGCTTCCTCCTGCATCCTCGATGGTCACGGCAAAGGCCTGAGCCCCGTTCACCTCCTTCATGCTCCAAAGCACACGACCAGTGGCATCGAACACACCGGCATCAATGGGTTTGCCATCCAGTAGGGCCCAAAGCTGGTATTGCTTGCCGGCGGGGGCACTGGGCAGCTCGGCCACGGCCAGATGCACGCTCCGGCTAGACTCATCCCAATACACGCGGGCCTTCGCTTGCGGCGCGTTCGCAGTGCCACTGAGCTCCACCGTCCGTGATGCGGGAGCCAGCACCACCGCCAGCTGGTCATTGGCCTCGTACAGAGCGGTCCGCTGTACCTGCAGTTCCTGGGCGAGCACGCTGCGTTCATCCTCCATGCGCACCAGCTGCTGACGCACCTCACGCAGTTCACCCATCATGCGGTAGTTGAAGTAGGCACTGCCGATGAGGGCCGCGACCGATGCCGCCGCAAGCCAGCGCCAATAGGACGCCACTTCCGCGGCCCGTCCAACCGGAGCCACGGGGCCGATCCGTCCCAGACGTGGATCCGGCTGTGTCACGCGCGCCAACACCGCTTCCTTCAAGCTCTGTGGCGGCACCACGGCAGCAGCCATGGCAGCCTGTTCCAGTGCCAGCTCGATCGCCTCGATCTCAGCGCGCACGCGGGCATCGCTCGAGCGCAGACGCTCCACCAGAGCGGCCTCCTCGCCGTGCAGCTGGCCCATCACGTAGGCCTCGAGCGATCCACTCCCGATGAGCTCCTCGGCGTTCATGAGTGGTCTTTCAGTTGTTCCCGGAGATCCAGCAGCGCCGCCCGGGTGCGCGATTTTACAGTACCCAGCGGAAGTCCGGTCCTTTCCGCGATGTCCTGCTGGGAATATCCCTGGAAGTAGGCCATTTCGATCAACTCGCGGTGTTCGTTGCGCAGGCGGCCCACCACAGCGCGCACATCCCTGGCAGCCAGGTCGGTGTTCAAGGTGTCCTCACCAAGCCGATATACGTGTTGGTCGAACGGTCGGATCGATCCGGCGTTGCGCATACCTGCCGATCGCAGTGCATCGATGGCCGTGTTCCGCGCGATGTTGACCAACCAGGTGAAGGGCCGCCCCTTGTCCGGGTCATAACCTTCCGCGTTGCGCCACACCTTCACGAAGATGTCCTGCAGCACCTCCTGGGCCACCTCTTCCTTCTCCACCATCCGCAGCACCACGCCATAGAGCGCGGCACTGAAGGCATCGTAGAGATCCGCTAACGCTTGCTGATCACCCGCCGCAACGGACCTCAGCAACTCGAATGGGTCGCGCGGCATTGGTTCAAAGGTAGCCGTCATCCGTGCTGCCACGTACTGACCGGATGGCCGATCCAAGAAAATGTGGGGCACGGTGATCCGATCGGCGAACCGGCCTCGTACATGACTGTGACAAACCTCCTGGACCATGAACATCCTCAAACGCGCCCTCTGGATCTCGTTCGCCAGTATCCTGTTACTGACCACCACCATGGTGTGGCACATCCTGGCCGTCACGAAGCCGCACGCGAACGTCCACCATGCGAACATCCAACTCGCCCGCATCGACTTCGCCACGGAACTCGATGCTCACGAGGCCGGCTCCATCCGCAGCGCCGTGAACGCATTGCCTGGCGTACGACATGCCCGGATCAATGATGCGCGCACCAACCTGGTCTACTCCTACGATCGCGCCCTTCAGGATCAGCGCCGCGTGTTCGTGGTGGTGAAGGAGCTGAGCCCGACACCCTGCGAACGCCTCGTGGTGACGGCCGAGGCTGCTGCCAGGGGATGCCCGGCCATGGTGCAAGGCGGCATGGATGGCCTGGGTGGCTGGATATCCGGACTGATGAACTGAACGACGAACCCAACAACGAAAACAGAACACCATGAGAACGCTTTGGAAAGGAACCCTCTATCTCGCCACGGCCGCCGTGCTCCTCAGCGGATGCAAGAAGGATGACGAGGATCCTCCCGCACCCACACCCTCGAACCCGACCCCGACCATCTACCAGCGCTTGGGCGGCACCACCATGGTGAACGATCCGGCCAACCCCGGCACCATGATCGAGCAGGGCTACCTGGGCCTTCGCTCCGTGGTGGACAGCACCATCTTCGTGATCGCGGGTGATGCTCAGTTGCAACCCTACTTCGCCGTGCTCCTGGCCGAAGTGGGCAGCGGTGACCTTACGGGTTTCGCCGCGTTGAGCGAGAACCTTACCGAGTTCTTCGCCGTGGCCACCGGCGCGCAGAACTTCACGTACTCCGGCATGAACATGGTGGACGCGCACAACAGTGCCAACCCCCGCATGACCGGGCTGGTCACCGACGCGGACTTCGACCAGTTCATCGTGGACCTGGTGGCGGGTGCGGCACAGAACAATGTGCCCTCCGCTATCGTCACGGACATCGGCGCCTTGGTGGAGACGCTGCGTGACCCCGTGGTGCAGCAATAGCAGATGCATCCCTCAACACAAAGGGTCCCCGTAAGGACCCTTTGTTGTTCCCGCTTGCCCAGTGCGCCGCGAAAGCGTGCTGCGGATGGGAGCAGACCCGGTAGTGGTCCGGACAGAAGGGAGTTTGGAAAGACGCGCTACCGTGGTCGACCACCACGGGTGGATCCTGAACGATACATCGCAGGGAGCGACGCACTTAGCTTTGATCAAAGCCCAACTCCATGATCCGAGGTTTCACCATCCTAGCGCTTGCGCTCACGTTGCTCCTCGCCTGCAATAAGGAGGACAGCCCGGCCCCCTGCCTCTCCTCCCCCGTTCCCTACATCGACCTGAATTCATGGCCCATGGGCCTGCACCAGGACAGCACATGGGTCGTGTCCTACGATAGTCTCCTTTTGGACATGTACGTGATCGCGGATGGCAGCTACACCCAACTCAGTGCAGGCGTTCCTGCGGAACCCAGGCTGACTTCAGTGAACATCAGCATCGTTGCCACAGCGAACGACAGCACGCTGTATGCGACCACCCAGGACCCGGACAACTTCCATACGACGATCAATACCCTGGCGACCATAGGTACCGTGACGACAAACACTCCGGCGGAATTGCGCATCAGCGTGGGGAACTCGTGCAGTGGTAGTAATTCGGTGGTGCGTGCGTTGTTGATCACACCGTGATCTTCTTCGGGCCGTAGGATCCCAGCCATCGCATCGCAATACTGCGCAGCGCCTCGCAATAAAGATCACGCGTGCAGTGGACAGACCCGGGGGATGCTGGAGGAAAACCGGCCATGCTCCCAGTGTGGTTCGGGGAATAGGCTTGGGCGGAACCCATGAGCGGACCGCTCTACCTTGCCCAGCCCCGTTATCGCCCGTCCAATGAACAAGCGATCGCACATGCAGAACGAATGGACCCGATGCCGCTGACATACCGGATGGGCACTCTTGCCGATGCCGAGGCATTGCATGCTTTGGGGCTCCGATCCTATGGACAGTACCGGTCCGCCTTGACGCCGGCGAACTGGGAGAAGTTCCATGCGTTCATGGCCGCTCCGGACACGTACACGCAGTTGATCCGTACATCGACGTGTTTTGTGTGCGAACGTGACACAGAGATCGTCGGCATGGCCTTTCTGGTGCCGAACGGTCGGCCCACGGACCTGTTCGATGCGGCCTGGAGCTACATCCGCATGGTGGGCGTTGACCCGGACTTCACTGGGAACGGGATCGCCAAACGCCTCACCACGATGTGCATCGACCGCGCGCACCGCACCGGGGAGCGATACATTGCCTTGCACACCTCGGAATTCATGGATGCCGCACGCCACATCTACGAAGGCTTCGGGTTCAAGGTCGTGCGCAGCCTCACGCGGTACGACAAGCAATACTGGATCTACCTGTTGGACCTGAACACGGATCGGAATGATCGAATATCGCATTGAAGAAACCCTGCCTGTTGAGGAGTTCAGGGAGATCCTGGTGAACTCCACGCTCGGAGAACGCAGACCGGTGGACGATCACGCGACCCTATCCAAGATGATCGAACACGCCAACCTGATCGTGACGGCTCGTGAGAACGGGCTCCTGGTCGGCGTTGCCCGCTCTTTGACCGACTTCGACTATTGCACCTACCTGTCGGACCTTGCCGTCCATCGCGATCATCAGCGGACCGGGATCGGGAAAGAACTCATCAGGCGCACCAAGGAAGCCGCCCCCAAGGCCAGGCTCATCCTGCTCTCCGCTCCCAAGGCCGTGGAGTATTATCCACGGATCGGCATGACGCAATGGCCGCAGTGTTACGTGCTCGATCGGGTCGAGGACCTCAAATGAACCGCCATGATCAACTATGATGGAAGGGTGTTCCGGCCCATCTCGAACACCGAGAACGGAGAGACCTCGGACGAAACGGTCTTCCTGTATCGTCAGGTCGGCTACATCCTCACCTCCACGTATTCCGGCGGCAGGATCCAACAGGGGCACCTGATCGGTCTCGTGGACGAACAGGGCCGCATCGACATGCGATACCACCAGGTCAACGACCGC
>Ga0116144_10006416_pt1 | contig 10274 bp, 7 predicted proteins | sample AD_UKC035_MetaG_FD_89746 | JGI IMG/M metagenome (GOLD analysis project Ga0116144, IMG submission 89746) | Active sludge microbial communities of municipal wastewater-treating anaerobic digesters from USA - AD_UKC035_MetaG | ecosystem: Engineered > Bioreactor > Anaerobic > Digestate | place: USA...
AATCTGCCCGAGTTCGAGAATTCCCCGAAGAAATGGCGGTACAATTTCACCAAGTCGCTCTTCACTTTCTGGAAGAATGTCAAGATGTACGGTGTCGAGAACCAGCGTATCGACGAGGAGATCGCCTATTTCAAAAAGACACTGGACTTCTTTTTCGCCGAGAAGGATGAATTCTCGATACTATTCGACGGCATCGATGTGAAGGTCGACAAGGTACGCATCCGCGGCCAACGGCAGGATGACAAATATTTCGACGACATCTACGACCTGTTCCTCTCGCTGTGCCTCTCCGGGTTCGTGTTCAAGAAAGGGGTGGATGACAGACAGATACTCGGTTTCTTCGCGGTACTCGCTAAATATCCGGTCGGTCGCGAGCCCAAGATACAGGCCTACGAACGGGTACGGGCCGACCTGCCGCCGCTCACCCATATCGAGGTGTTCCCCTACGACCCCGAGGAGTCAGGCAATCTGCCGATATACACCGTTCCGCAGGCGATCCGGCGGGCGCACCGGAAACTGGCCGCCGAGTACCCCGATTACGCGAAGATGGTGAAGGCGGCGGAGAACATACCGCTCCGGACGGTTGAACGAAGCGTGCAGGACCTCATATCGATAGCGCAGAACCTTTCCGACCCGGGCAACTACGCGCTCCTGATGCTGCTGGCCGCCCTCCCCGCCTACCGGGGAAGCGTCGCGGGGGCCGCCGCCGCCGCGCGCACCATCTTTTCCATCCTCATCGCCCTGCGGCTCGGGCTTGAACCGTCCGAGGTCAAACGGACCGCCATCGCCGCCTATTTCCAGTATCTTTCCGACGATCCCGACACGGGCTACACGGTCCTTTCACGCATGGACGAGTTCAGTTACACCCGGATAGAGGCGGCGTTGAACGCCTCCGCGCGGCTCACCGATCTTTCGGAGGTGGGGCTCATGATGGAGGGGACCGCCTGCGGCACCGTCCCCAGCGAGATACTCAAGGTCGCCGCCTACTACGACCGGGTGACCCGGCGGTGGCACGACGGCCCGCTCCTTTCGCGACCCGAGGCGCTCCGCTCCATGCTGAAGAACGCCGGGGCGGGGGCGTTCCGCCGCGACATCGTCGATACCTTCGTGACGATCGCGGGGGTCTACCCCTGCGGCAGCGTGCTCCGCACGATATCGTCGAACGAACTCGTCGTCTCTTGCGGCCGGTTCAAGAATTTCACCGCCGAAGGGCCGGTGTTCGTGCTCAACCCCGACCTCTCGGTGCAGGAGCGGCGCATGGTCAAGGCGGAGAATCTCATCGATGTCCCCGACGCCGCCGGCGCGGTCCTGCCGCCCGCCACGCTGATACAGATGCTCGAGGCGTTCCTGAAGGAACAGTGATCCGGGCCGAGAAATAACCTCTTGACTTTTTTTCTGAAAAGCGTACAAGGGTAACCGCTTAATCCCGCCACCGGCGGGAACGGGGGACCCAATTTTCCCGGGGCGCATCGCCGTTATGGCGTAGGGCACTCTTCCGCCCGAGCCCGTCAGCTAACCTCGTAAGCGTGGGAAGAGGAAACCCCCCGACAGACGCCGGCCGGCTTCCTCTCGTTGACAAATTTTTTGTGAGGTACTGTGTCATGTCTGCGGTCCGCCTTCGTCTTTTCAAGAGAGGTCGCCTGATCCTCTCGCGCCTCCTGCGACGATTTCTATTCTTCACCGGCCGGGTCGACCCGGCGCGCGCCGTCTTCCTCGGCTATCTTTCGTATGTTCTCGTCGGTTGGGCGCTTCTCTCGCTTCCCATCGCCCGCACCGTCGATCACATCGCCCCGATCGACAACCTCTTCATCGCCGCCTCGGCGATGTCGACCACCGGGCTGGTCTCCATCAGCGTCTCCGACAATTACAGCCTTTTCGGTCAGTTGGTGATACTCGCCCTTATCCAGATATGCGGCGTCGGGTTCATGACCTTCGGGTCGTTCATCATTCTGTCGCGCCGTCCCGATCTGCCCCCGGCGCGTACCGAGGTGACGCACGCCGTCTTTTCTCTGCCGCGGTCGTTCGACGTGTTCCGCTTCATCAGAGGCGTCGTTCTGTTCACCGTCGTCATCGAGTCGGTCGGAACGCTCCTTTTGTGCTGGGCTTTCACGGCGGCCGGGACACCGCGTCCGTTCTACACTGCTTTTTTTCACAGTATTTCGGCCTTCTGTACCGCCGGATTCAGCACCTTCAACGACAGTTTTTCGGCTTTCTCCGGCAACTTCTGGATAAACGGGATCATCGCTCTCCTGAGTTATCTCGGCGCCATCGGGTTCATCGTGTTCATCGATTACTGGCGCCGGTTCCGGGGCGAGACCACGCAGGTGACGCTTACCAGCCGCATCATCCTCGGAGCGACCGTCTGGATGACGATCATCGGTACCTCTCTGCTGTTCCTCGCCGAACCGACGATAACGGCCCGCCCTCCGGTCGACCGGTTGCTCGCCGCCTTTTTCCAGTGCATGACGGCGATGACCACCGTCGGTTTCAACACCATCGATCTCGGCGCGCTTTCGAAAGGTTCGGTGCTGGTCCTCACGCTCCTGATGATCATCGGCGCCTCGCCGTCGGGGACCGGCGGCGGCGTCAAGAGCACCTCCTTCACGGCGATACTCGGCGTGGTCCGCAGCGCCCTGCGCGGCGAACAAAAAGCATCTTTCAGCGGGAAGGTCATCCCTTTCGAACGGATATGGCAGGCGATCGCCAATACCACGCTCTATCTCATACTGCTGACGGTCGGCGTCTATCTGCTCGATCTCACCGAAACGGCACCGTTCGACAAGATAATCTTCGAGGCGGCGTCGGCCATCGGGACGGTGGGGCTCAGCATGGGGGTCACCGGAACGCTTACCGATCTGGGGAAATTCATCGTCGTGCTTCTCATGATCGGCGGGCGCATCGGGCCGCTGACGGTCGGCATGGCGCTTTTCGTACGCAAACACGAAGAGCCCGCCGACAGCGATCTGGCGGTATAGCGAGGTATGACCTCTTTCCTCGATTTGACGCGCCCCTGTTTTTGACTATACTCCCCCCGTTTTTGTCAACCGGAGGAACTCATGCGGTATCTCGTCACCTCGGCGCTCCCGTACGCGAACGGCCCGATACACCTCGGCCACATCGCCGGCGCCTATCTTCCCGCCGACATCTACGTCCGTTTCCTGCGCAACAGCGGCCGCGAGGTCATCTACATCTGCGGCACCGATGAACACGGCGTCCCGATCACCATCAACGCCGAACAGAACGGCAAAACACCGCCCGAAGTGGTGGCCGAGAATCACAGGATAATAGAGGACGCATTCCGCCGCCTTGAGATGAGTTTTGACATCTTCTCGGGGACGAGCACCTGCCCCGACCACGCGAAACTGTCGCAGGATTTCTTCCTGACGCTCCGGAAGAACGGTTTCATCTCGGAGCGCGATGTCGACCAGTTCTACTGCGACCACGATGCGATGTTCCTTCCCGACCGCTATGTCGAAGGGGTCTGCCCCCATTGCGGCAAAGGGGCGCGCGGCGACCAGTGCGACTACTGCGGCAACGCCCTCAACTCGCTTGAACTGAAAGAGCCCAAATGCAAACTGTGCGCAAAGACGCCGGTGGTGAAAAGTTCGCGCCACTGGTTCCTCGATCTTGATAAGTTCCAGAAAGATCTCGATATCTGGCTCAAAGGGAAACCACACTGGAAGGCCAATGTCAAGGCCTTCTGCGAGCAGTGGTTCCAGCGCGGGCTTGAACCGCGCGGCATCACCCGCGATATCTCGTGGGGGGTACCGGTGCCCATCGAGGGGGCGAAAGGGAAAGTGCTCTATGTCTGGTTCGACGCCCCCATCGGCTACATCTCCTTTACCATCGAACTGTTCCGGAACCTCGGTCGCACCGAGGATTGGAAGAAATGGTGGCAGGGCGGAAAGGATGTTAAGTTGGTCCATTTCATCGGCAAGGACAACATCGTGTTCCACGCCATCATCTGGCCCGCGATGCTGATGGGACAGAAAGGCGACTGGAAACTGCCCGACGAGATACCGGCCAACGAGTTCCTCAACCTCGAGGGAGACAAGTTCTCCACCTCGAAGAACTACGCGATATGGCTGCATGAATTCCTGAACGATTTCAACAGCGATGTGATCCGTTACTACCTTGCGCAAATCGCTCCCGAGGCGAAGGACGCCGATTTCTCGCTCAAGGGTTTCCAGACCGCCAACAACTCCGAACTCGCCGACATCTACGGTAACTTCGTCAACCGTATCCTCTCATTCACCCGCAAGTTCTTCGACGGGACCCTCGGCGGCGATGTCACCTTTACCGATGCAGAGAAGGCACTGTGGGCTGAGGCGAAGAAAGAGTCCGATATCATTAAGGAATGCTACGATACCTTCAAGGTCCGCGACGCGGTCTTCCACCTGATGGAACTGGGCCGCATCGCTAATAAATACGTCGATACGAGCGCGCCGTGGTCACTCCGGAAGACCGACGAGAAACGGTGCAAGGCGGTGCTCCTCACCTGCCTCAACCTCATCGACACCCTCGCGACCGCCTTTGAGCCGATCACCCCGGCGGCGTCGCGCAAGGTGAAGAAGATGCTGAACCTTCCCGAGACCTTCGATCTCAACGCCCTCTGCAGTGAGCCGATGAAACCGGGACATACCATCGGCGAACCGGCCGTCCTCTACCCCAAGATCGAGGATGCGGCGATAGAAAAGTGGCGCGAAAAACTTGGCATAAATTCATAACCGATAAGGGAGTTACCGATGCTCGCGAACATCAGAAAAGACCTGTTCGAGGCAAAAAAAACTCACGATCTGGTGAGGTCGAATCTCCTCTCGACGCTCCTCGGCGAGGCGATGGCGGTCGGCAAGAACGCTGGCAACCGCGAAACGACCCCCGAAGAGGTGATGCAGATCATCCGCAAATTCATGAAGAACATCGACGAGACGATCGCCATCCTGACCGGCGATGGAAAGGCGTGCGACAAGGAAAAGGCGGAGCGGACGATACTCGAAGGATACCTGCCCAAGCAGTTGACCGCCGAAGAACTCGCTAAAGTCATTGACGATATCGTCGCGACCCTTCCCGAGAAGTCGCCCAAGGCAATGGGGCAGGTGATGGCGAAACTCAAGGAACTCTACGCCGGCCGTTACGACGGCAAACTGGCAAGTCAACTGGTCAAGGAAAAACTGGTGTGATCAGCGACCATATCCGCAGGGAGGGAACCATGAAAAGATCGATCATTATCGGTTTGTTGACGGGCTTTTTCGCTCTCGTTTCGTGCCAGACCGTGCCGGTGACCGCCGACTACGCGAAGACCTATGCCGAGGCCTATGCGAAGGGGTTCGAGGATGGCTTCAACAAGGCGGAGAAACTGGGCTTTGCGGGAGACAAATACCCCTATCAGGAACCCTACAACGACATCGGCGCGGTGGACAAGGATTCGGTCGCCTATCCGGTGCAAAAGAACGATCTCAAGAAGGTGAAGGAACTTCTCGAGACGGGGCGCCCCGCCGACGAGATGGACCCGAACGGCTACTCGCCGCTCCAACTCGCCGCGCGGCTCGGCTTTCTCCCGATCGCCGAATACCTCGTCTCAAAAGGGGCCGATGTCAACTTCCAGTCGAGCGACGGGTATACGCCGCTCAAGGAGGCGGTCACTTACCGTAAAACGCCGATGGCCGAATTCCTCATCAAGAAGGGGGCCGATGTCAACTTCACCGACTCTTCGGGAGCAAGCATCCTCTACTTTGCGGCGCAGGCGGGCGATCAGGCGCTCGTGAAACTGCTCATCGAGAAAAAGGCGACGCTCGAACAGAAACTCGTGTCGGGCGGCTGGACGGCGCTTCTTGTCGCCGCCTCCTACGGGTTCCACCCTATCGTGGCGTTGCTCACCGAAGCAGGGGCCGATGTGAACGCCCGCGAGACCACCTCGGGGAAGACCGCGCTCTTCTATGTCATCCCCTCCGGCAACGCGACCACCGTCAAGATGCTTCTTGAAAAAGGTGCGCGGACCGATGTCGCCGACAACAACGGCGACACCCCGCTCCTGCTCGCCAAACGGATGAACCTGCCGGCGATCATCGAACTGTTCGAAAAGAAAGCGACCCCGGGAACTTAAAACAGAAGGAGATACCATGCGCGCGGCACTTATCGGGCTTCCCGTTTCGGGCAAAACGACCGTCTTCGAGGCGCTTACCGGCATCGCGGAGGCGAAGAAGGAGGAGAACCTCGGGACGATAAAGGTCCCCGACACGCGGATAGACCGGCTCAACGAGATATACAAACCGAAGAAGAAGACCTACGCCGAATTCGTCCTGACCGATTTCAACATCGCGGCGACCAAGGACGCGCTCCTTCCGTCGCAGGTCAAGAATCTCATCCAAAAGGCCGATCTGCTCATCTTCGTCCTGCGCAATTTCGATTCGGTGATGACCGCCGAGCCGAAAGACCCGCTCGCCGAATACCGGAAACTCAAGGACGAACTCCTGCTCACCGACCTCATCACCGCCGAGAAGCGGATAGAGCGCGAGGCAAAAGAGAAGAAGAACCCGCCCGAGATGCCGGCGATAAAGAAACTCCACGCGATACTCGAAAAAAGCACCTTCCCGGCGCCCGACGCCTTCACTGCCGACGAACTCGCCCACATGGCCAACTATAATTTCCTGACGCTCAAGAAGCGGATCGCGCTCGTCAACGAACCGGAGGGGGGCGCGCCGCTCCCGGCGGGGCTCACCGAGGCGATCGCGGCCGACGGCGTGCTGTCGTTCGCCGTCTGCGCGACGCTCGAAAAGGATCTCGCCCAGATGGCCGCGGAGGAGCAGGCGGAATTCCTCAAGGGCTACGGGCTCACCGAACCGGCCCGCGCCCGGTTCATCCGGACCGCCTACGAAACGCTCGGGCTCATATCGTTCCTCACGGCGGGCGAGGACGAGGTGCGGGCGTGGCCGATCCGCAAGGGGACCCCGGCGGTCGAGGCGGCGGGGAAGATACACAGCGACATCCAGCGCGGCTTCATCCGCGCCGAGACGATACACTTCGACGACTTCAACAAGTACGGCTCAGAGGCCGAATGCAAGAAAGCGGGCCACTACCGTCTCGAAGGGAAGGAGTATGTCGTCAAGGACGGCGACATCATCAATTTCCGGTTCAATGTCTGACGGGGCGGCATGAGCCATGGCCACGACCACGGCGACACCGGCCACATCGGCGTCGCTTTTTTTCTCAATTTCTCGTTCGCACTGATAGAGATCGTCGGCGGCCTGCTGACCAACAGCATCGCGATACTTTCCGATGCGCTCCACGACCTCGGCGACAGCCTCGCACTCGCTCTGGCGTGGTATCTGCAGAAGGTGTCGGACCGCGGGCGCGACCGGCGTTATACCTACGGCTACAAGCGTTTCTCGCTTCTCGGGGCGCTCGCCGGGAGCGTGATCCTGATCGTCGGGTCGGTGGTCATCGTATTCGCCGCCGTGCCGCGGCTCCTTACGCCGCAACCGACCGTCACATGGGGCATGTTGGCGCTCGCGGTGCTCGGCATCATCGTCAACGGCGCGGCGGTCCTGCGCCTCAAAAAAGGGACCTCGCAGAACGCGAAAGTGGTGGCGCTCCACCTACTGGAAGATGTGCTCGGGTGGGCGGCGGTCCTCGTCGGGGCGGTCGTCATCCACTTCACCGGCTGGTACTGGATAGACCCGCTCCTGTCGCTCGGCATCGCCGCCTTCATACTCGTAACGGCGCTCGGAGCGCTCCGGTCATCGGCCAAGATACTTCTGCAGGGGATCCCGGAGGGTGTCGATCTCGCGGCTATCGAGGCGCGGCTCACGGCGATCGCGGGGGTCGCCTCGTTCCACGACCTGCATCTCTGGAGTCTTGACGGCGAACGGACCATACTGACGGTCCATCTGGTGCTCGACGGCCCGGTGACGCCGGAGACGGCCTGCCGCGTCAAACGGGAGACGACCGCCGCGATGGAAGAACTCGGCGTCGGCCATTGCACCCTCGAACTCGAGGGACCGGACGAGCCGTGCGCGCGGTGCTGTTCCTGACCCTGCCCTTTGCCTCACCTTGCGTCGTAAAAAAATTCTCTGACTTTCTTTTTTGTTTGGTATATAGTACCCCGTTCACCGGAGGCACCGGCACCATGAGAAAGAAAACGACCACGCAGGGACCGGCCGCGCGACGCGGCTCGGCCTTCGTCATATCGGCCCCGTCGGGCACGGGAAAAACGACGCTCGTCACGGCTCTCCGCAAACGGTTCCCCTTCCTCGAGCAGTCGGTCTCCTGCACCACCCGCCCGCCGCGCACCGGCGAGAAGAGCGGCCGCGACTACCTGTTCCTGACCGAGGAGGAGTTCCGGCGACGCATCGACGAGGGCGCCTTCCTCGAATGGGCGAAGGTGTACGGCCACTACTACGGGACGCCGAAGGATTGGCTCATCGATCGGATAGAGAGCGGGCGGCAGGTCGTCTGCGCAATCGATGTGCAGGGGGCGGTCGCCATCAAACAACTGCTCCCCGACGACGCCGTGCTCATATTCGTCCTTCCCCCGTCGCTCGAGGAGTTGCGGCGGCGCATCAAGAACCGCGCGCTCGACGACGAGGCGGCCATCGAGCGGCGGCTCGACGAGGCAAAGGCCGAGATACGACGCTATGTCCACTACGACCACATCGTCGTGAATGACGACCTCGAACGCGCCGCTTCGCTGCTCTCGGGCATCGTCGCGACCGAACTGTACTGCTCCACGCGCGGGAACCGCGAACTGATAGAGCGGATGCTGGGCTGAGACCATGGACCTGAAACTGTTCCAGCACATCGTCAAGAGATCTCCCCACTTCGACATCCTGCGGATCATCCGCCCCACCGACATCATCCGCGCCGTCATGGAAACGCACCCCTCCCTGACCGACGAAGAGCGGATGAGGGCGCGGGAAAAGATCAACAAGGCCATCGTCCTCGCGACCGCCGCGCATCAAGGGGTCCTGCGCGAGAGCGGCGAGCCCTACATCACCCATCCCTATGCCGTCGCCTATGTACTCGCCAAGATGGGGATGACCGTTGAATGCGTCATCGCCGGGTTCCTGCACGACACGGTAGAGGACGCGACCACCACCATCGAAGAGATCCGGCAGATGTTCGGCGACGCGGTCGCCAATCTGGTGGATGGCGTGACCAAACTGTCGCTCGCCAACATCGGCAAGGAGGAGAAAAAGGCACAGGCGTTCCAGAAACTCTTCGTCTACGCGGCGCGGGATGGCATCGGGATACTGTTCGTCAAACTGGCCGACCGCCTTCAGAACATGATGACGCTCGACGCGGTGAGCCCCGAGAAACAGCAACGGGTCGCGCGGGAGACCCTGCAACTGTACGCGCCGCTCGCCCATCGGCTCGGCGTTTACTGGATGAAAGAGGAGCTCGAGTCGCTCAGTTTCTACTACTGCTATCCCGAGGAATGGAAACAGATAGACGACTACATCACCACGCGGTTCCAGCAGGACCCGGCCAAGGCGCTCGAAACCCTGCAGAAGAAGGTGCGCGCGGTCATCGTCGAGCATTGTCCGCCCGTGGCGGGAAAGATAGAGAAGGTGTACGGCCGCATCAAGTCCTACCCGAGCATCTACCGTAAGACCATCAAACAGAACAAGACCATCGGATCCCTGCACGACATTGTCGGTATCCGCGTGATACTCGATTCGCCGAACCGCGACGACTGCTACCTCGCGATGGCGGCCATCCATTCGTTCCCCGAGTTCACCGTGATGAACGACCGATTTAAGGACTACATCGCGCGACCCAAGGCGAACGATTATCAGTCGATACACACGGTGGTCCGTTACCACGAATATTCGATGGAGGTGCAGATACGGACCCGCGGGATGCACCGTATCGCCGAGGAAGGTGACGCCTCCCACTGGGCTTACAAGAACGAGATCGCGGGCAACGACAAGGCGATGCTGTGGCTCAAGAAAGTGCTCGGCGACCTGCCCGATGTCACCGCGAACCCCATGGATTTCGTCCACGACATCGCCACGGCGATACCGCTCGAGAAGATATCGGTCTTTACCCCCAAGGGCGACCTCATCACGCTCCCCGAGGGTGCGACGGTGCTCGATTTCGCCTACGCGATACACGGCGATCTCGGCGACACCTGCGTCGGCGGGACGGTCAACGGTCGCAAGGTCCCCATCTATTACTGCCTCTCGAATAAGGACGAGGTGGCGATAGAGACATCGAAGAAACAGTTCCCGCGCCACGACTGGCTCACCTTCGTGGCGACCCACAAGGCAAAGACC
>Ga0116144_10006425_pt1 | contig 10266 bp, 5 predicted proteins | sample AD_UKC035_MetaG_FD_89746 | JGI IMG/M metagenome (GOLD analysis project Ga0116144, IMG submission 89746) | Active sludge microbial communities of municipal wastewater-treating anaerobic digesters from USA - AD_UKC035_MetaG | ecosystem: Engineered > Bioreactor > Anaerobic > Digestate | place: USA...
CGATCTCAAGCTTTTCACCGAGAGCGCGGATCCTGATTTCTGGGACCACAGCTGGGGCTATGCCAACGCCCCCAGCCTGCTGGAGCGCTATAACAACAACGACAAAATCCCGGTCGACACCACTGAATCCTATTCGGGCGGCACCAGCCTCCGCCTCGCCTGGACCTCCAAGGCCGGCGGCGAATGGGGCATAGCCATCGCTTCTCCCAACTGGGTTAAAATGGACCTGAGCTGGAAAGACAGCCTCGCCTTCCTGGTCCACTCCGCGACGCCCCTCTCTCCACGGGAACTTCCGCACCTTTTCCTCGAAGACATTACCAACCAACGCTCGGAAAAGATCGCCCTCTCCGCCTGCGTCGATACTGTCAAGGCTGGCTGGTGGACCCGCATCGCCATCCCTCTGGAGGCTTTTTTCACCGGGAGCAGCGGAGCCGACCGCAGCCGCATCAAGACCATCTTTTTCACCCAGGGTGAAGCCGACGAGAATCCGCACTCCCTCCTGCTTGACGAGATCCGCTTCACCGGCGGCGCCGATTTTGCCGGCAAGCGCGTCGTCGTTGTGCTCGGGGCAGGTGTCCCGGAGGGCGCCGGGGCGACCACAGCCGACAGCAGCTGGGTGGGCCGCTACCGCGCGCAGCTCACCGCCGCCAGCGACAAATTTGCCGTCATCAACCTCGCCGTCAGCGGCATCAACAGCTACCGGCTCCTGCCAGCGGGCAGCGCCATTCCCGAGGGGTTCCTCTTTCAGCCCTGGGAGAACAACAATCTCTCCTTCGCGGCCGCCTTCAAGCCGGAGGCCGTCATCCTCAATCTCTCCTTCGAGGATGCCGAGCAGGGATTCACCAAAGAGGCGCAGCTGGCCAACCTGGACAGCCTTGCCGCTTTCGCCTTGCGTAACAAGCTGAATGTCTGGGCGACCACCACCATGCCGCGCAATTTCAGCGACGTCGCCAAAAAACAGAACCTGATCGAGATGCGCGATGCCATCCTCGCACGTTATCCCCAGATCATCAATCTCTGGCCGGTGCTCGCTGACGCCCAGGATGATCTCAATCCGCTCTACCGCGCAGGGGACGGCTTTAACCTCAACGATGCCGGCCACAAGGCGCTCTATGAAACCATGCTCGCCGCCGAAATCGTGCCGCTGCCCGGCCCCAAGCCGGTCTATATCTTTAATCCGCTCGATCTCAAGGTCTTCACCGACGCCCGTACAGGCACCTACTGGGATGCCAGCTGGGGCTACGTCAATGCGCCCAGTGCGCTCGAGCTTTACAATAACGACAAATACCCCCTGAGCAGCGACTATGTCTACGACGGCCATTACAACCTCAAACTGCGCTGGACCTCCAAAAGCGGCGGCGACTGGGCGATTGCGGTGGCCAACGAGGGCTGGCTCAAAATGGATGCCACCTGGAAGGACAGCCTCTCTTTCCTCGTCTACTCGCCCCAGGTGATCCCGGCCGCCAGCCTGCCCAAGCTCTTTCTGGAGGACATCGGCAGCGTCAAGACCGACCGTTTCCCCCTTTCCGATTTCCAAGGCGATATTCCCGCCCATGCCTGGTCGCGGGTCGTTGTGCCCTTGCAGCCTTTCTTCGACCATCCAGGACAGGCCAAACTCAATCAGATGAAGACGGTCTTTTTAAGCCAGAACGCGGCCGACAGCCAGGAGCATACCCTCTACATCGATGAGGTGCGCCTGACCGGCGGCAAGGACTTTACTGAAAAACAGGTCGTCGTCGTTATCGGCTCCTCCACGGCTGAAGGCACCGGCGCCAGCCCGGCCGACAGCGCCTGGGTCAACCGTTACCGCAGCTACCTGCAGAAATACAGCTCCGAGTTCGAGGTGATCAATCTCGCCATCGGCGGATTCTCTTCCTACCGGGTCATGCCCACCGGGTTTGAACCGCCGCCGGACCGGCCCTATTACCCGCGCGAGAACAACAATATCACCTATGCCCTCGCCTTCCATCCCAAAGCGATCATCGTCAACCTGCCCAGCAATGATGCGGCCAACTATTTCACCATCGCCGAGCAGGTGGCCAATTTCGATACCCTGGCGGCCTATGCCGAGCGCTACCAGGTGCCGGTCTGGTTCTCGACAACCCAGCCGCGCAGCTTTTCCGATGCGAGCCAGCGCACCAATCTTATGGTGATGCGCGACTCCATCATCTCGCGCTACTCCAACAAACAATGGACCCGGGTCATCGATTTCTGGACCGGAATGGCCGACGCCAACGGCAACATCCTCGCCGCCTACAATTCCGGCGACGGCGTCCACCTCAACAACCGGGGCCACCGCCTCCTCTATGAACGGGTGGTCGAGGCGCACGTGCTCACCTACACCGGCATCGCCCAGCCCGGCGAGGCGCTTCCCGAGGCCTATCAGCTTTATCGCAACTATCCCAATCCCTTCAATCCCGGCACCACCATCCGCTACGATCTGCCCAGAAACACGCGTGTCCGCCTGGCCGTCTATGACATCACCGGACGCGAGGTCGCCCTCCTGCGAGACGGCCTGCAGCAGGCCGGCCGCCATGAGGTGCAGTGGAACGGTGCTTTGTTTGCCAGCGGCGTCTATATGATCAAGATGCAGACGGATGAATGGAGTCAGGTGAACAAGATGATGCTGATCAAATAAGGAGGAGCCCGGTCCGCCTGCTCACTGCCGGGCTTTTCAGCGCAGGCGAGCGGAGAGAGAGGGCCGGCGTATCATCATCTCCGGTATCGCAATAAAAGCCGGGCCCCGCGGGCCCGGCTTTTTTGTGCCCGCACAGAGGGCGATGGCGGCAGGACCTCACGGCCGGCCCGATATTTTCAGCCGCTGATGATTTCTTTTTGGAATAGTGACGATTTTTTTGTACAATCAACTGAACACCTGATGAAAGGAGAACTATGCGGAAAACAAGATACAAGTCGATGGAGAGCAGGGCGGAAATCAACCGCCGCGACCTGCTGAAACTGGGCGCGGGGATAGGCCTGCTGCTCGGCACACCCACCGCCTGGGCGCAGGAGGCGCAGAAACCGCAGCCGCCCGCGCGGCCCAAAACCAACATCGATGACGCGCTGAAAATACCCAAAACGGAGCACTCGCTGCCGGGTCCGTTTCCCGGCCGCGTCGTCCAGGTGACCGACCCCGGGGTCCACAAGGAGGGCAAGGTGCAGCCGGAAGTGGTCAACGCGATGTTTGAAAAAGGGCTCAAAAAGCTGACTGGCGTTAATCCCAAAAAGAGCTTCAAACTCTTTTTCGATAATAAAGATATTGTCGGCATCAAGGTCAACCCGGTCGGCCCGGGCATCATCGCCACCCACCTCGAGGTGACCGATGCGGTCATCACCTGGCTGACGAAATCCGGCCTCAAGCGCGAGCAGATCATCATCTGGGACCGCTTCGATTACATGCTCCGGGATGCGGGCTACACCGCGGAACGCTTTCCCGGGATCACCATCGCAGGACTGCAGACCATGGACGATGACGCCGCCAGCGGCAAGAGCCAGGACAACAGCCGCTGGCTCAAACCAGACGGCACCCACGTCAGCGCCGGCAACTTTGATCAGGAGGTCTTTTACTGGGCCGATGTCGAGGGCGACAAGGAAGCTCCCTACCTCAACCAGCATGTCTTCGACGGCAAATACTCCTATTTCGGCAAACTGGTGACCCAAAAACTGACCAGGATCATCAACATCCCGGCCTTCAAAAACACCGGCAACGGCGTCTCCATGGCCACCAAAAACCTCGGCTATGCCGCCATCTGCAATACCGCGCGCCTCCACCGGCCCCTCTTCTTCGACGTCTGCACCGAGGTGCTCGCCTTTCCGGCCATTCGTGACAAGCTGGTGCTCAACATCACCGACGCACTGCGCGGGCAGTACGACGGCGGTCCCGACGGGGCGGCCCAGTTCACCTATGATATGAACTCGCTCTTTTTCGCGACCGATCCTTTTGCCCTTGATATGGTCTGCCACAACCTGCTGGTGGAAAAGCGCAAGGAGATGAAGGTCAAGATCAATGAACATCCCCGCTACACCGAGTATCTCCGCTACGCGGAAAGGCTCGGGCTGGGGATCGCCGCTCCGGAGAAGATCAGCCATGTCGTCGTCTGAGTCCCGTCCCCTCTTCGCCGCCCTTGTTCAGGCCGCCGGGGGGCTTTACGGCGCCGCCCGCAAACTCGCGCGTATGGGGCGGTGGAGCCCGGCTCTGCTGTTGATTCTCCTGCCGGTCACTGCCGGAGCGGCCTCCGCCATCGACCTGCCCGGCGCCGGTTTTCATCCCGGATGGAAGCCCGCCGGCAAGGCCCGCATTTACGCAGCGAAGAATCTGTACGGCTATATCAATGGCGGAGCCGAGCTCTTTCTCGAGTTCGGCTTCACCGGGCTGACGGTCCAGCGCTACGGCCGCGGCGAAGAGAAACTGAGTCTGGATCTCTATGAGATGGTCTCAGCCGATGCCGCCCTCGCCGTCTACCTGGCGAAGAAGGGGGAGGAAAGACCCGTCGCCGGCGTCACCGGCCGCAGTACCGGCAGCGCCTGGCAGATCGCCGTCCTCAAAGGACGTCACTTCATCCAGCTCACCAATCTGAGCGGGGAGGAGAGTCATCTGCCGGCCATGGTCGCCCTGCTGCAGGCGCTGCTGGCCTCTCTCCCCGATGAACCGGCCCGCGACTGGCTGGCCGGCATGCCCGCGGAGCGCATCCCGGGCTCCGAGCTGCTGGTGGCCGGCCCCTACAGCCTGCAGATGATCTACACGCTCGGCGAAGGCGATCTGCTCCAGCTTGGCGGCAGGGTGATGGGCGTAGCCTTCGAACGGCCCGGCGCGGAGGGGAAAAGAACAGCCTGCCTGCGCGTTTTCTATCCGGACACCACCGCGGCGCGGGCAGCCTATGCCCATGCCACGGCAAATCTCGACTCCTATCTCAGCCCGGTTTATGCGGGGAGCGACACGTTGCTCTTCAAGGATTACAAACAGGAGTACGGCCGCATCGTCCGCTGCGACAGCACCATCCGGATCGAACTCCATCTCTCCCAACCGTGATATTTGCAAAAGGTGCAGCCATGACCAGAAAAAAGATCCTCCTCTCCATCCTGATGCTTCTCTCCGCCTCCGCCTTTCTCCAGGCGGGCACGGAGATCATCGCCCACCGCGGCGCCTCCGGCCTTGCGCCCGAGAACACCATGGCCTCATTCATCAAGGCCGTCGAAATCGGCACCGACTGGTTCGAACTGGATGTCTGGCTTTCCAAAGACGACTCGCTTATGCTGATGCACGACGAAGCGGTCTCGCGCACCACGGGCGCCGGCGGAACGATCCCGACCATGACCTACGAGCAGCTGCGCACCCTTGACGCCGGTTCCTGGTTCAGTCCCCTCTTCGCCGGTGAAAAAATCCCCACCCTGGCCGAGGCCCTGGACCTGGCCCTGCGCGCCTCCTATCGCGTCGGCGTGGTCATCGAGATCAAGAGCAACGCCCCCACGGTAGTCGAAAAGGTCGTGGCCGCCGTCCAGCAGCGCGGCCTGCAGGACCGGGTCATCATCAGCAGCTTCAATTACAGCCATATCAGCAAATCCAAACAGATCGATCCCTCCATCCCGGTCCAGCTCTTCGGCAGTATCACCCTGACCCAGATCAGGCAGGTCGACGGCATCGGCGGTGAATGGGTCGGCACCAACGGCGCCATCACCACGGCATTGCTCGATTCGGCCCATGCCCGCGGCATGAAAATGAACAAATGGACCATCAACAGCGCCGCTGAGATGACCAACCTGATCAAGCAGGGCGTGGATGCGATCACCACCAACTTTCCCGATATCGCCAGGGCCCTGCTCGACACCACACCGCCCGCAGATGTTGTGCTGCTGCCGCCAGTCGTCGACGAAACCCGCATCGGCCTGAGCTGGCTGCCGGCCGAGGATCCCGAAAGTACCTCGCTGGTCTATGAGATCTACCGCGACACCCAGGCCCATCCCGAAAGCCTGCTGGCGACGGTGACCGACACCACTGCATATGTCGATGATACCCGGCGCGAATCTCAGCAGTACTTTTATCGCGTCCGGGCCAAAAATGTCGCCGGACTCTACAGCCTCGCCTGGAGTAATGAGGTGCAGGCGACGACCGCGCCGGATCTGCGCCCGCCCCAAATCGCTGCGGTCCGCGCCTACGGCAGGCCAGACCATCTGGTGATCAGCTTCACCGAGCGGATTGAAAAGGAGAGCGCAGAAATCCCGGCCAACTATTCCCTTTCGCCCGGAGTCACGATTAACAGCGCCCGCCTCGCCCTCGACTCGCTCTCGGTCATCCTCACCACCTCGCCCCTGGCGGAAATGGGCGCCTACACCCTGAGCGTCACCGGAGTCAAGGACCAGGCCCTTCACCCCAATCCCATCGTTGAACCCGAAAACAACTATTTTATCTACTCGCCTTATCTGCCCGGCCTGGCCGCCGCCTGGGATTTTGACGAAGAGGAGGGCACCACCCTGCCCGACCGCTCGGGCAACGCCAACCACGGCACCCTGCAAAACGGCATCTCCTGGTCGGGAGGGCACACCGGCAACGGCCTCTGCTTCGACGGGGTCGACGATTACGTCCTGGTGCCCGCCTCCTCCTCCCTCGATATCAACACCCAGGGGATTACCCTCTCGCTCTGGACCTGGATGGCCTATGCTCCCAACGATCTCCCGGGAGCCTATGGACCTCTCTATGATTCAGAGAGCGATACCTACGTCCTCTATGAGGACAAGGGCATCCATGAACTCCGTTTCAAGGTGACTACCACCGTCAGCGCGGAGCGGCCCGGCATTCGCGGATCGGAGCTCTCCGCCGGCGAATGGGTCCATCTGGCTGGGGTCTATGACGGCGCCAGGGCGATGATCTACGTCAACGGCGAACTCAAGGACAGCCATCCCCTGACCGGCACGGTCAAACCGGGCCAGATCGCCACCATCGGCAAGGCCGGCGTAGCGGACGCTCCCCGATGTCAGCCCCAGGCGGATGATCAGCGTCAGCGAATCCTGCCGGACAGCGGGATTGAAATCAAAGGTGTAGCAGATCTCCAGTCTTGTGCTGTCGCCACCGCCCTTCATCTGGTAGATGTCGACATCGAAGGCCAACTCTCCGCTGCTGTGCAGAGGGACCTCTCCGGACTGGAGCCCCTCTCCATGCAGTGGTGGCAAGCCACACACCAGCATCAGCCAAACCGACCCCAGCTGTTTTAAAAGATGGCTGCCCAACGTCTCCTCTCAGCCGGCCTCAAGACCGGCATGGAACAAACTGTTCACGCCTGGCTGCTTTTCAGCACCTGTAAGTTTTGGCTCCTGCTCGCCTCCCGATACGCCTCACCCCCGCTTCCGGCCCGCTTCTAATAATCAAGCATAACAACAGCCGAAAGATTCTTGGGGGCATCCGGATTGATACCCTTGAAACGGGCGTGGTAATAACCGTACAACTGCAGCAGCGGCATATACATAAATGCATTGAAGAGGTCGCCGAATTTGCCCGGCATCCTGAATCCAACCGCTCCGTTGGCCTCAACAGCGGAATCGCCATGGAAAAGCAGCACCCGGGCGCCCAGATTCTTCATATCGCGGGCCAGCTGCAGTTCATAGCCGGCTCCGGCCTGGCTGAGCAGAATGCAGATGACCGTATCGTCGCGCACAACCGACATCGGGCCGTGCCTGTATTCCAGGGCGTGAAAACTGATCGAGGTCGAAATGGCCATCTCCTTGATCTTCAGCGCCGCCTCATTGGCGAGGCCGAAAAAAGGACCCTGGCCGAGAAAACAAAAGTCAGACTCGAGTTCGGTCGCCCGCTCCGCCGCGGCCGCCACCGCCGCTTCATGCTCCAGCATCACCCTGCGGCTGGCCTGCGGCACCTGGTCGAACAGCTCCAGCAGCCCCGACTGCGGCCGGCTCTGCAGCGCCAGGTGCACCAGAGCATAAAGCATCATGGTGAAAGAGCCCGTCATAACAACGCTCTGTTCGGCAGGGAAGGGAAACTCCGGCGTGAGCACCCCCGCCCTGGCCAGGGGGGATTGACTGTCGCAGGAGACGGAAACCACCGGGACCTGCAGCTCTCCGGCGGCTTTTTGCGCAGCCAGCAGGGTTTCAGAAGTCGTCCCGGAGCGCGAAATGGCCACCAGTAAATTGCGCTCGTGCGGATTGAAGACCAGCTGCGGATTGATCAGAATTTCAGAGGAGGGCACCGCCCGCGTGCGGAAGCCGGTGATCAGCTCAAAAAGGGCAGCCGCGGTCTGCGCCAGATAATAGGAGGTTCCGCAGCCCGAAAATACCCAAAGATACTCCCGATGATCATCTACCCACCCCGAGGCCGACGATGCAAACCGGTCCAGATGCGGCCGCGCCGAGCGCCAGATATCCTGCTGGCGGATGATCTCCTGATAGGTATATCCGTCCTGATATTCAGCCAAAACCATATAACGTGGCTCCTTTCAAGCGATAGTTACTTTGATACCCAGAGCGACAAGCCGTTGATGAACCCCCGCCGGGATCTTGTCATCGGTGATAATCTGGCCGGCAGCCGATACTTCTGCGATAACGCCCAGGCTCTTGCGGCCGAATTTGGACGAGTCGGCCACAACAATAACCTCCGCAGCCGACTGGAGCATGAGACGGTTGATGTTGGCTTCCAGCAGATTCGGAGTCGTATAGCCGACCTCAAGATCGATACCGTCAACCCCCAGAAAAAGCTTGTCCGCCATCAGCCGGGAAATCGCCGCCTCCGAAATCGGGCCGACCAGCGAGAAAGATTTCTCCCGCACCGTACCGCCGAGGAGAATGACCGCATTTTCGCTGGCCGCCAGCTCCCAGGCGATGTTGACGGCATTGGTGATGACCGTGATATTCCTCCGTGTCCGGAGCCGCCTGGCAATCGCCGTGGTCGTGGAACCGGAGTCAAGAATGATCACATCGCCATCGTTGATCTGCTTCTCTGCAACCCGGGCGATCCGCTCCTTCTCCCGCGAGTGCAGGTGCTCCTTTTCCGTCAGAGCCAGATCGACATCAGAGGACTGGGGCAGGATCGCCCCGCCGTGCACCCGCTGACATAACCCTCGTTTTTCCAGAACAATGAGATCTTTACGAATGGTCACCGGCGTCGTTGCAAGCTCCTGCGCCATCTCGGAGACCAAAAGCCGGCGCTGCTGCGCCAGAGTCTCCAGAATTTTATTGCGTCGCTCTTCATTCAGCATGAACCAGGCCCCTTCCACCCTGCAGAGCCCGCCGGATCAACAGCGGCTGTGCAATTTTTATGTATATATCTTATTATTTCTATTAAACAAATAGAATACTTCGTTATGTTTGCTATTATTACTAATCCTTTCGTTTAAATATATCATCTTAAATTGCCAGATGCAATAGTTTTCTCCATTTTCTTCAACTATTTATTCCTTTTACTAATTCTTCCGCCCGAACAGAGCGGCCGGCCTTTTTCTGTTGCAGTTCAAGGCCATATTCTTTATATTTTCACACGAAATAAGAGCTTAAACAGCGTACCTTACAGTATATCTTTTCACTTTCAGACAGGAACCTCGCTTGGCAGATCTCGGTTATCAAGCACTGCTCATCGCCCTGGCGCTCTCCCTCTACGCCGTGATCATCTATACCGGTGCAGCACGCAAGAGCGCTGCTCTCTATCTCGAAAGCGCCCACCGCGCCGTCGTCGCCACCCTTCTCCTCGTCACGCTGGCCTCGGCCGCGCTGATCTACGCCTTTCTCACGCGCGATTTTCAGCTGCAATATGTCGCCCAGTACTCGAACCGCTCGCTCTCCTGGTTCTATACGCTGGCCGCCTTTTGGGCCGGCCAGGACGGCTCGCTGCTCTTCTGGACCTGGCTGCTGGCGATATTCGGCGTCATCGTGCTCTACACCAACAAAAAACGCCATCCGGAACTGCTCCCGGCCGCGATGGCGGTCATCCAGTTCACGACCCTCTTTTTTCTCTACCTGGCCACCTTCAAGACCAACCCCTTCGCCAAACTGCCTTTCATGCCCGAAGACGGCAACGGCCTCAATCCCCTGCTGCAAAATCCCGGCATGGTCTTCCATCCCCCCAGCCTCTATGTCGGCTTCGTCGCCTTCACCGTCCCCTTCGCCTTCGCCATCGCGGCCCTGATCAACAAGAGCCTGGATGAACGCTGGATCAAGAGCATCCGGCGCTGGACCCTCTTCGCCTGGCTCTTCCTGACCATCGGCAATATCCTCGGCATGCAGTGGGCCTATGTCGAGCTGGGCTGGGGCGGTTACTGGGGATGGGACCCG
>Ga0116144_10006427_pt1 | contig 10262 bp, 5 predicted proteins | sample AD_UKC035_MetaG_FD_89746 | JGI IMG/M metagenome (GOLD analysis project Ga0116144, IMG submission 89746) | Active sludge microbial communities of municipal wastewater-treating anaerobic digesters from USA - AD_UKC035_MetaG | ecosystem: Engineered > Bioreactor > Anaerobic > Digestate | place: USA...
ATCGTTGAAAAACACAATTTCCTTATCCGGTCCCCCAGGTATGGATGGAACCTCTGATACCCGCCAGCGCAGCGGAAAGCTTGTGCCCATAGGGTAGACTACAATAAAGCCAAATTCATCTGCTAACTCATTCCATTGGCTTACCTTCATCTGGTTCGCAGGCCATTGTGCGAAACCGTGAATATTGATCACCAATGGTACTGCCTTATTGGCATCATAAGTTTCTGGCACATATAATAAATACTTGCGCACCTCACCCGAAGATGTTATACGTCCATTTGTGCGGTTAGAAATAAACCACCAAATCCCAACTGCAGAAAGCAGCAGCCACACTACACCTAGAAAAATCAAAATCACCTTGAAAAAGCTTTTCATAACCTAGCTACCTCAATCGAATAATTCATAAATGCCGAAAAAAGAGTCAGTTCTTCAAAATTTTGCGATGTATTTTTATGCCACATATTATATCAAACGCAATTTCTCTATAGCCATAAATAAAAAAGTGGACTAAAATAATCCGCATCCAAACTTTGAATTATCCTGCAGTATCTTTTCCTGCAATATGTGGTTAATAATTTAACTTATCTGGAGTTGATCATGAATTTTGTAGCAATATCACCTCATTTCCCGCCTAACTTCTACCCATTTTGGATCAATCTGCGACACCTGGGGGTAAATGTGCTTGGACTGGCGGACTCTTCTTATGATGAAATGGAGCATCAACTAAAGAATGCCCTCACAGAATATTATCGCGTCTTCAATGCTACCAACTATGATGAGATGTTGCGTGCCCTTGGTTATTTCACGCATCGTTATGGCAAAATTGACCGGCTTGAATCTCACAATGAATTTTGGTTAGAAAGCGATGCCCGACTACGCACGGACTTTAACATCCCTGGATTTCACTTAGTCGACATGCCGCGCGTCAAGCGCAAGTCTGTCATGAAAACTGTTTACAATCAGTGTGGCATACCGGTTGCCCGTGGAAAAGTAATCCATACATTGGAAAAAGCGCGCAGATTCACAGATGAAATTGGCTTTCCCATCGTTGCCAAACCAGATATTGGGGTGGGAGCCAATAAAACTTACCGCCTCAGCAATTATTCAGAATTATCTGAATTTTTTGCTGCCAAACCAGCCATCGATTACATATTCGAGGAATTTATTCCCGGTGATATTGTCACATATGACGGACTGGTTGATCAAAATGGTCAGATAGTTTTCAATTCGAGTATGCGTTACAGTGAAGGTGTCATGGATTCGGTCAATAAGTCCTCTGATGTCTGGTATTACATCGAGCGCCATGTTCCGGATGATCTTGATGCATACGGCAGGCAACTGGTTGCCGCCTACAACCTGCGTGAACGGTTCTTTCACTTTGAATTTTTCCGTAACCCTGATGGAAAAATTTATGGTTTGGAAGTGAATATGCGCCCGCCAGGGGGTATGACCACTGATATGTGGAACTTTGCTAATGATTTTGATATTTATAAAGAATACGCCAATTTAGTTGTGCACAACCGTTTTGATTCAGAGATCAAGCGATCTTATTACTGCGCGTATGTCTCCCGCCGCCTTAACAAAAGTTACTTGCATTCACTTGATGAAGTCCTGTCAACTTTTCCCACTCAGATCATCCATCATGAATACATTAGCGGTATCTTCTCAGCTGCTTTGGGTGATTTTGGATTCCTTGTGCGCACCCCTCATTTTGAAGAGTTGGAAGTTATAGCACATTGGATTTTAGAATGTTAGAAAAAGGAAAAAATGAATATTGAATACCACAAATGGTGGAGTGATCACCTCAAGCAGGATATGGAATTAAAAGTATATGGCCATGCTGGGAAACCGATCCTCGTGTTTCCTGCCCAGGGAGGGCGTTTTTTCGAATTTGAAGACTTTGGCATGATTGATGCTGTCAGATGGTTAATCGAACAGGGTCATTATCAGTTCTACACAATTGACAGCATCGACTTCCAATCCTGGGCAAACTGGTTTGTCTCACCGGCTGAACGAGCTGCCCGACATCAAGATTATGATCGCTATGTTACTGCAGAAGTCGTTCCATTTATCCGCACAAGAACAGATCTAAACACCCGGATCATTACAACCGGTGTGAGTATGGGGGGGTATCATAGTGCCAATTTCTTTTTTCGCCATCCTGATTGCTTCGATGGAGTCATTTCTCTCAGCGGTTTGTTTCAATTGCGCATGTTCGTTGGCGATTTTGTCAACGATGATATCTACTTTAACACTCCTTTGCTGTTTCTTCCAAATCTAAACGATCCCTGGTACCTTGACCAATATCGAAAAAGCTACATCATCATCTGTGCTGGACAAGGTGCTTGGGAAGATGCCATGGTCGAGGATATTCGCTCCCTTAGCAGCATTCTCCAATCAAAACAGATACCTGCCTGGATTGACCTCTGGGGGTACGATGTTAACCACGATTGGACTTGGTGGCGCCGTCAACTTCCCTACTTTCTATCTACCTTATTAGATGATATAAAGTAGTAATTTTGTTGCCTTGCTGATCCTATTTCGCTTTTCAGGATATTATTTGCTGTTAGTATTCCAGTTTAGGAACTTTTCATGATTCGTTTGCGTCAAATAAGTAAATATTTATTATGTTAAAATTGCAACATGAGTGATCAAATACCTGAAAATAATGAGGATCAAAAAAACGATCCAAAAGATTTAAATCCATCAGACTCCGAATTATTGGATATCTTACAATCCGATACTTTCTCAGAACAGAATATTCCTGAGCCTTTACAAAATAGTGATCAAACAGATTCAAGCCTTGAGGATACAGCTCCAACAATTATCAACTTGTCCTCAGAAGAATTAGATCAAGATCAGAAGATTTTATCAAGCTCGAACCCAGCAAGCTCAGAGGAAGGTCATGTTGATTCATCTATTGGATCATCTGAACATAGCGCTGAATTTTCATGGTTTGGTGAGTTGGAAGATTATGCTGCTATTCCTGTTTTAGGATTAATTCCAGAAGAGGATACTGCGCCAGTTTTAAGTGGGTCATCATCTCAAGCAAGTGACGACGAATTTAAAACTCAGCCAATCCAAAAGCCAGATCAAGTTGACTTACATCACTCTGAAGAAAGTAACTTTCTACCCGATGTTCATCCAGGTGAAGAGATCCGCTTACAGCAACCAGTCCAAGAAATTGATGATATTCCCACTCAACCACCGGCAAAAGATGCAACCCGCGCAGCAAATTTAAATAATGAGCTGCCAAAGCCCGTTAGTCAGGTGGACTTACAGGCAACAATGATTGCCCCAGCTGCTTACACAGTCAAACAATCTGGATCGGATTCATCCAAAGCAAAGGCTACACCGAAAAAAGATAAGCAATCATCTGCAAATAAGCGCAAGAAAGTTAAAAACCCAAAAAGTGGGTGTTTTGTTAAAGCATTATTGCTTTCAATCATTTTGGGGATCATTCTTACAGTTCTTGTTGCTTCAATCGGTGTATACCAATACTTTCGCATTGCTACTTCTTTACCCGATGTTGAGGAATTACGACAACGTGCTTCGCAATTTGAAACCACGCGCATCCTTGACCGTAATGGCAATACACTCTATGAAATTGTTGATCCCAATGCTGGGAAACGTACCTTTGTACCGCTGAAAAACATCTCTCCGTATCTTATCGCTGCCACAATTGCTACAGAGGATAAAGAATTCTATAATCATCCCGGTTTTGACTTCGTTGCCCTCATGCGCGCTTTATATCAAAACTATACCGCTGGAGAGATTGTTTCAGGCGCTTCCACAATCACTCAACAGCTTGCGCGGATGCTCATGCTTACCGATGAGCGTTATGAGCAGACTTATTCTCGCAAAGCTAAGGAAATTATTCTCGCGGCTGAAATCGACCGCAGATACTCTAAAGAGGAAATTCTTGAGCTTTATTTGAATGAAGTCTTCTATGGCAATATGGCGTATGGTATCCAGGCTGCGGCTGAGACATACTTTCAAACCACTGCAAAAGATTTGGAATTATGGCAGGCATCATTCCTTGCAGGTCTGCCCCAATCTTCTGTTTATGATATCTTCTCGAACCGTGAGGGCACCTTAACCCGCAATAGGGCAGTTTTAGTTCTAATGTATGAGATGAGCACAGAGAAAAACTGCATTTTCGTCAGTACACAACAGGAAAAGGTTTGCGTTGACCCTGTGATTGCCCTGACAGCTGCTGAAACGCTTGAGGCATATCAGTTTACGCCTCCAACATATGGAATGAAGTATCCTCACTGGGTTGTCTACGTAAAATCTCTGCTGGAAGAGCAGTTTGATCCCCAAACGATATACCGATCTGGTTTTTCCATTCATACCACTCTTGATCCTTATCTCCAGGAACAAGCAGAACGCTATGTTAATGAACAATTGGAGACACTGAAAGAAAATAATGCTACCAATGGTGCAGTTATTGCTATTGAACCAAAAACAGGGCAAATATTTGCCATGGTAGGTTCGGCTGATTTTTATAATGCCGAAATCAGCGGTCAAGTTAATATGGCTACCACAGATACCCGTCAACCAGGCTCTTCCATTAAACCCTTAACGTTTGTCGCAGCTTTTGAGAAAGGATGGACACCTTCAACCCTTATTTGGGATGTTCCCACAGATTTCTCTCCCTCAGGCAAACCAGATGATTACAGCCCACCTTACCAACCTGTAAATTATGACGGAAAATTTCATGGTCCTGTAACTGTCCGTTCTGCATTGGCAAATTCCTATAACGTGCCTGCCGTAAAAGCTTTGCAGTATATCGGTATATATGATGATCCTGCAACAGCAGAGTCAGATGGTTTTATCGAATTTGCCAAAAGGCTGGGAATTACCAGTCTCACGCGTGAGGATTACGGACTATCTCTGACTCTAGGTGGCGGTGAAGTGAGCCTACTCGAAATGACTGGCGCCTATTCTGTCTTTGCAAATGAGGGCAGACGCATTGCACCAGTGGCGATAACAAAAATTGTCGATCATAAAGGTGAAACGATCTTTGAATATGAAGCACCGGCTGGTGATCAGCTTATACGTCCAGAACATGCTTATCTGATCTCAAATATCCTTTCTGATACCAATGCGCGCATCCCTGCTTTTGGCCCAAATCCGGTGATTAACTTGCCCTTTGTCGCTGCTGCAAAAACTGGCACGACCAATGATTTTAGAGATAACTGGACCATAGGATACACACCTGATTTAGCCGTTGGTGTTTGGGTTGGGAATGCTGATTACACCCCTATGGTTAATACTTCTGGTCTGACAGGAGCAGCACCTATTTGGGCAAATGTAATGAAATTTGGTATTGAACATCTAACCGACAACAATCCATCTGCTTTTGCTAGACCATCTGGGATCATGGATAGGATCATTTGCAATATTTCTGGCACTGAACCCTCACAATGGTGTCCTCAGCAGACGACTGAGGTATTTGCATCAGACCAGCCTCCTCTGCCTAAAAGTTACGATCTTTGGGCAGAAGTAAATATTGATACTTGGACAGGATTGCAAGCCTCAGATGAGTGCCGTGATTTTATTGAAGAAAAATTTGGGATCAATGTCCAGGATGAAAGTGCAATAAAGTGGCTCAAGGAAACCGAAGCTGGTCACAATTGGGCAGATCGCTATGGCTTTCCTGATCCATTATTTTTCATTCCCGAACGAAAATGTACCTTATCTGACTCCAGACCAATTATTGAGCTGAACGGACTAGCCGAAGGTCAGACCATAAAATCATCGCCCCTAACTCTTGTTGGGGTTATCGATGCAACTTCAAACTTTAAAGAATATCGAATTGAATTTGGCTATGGGGGAGTGCCGGATGAATGGGAAATCTTACTTGATCATGAAGCAGTGCCCATTCGATCCAGTGCGAAAATTTATGAATGGGATCTTACCAAAGTAGAGGAAACTCCAGTAACTCTGCGTATTACGGTTTTCAGTACTTTGGATACGAATGCTTCTAAAGAAATAACGTTTAATATTGCACTTCCGACCCCTACGTCAACGGATACCCCCACACCAACAACCACCCCAACGTTGACACCCACGCCTACCTTAACACCAACGATCACTAAGACGCACACACAGACATTAACGATCACACCAACGCCTATATTTTCACCAACATTGACACCGACACCAGTATACGAAATCACGTTGGATCCTCTTCCTACTTACTCATCCGGTGATTAAAGGCGATGAACTTAAGTGATTCTAAATATATGAAATAAGTTTAGAACATTGCCATTTGTGAGACGTGATACTCAGGGGGGTCTTCTCGTATTTGTATCGCAAATAATTCTCGCGTCAACAATGGATTGGCACGAATAGCACGTAGTTGACGAAATTTTGCAAAATGCCAATGATTGCTAACAGCTGTCTGCAATCTAATATCACGTTTGAGTTTAAAAGCTAGTAAGTTGGCGCGGCTTCCTGGAAGAACAATAACATTTTCGTCTGAGATTATTTGATGTCCCAGGACATATTTACTGATAATTGCGTCCGTAATAATATAAAAAGCATAAACTACTTCTTTTTGCTCATTTCTCCATGTAACAATATTATCTTGAACAGATTGATAAAATTTTAATTCGCTGCTAAGTTCTTCCATTGTCTGTATCATTTCACGTTTGTCGATCTCTCTGGATTCTAGGCTTTCATGTTGTGAAATGGACCATACAACTGGATTCTCCTGCAAAGGGCTGGCATAAGCACTTAGGCAGGCTGATATCACTTCATCTTCTGGTGTGTAAATGCCTGGGCAGGCTTGATATACAGCAGCGCGTATTTCTTTGTAATGCGCTTGTGTATTATCTTCAAATATTTTTATGATAGATTGCTCAACATTATCTATCAACGAAGGCTTGTAAGGTGGGGTTGCTCTCAACCAATAAACGCCAGTATCCAAAGAGACCGGACCACCTCCAAATCGCTGCAGAAGATCTGAATCCATAAAAACAGCATTGATCATTTTCATTAATTCTGTGATGGAAATATCGCTGCTAACATCAGGGTGCTGTGCCAGTAGTTGATTTTGATGCAATTTTTTGATCACGTTAGCGTGCAATTGTTGATATGTTGAAGGCTCTCCTCGTTCAGTTAAGCCTTGAACAACTGATTCACGAATTTTCTTATCTCGCTCGATTGGGTCAATTTTTGCCGTCGAGGGCAGTCCATTGCTCCAATAGGATTGTGCTATTTCACCGTTACCTGAGATTGAAAGGGATTTAAGTTTAAATCCAGCTGCATCGGCAGCAAAACTGGCAGCGGTTAAGAATTCATATTCGTTTTCCAGGATCAGTGCATATAGAGGAATACCTTCTCTTACTCTTTTGTGTAGGGCTTGGAAAGTTGTGTACAAAGCATATGTGTGCCAATTCCAATCATATCGTTGGCGTGAAATGACATTCTTTAACGTGGATGCTGCTTCTTTACCCCACAGCCAACCAGTCCATAAAGTTGAGAGCGTCCAGAAAGCCTGGTTAGGGCGAGGTAAGATGGATGTAATTGCTTGAACCATGCCTGCAGGTGGTTCAGGATTAATTTCACGGAATCTTCCTTTGTACACACTGATTCCGCCACTCAGAGGAGGAACATCAGGCCAGTATTTCAGTGTAATTGCCTGGCAGCATTGCTGCCACTGTGAAATGGCTTTTGTCAAGGCATACCACAAATTGGTCTCTTGGTAGGTGGCGGGGATCACCAGTTGCCGTGGACGGATGCGGGCTTGGGGATATGCCCAAAGAGTATTCAATTGATCAAAGGCTGAAAGCATTAATGCCTGCAGCAATTTTTTTGACCGCTCTGTTATTGACAGATTTGGAATTTTTCTTGTTATTATTTGTGCAAGAACTAATGATCGATTTGGATAATAGATCAATGTGTCTTCAACGTCGGAGCGAAGCGGATCATTAATGGATGCAATGCTTTCCAAAGCATGTGCTCGGTATAGATGATAAGCAGGGAGTTGTCTTAAGCTGAGTGCAGCCTCTGGGCTTAAAGATTGCTCACCGCTAAATCCACAGGATAAGCATGTGCCTGTAAAACCGAAGGGAACAGATTCATCACGATGCCACAGAAATCTGTCAGCGATCATGGGCTTACCACAGTGCGAGCAAGTCACTTGGTAAAAAGAATTGATGTAGGCTTTTGTCTGCTCGTTTTCATCAATTGAGACTTGTCCCAGAATATCAAGTGCATCCTGAAATTCGTGGATTGTTGGATTAGCACAAAATATTTCTAGTAAAAAAGCATGGATAGGATTATTAGCAGCTACTAGAACTCTGTAACCATTGGATGCTAGCTCGATCGCGCTCAGAGGATGATTCCCAACCGGGTCCACAACCCAGGAGCCCTTTGGTATTTGAGGTTTGATCCAGGATGAGATCATGCCAGGCTGTAGCGGTGGCAGAAATCGCTCCAATGGGAGAATGGGTGCTAAGGAATTTCCAGGAATAAAGGGATCATCCATTGTTTTGTCCATTTGCAGCACAGCTTTCAAGGGCAAAATTGACTGCTGTTATTATTATATATGTTTTTATAGGCAAATATGATGCAGTTGTTTTATCTTTTTTGAAAGAATCCTTTACTTTGTAATTAGTAGTAATATTTCATAGGGAGCCAGTGAAAATTTTGGATTAGTGATCTTTTCCCCAGAACATTGATGTTGTGAATACAGAACTTCCCAGGAGGTAGATCTATATTCACCAGGAATTTCAAAGTCATGAGATTTACTATCAAAATTTAATATGATCATGACTTGTTCTTCTGATGTCAAGCGCACAAAATTGAGCACTTTTTCAGATATTCCCTCAGAAAAATGAATGCTGCCTTTGTATAAAGCTGGATGGCTGCGTCGCAGTCGGATCAGGGTCTTATAAAAATTCAGTAAAGAATCTGGATTCTCACTTTGGTTTTTGACATTGCGTTGCATGTAATTTGGGTGAATGGGCAGCCAGGTAGTGCTTTGAGAAAAACCAGCATTAACTTGTTGATCCCACTGCATTGGGGAGCGGCATCCATCTCGTCCTTTATTAAATGGCCAATATCGTTTACCTACAGGGTCAAGGATCTGAGAGCGTTTGAGTTTGATGTCCCGCATTCCTATCTCTTCACCGTAATACAAGAATGGTGTTCCCCGTACAGTCAGATGCAAAGCTGCCAACACCTTTAATCGTGCATCCTCTTCGTTTTTTACATAGCGCGTTGCTGAACGGGGAGTGTCGTGATTATTAAGGAAGTAATTTGGCCATGCCGTAGGCACGTGCAACGCATCCCATTTTCTTATTTCATCTGCAAATTGATTGGAGTCCCATTTGCAATGCGCGTAGCCATAATCAAAGCCAGCATGCAATCGATCGGGTCCAATGTATTGTATGGCGTGCTGCGCATCAGCCAGGAAAGTCTCACCTACCACATAGCGTTCATTATAGGAATCTAGAAGGGATCTTATTTCTGCTAGCAGCGGTATCATTTCTGGTTGAGAGACATCATAGAGATGTGTTTGCCTGTCAAAAGCTCGTAATCCGCGACGATTGACAGGATTGTCAAGCAGATTTTCATGTTTGAAATACATGTTAAACACATCCAATCTGAATCCATCCACGCCGCGTTCTAACCAAAACTTAAAAACATTCAACATACTTTCACGGACTTTTGGGTTGCGCCAGTTGAGATCAGGTTGTTCTTTGCAGAACATATGATAATAATATTGATCAAGCTCAGGCACATACTCCCATCCTGGTCCGCCAAAAACAGAGCGCCAGTTGTTTGGCGGCACGCCTTCTGCTAATGGATCACGCCAGATGTACCAGTCATGGTATGGGTTATCTTTTGATTTTTTTGATTCCTTAAACCAGGGATGCAGGTCAGAGGTGTGGTTAAGAACCAGATCAAGAATAATGTGTATGTCTCTTTGATGTGCTTCTTTTATTAATCGGTCAAAAATGTCCAGGTCGCCAAATTTTTTATCAATATCGCAATAATCCGCTACATCGTAACCAAAATCCACATCTGGCGATGGATAGATTGGTGAAAACCAAATCGCATCAATTCCCAGGTCTGCCAGGTAATCTAATTTTTGTAAGACGCCTTCAAGATCACCAATGCCATCGTTGTTAGAATCCATAAAAGATCGGGGATAAATTTGATAGATGATGCCATGTTGCCACCACAATTTTTTATCTGTCATGAGTAACCTCGTTTTCTTTTCTTCCTGAATTATATGTTAATTC
>Ga0116144_10006431_pt1 | contig 10258 bp, 7 predicted proteins | sample AD_UKC035_MetaG_FD_89746 | JGI IMG/M metagenome (GOLD analysis project Ga0116144, IMG submission 89746) | Active sludge microbial communities of municipal wastewater-treating anaerobic digesters from USA - AD_UKC035_MetaG | ecosystem: Engineered > Bioreactor > Anaerobic > Digestate | place: USA...
GTGGCTGCTACGTCTACCTGGGACGGGACTTCCTTTTCTCCACTCATTATACGGATTGATGAAACATCCTTTATTTCTCCTTCAAAAAACGGAAGGCCTGCCACCAGTGGCCATGATGTTTTAAGACCGGAAATGTCGTTGACTATCAATGGAAATTCACCCGCTGCCGCACTTAAAGAAACCAGCAAGAATAATAATAGAATCATCCTTCTTAATCTAACTGCCAAGTATTTGTTCATTTCAGTTCCACAGAGATTATTCTCATTCGTAAAATATTTCAACTGCCGTTGTTTTGAAAAGGAGAACACAAAATGGATGCTATTTCCTGAAAACATCGAGAATGGGAACAGGGCCGTTTCCTACGAAGCACTCCTTCTCTTGTCACCCTGAGATGTCTCTGTTTATCATGGAAGGGCTCAGGGTCTCCGTTTGAGATCCTGAACAAAAGCGTTTCAGGATGACAGGGAAAGAGAAATGCCCCCTCACCCTAACCTCTCCCCAGAGGGTAGAGGGGAAAAGAAGTGCGATAAATCGCACCGATACAAAGGCTGCAACGGCAAAGGCGTCTGATAAATCAAACTCGCTACAAGTGCTGCAAAGATAAAGACGTCTGACTTGTCCCTTTATACGGGATAAAGCATTTATCCAATTTGGCTGTCAACCCCCGCCCCTCACGGGATAAACAGCTTCCTCAAAACATTTGCCGGCATACAGGCTCACTCAAGCTGCCGGGGATTCCAGCCGGTTTCCCCCCATTTTTGCTTTTGTATTTGTAGCGTGTCCAATTCATTGGACGTCTTTAACGTTGTGCGGCTTGTCCCGTTAGGCCGCTACACATAAAATTTTCAGGATCCCTTCCAGGGTAAACAAGCCCGGAATGACATATTTGGGATAATTAGCGATTCATATTCTTTCATGTTATTTTTGACACAACTATTATTTTCCCGCGGGCAAAATATCATTGCTCAGGTTTATTCTCTATGTCTCATAGTCAAGCATCAGCCGGCAGTTGTCCTCCGTCATAATCCTTATTTCTCCCGGGCTAATTCCATACTCATCAGACAATTTCGGAATAACAACTCTCGGAATGTATGAGAATGTCCTTCTGTCAGTGCCGCCATAAGACCACTTGAAATAGTAGGGATTGGAAGGTGAATCCAGCAGTACGGCAAAGTCGATGGATATCAATGTCCTGTTCACATGCCCTGACTTGACCAGTCTGGCAAACTGTTCATAAATCACCTTGTCCGGCAGGATATGAGGCAAACCCCACATGGTAAATATTACGTTACCGCCATGCCTGCAGATATAATCGTTTTCTTCCAATCCGGCAAAGTCCGCATGCCCGATAAAGATGTTTCCCGGGTCGGCACCAAATTCAACGAGAAGGTCGAAATCCTGACGATTGGTCTTCCATGAATGGGTTGTAATCCTTGCATTTGTTTTCCTTGACGCCATCGCCGCCGCACGACATACTTTGCGGCTCTGACCGGAGCTGGCATCCGGAGCAATCTTGATAATGCCGGCACGTACACCGCTCTCGCCAATTCCTTCTTTCAGTTCTCTTACCATGAACTCCGCTATATCATCGGCCGGCTTTTCTTTCGCCCATTCAGGCTGCCTCTCATCGATATAAAATCCGGTACTGAGCACAACGTTCAATCTTTTCCTGCCGACAATCTCCTTCCACAGGGGAATATCGCGGCCAAGGGCAATAGGAGTTACTTCAACCATTGTCCTGAAAGGCGTTTTATCCAATTCGTTCAGAAGAGGGTCAAACCATTCTTTGAGAAGCCCCCATGATGACAGAGGAAAAGACTCGTTATCCTGCGGTTGGGCAAAGAGAGGGAGATGCTCGTGAGGCAGAACAGACCCGAGTTGAAATGAATCTACAGGTCCGTTAAGAGTTTGTATTTTCCCCATGTATAATATATTACTCCCACTTTAAAAAAAATCAAGTTTAGCATACCAGGCACACATTGTTTTTTTCTGGCAATGAAATCCGGATTGTGCTATGATATTTCATCCCAGTCGTTCCTGCGGAATTGACTTTTACCTTACGATGCGATTGATTCCGACAACCCCTGGAAATTTAAATCAATAATAACCGGTAGAACTGTATCAGGAAAAAGGAGAAAGAAAATGGCAGAGGTAAAGAAAAAGAGTCTGAAAATCAATGTGAAAAACATAAAGGAATTCAATCTCCCCTACTGGGAGATAGATTCCGGTAAGGAGGGCCCGTGTTTCTTTCTGACCGCGGCACTGCACGGGTGCGAGGTGATAGGATGCGAGGTAATGAGAAGATTCTGTCCGGTGGCGGCTGAAAAGCTGGTGAAAGGCAGGATACTCCTTCTGCCTTTTTCCAATCCGCCCGCGCTGTGGAACCGCAGGCACAACCTCTATTCCTCTCCCAACCAGCCCAAAGGCATGGGTATTGACAATATCAACGGAGCGTGGCCCGGAAACCCCGGAGGACACGAGATAGAACAGCTTGCCTATATCATAAATGAAAACCTTATCAAACAGTCAACCCACAATATAGACATGCACTGCTGGAGCCGCTTCACGGTCGCAGCTTCCCTGCCGGATGACGACGAAAAACAGATAGCATTTGCCCGGGCGGCGGCCCTGCCTGCCCTGTATATATTGAAAACGGTTAAGAAACCCGAGACTCCTCCGACCAGGTTCACCCTGAGCGGATTGTTCAATTCCACGGGCAGGCTTGCATTCTCAATGGAGTTTTCAGGCCAGTACCTGCTTTCCGAAAGGGAAATAAAACTGGGATTGAGAATGCTGAGCAACTGTTCAAAGTATATGAAGATTTTTGACGGAGAGCTGGAAGGCATGGATGAACCCGTCATGCTTTTCGATTATGCGACCGAGAAAACTGAAGTACGGGCTCCCATGAACGGCCTTTTCGTGGAAAACGGGTTACAGGTTGGAGATGCCGTCAGCAAGGGAGACAGGCTCGGCATTCTTTTCAGCGACGATAACCTTGAAACAACCGAGATAACGGCTCCTGCAGACGGTTTCCTGTACGAATACGGGTGCCACAGGAGACTGATGGACGTGGACCTTGCCGACCAGCATCCGTATGCCGACAAGGGAGATGTCCTGGCTATTATAAGGACAGGCAAAATACTCAAATAAACAACGATTTCTTCTCAACCGGATTTTCCTGTTTGCAGGTGATACCGGGCGTGGGACGCAGCCTTCTTTCAGGCATCAGAAAAACCACTGGAACTTGAGATACAACACGTCGGGAGAAAAAGAAAATTCATCAGTTTCGCTGCAATTAAAAAGTATGTAACCGAGTTCAAACTCGGTGTTGGAGCTTGACGAATATTTAACAAGCGGGTTAAGATATAATCCTCCGTCGTTAAGGTTTTTCACGGCATATGTCCCAAGCCTGAAAAGCGGTGTGATTTCACAGTCGAGCCATCCGAAAATGTAGTCTCTCGCAAGGAATTGTTTTTTTCCTTCAAAAAGGGCCTCCCACTCATAAAGGTCTCTGTTATCCGTTCCCTCGTTATTCCTGTAATACTCCAGGCCCATTTTCAATTTCCGGGCAAAAGCCCTGTCCAGTCCGGCAATGATTTCTGTATCGCCGCTTTCCGCATACCTCAATGAAGTGTGAAATTCCGTGTTCCAGAAAGTTCTGGAAATATCAAGCCCCAGGGAAAACTCGCTGTCGTCTACAACACTTAACGCAACGTCGGCTTCCAGTATTCCCGTCCTGTACTTAACAGCCCTGACCGGTTCTCCCCGTTTACCTTCTCCGGCAAGCACAGCAGAAACCGCTGTTGTCTCATTGAGAAAAATTTCAACGTTCAAGGCATCCGCACCCTGCCTTTCCTCCCTCTCGTACAAAAGAGGATTGGCGGGATAGAAAGGGTCAGTCGGATGCCATGCCCTGCCGGTTCCCCAGCCTATCGCTTGCCTTCCCGCCTTAATATCCATATTGGACAGGGAGACATCAAGAAACATCCGGTTGATGTAATGCCTGGCATACAGGCTGTCCCCGTCAATAATGACATTCTCAAGTTCCCAGAATTGAGAAGGCTCCATCTGCCTGGTAACATTGAAAGGAAAGCTCCCGACTATGTTCCCGGAATGGACTTCAACGGCATATTCGGCAAAAAAACTTACATTTTCGCTGAAATCAACGTCAGCACACAGCCGAAGACGGTTTAAAAAGTCCGTGTAGACATTATCCTGCGGGAAATCCATAAGGGAGATAATTGACTTATAATTACCGGAAAAAGATACGCCGGGAGAATAGCCATTTCCTATTCCCCATGATGAAAAACAGGATAAGATAAAAAATGATATGAATAATTGGAATATATTTGCGGTTCTCATTCAGGTTTTCCCTGTAATTTTACCGTCTCTCAGGTAAACAATCTGCCTCGCTTCCCTGAGCACCGATTCATCGTGGGTGGCAAATATGAAGGTAATATTTTTTTCGGAATTCAAACGTTTCATCAGCTCGACAAGATTGTGGGAATTGGCGGAATCAAGGTTCGCGGTAGGTTCGTCGGCCAGAACCAGAGAAGGGCCTGAAACAACCGCCCTCGCCACTGCAATTCTCTGCTGCTGCCCTCCGCTCATGGCGGCAGGTCTGCGGTCTGCAAGTCCTTCAAGTCCGAGTTCTTTCATGATTCCGTTCACGGCAATTTCTCTCTTTTCTATGCTCCATCCCTGCAGCATCAATGGAAACTCTATGTTCTCGCGTGCAGTGAGAACAGGTATCAGGTTTAATTCCTGGAAAACGAAGCCAAGCTTCTTTAATCTGAAATCGGAAAGCTTTGCCCTGCTGAGAGCCGTTATATTTTCGTTCTCGATAAAAATATCGCCCGATGTGGGTTTGTCAATCCCCCCAATGAGATTGAGCAGAGAAGTTTTGCCCGAACCCGAAGGCCCTGCTATACAGCAAAATCCCCCTCTCTCTACGGAGAAATCAATGGAATCTACTGCAATAACCTTGAATCCCCCGTTGTATACCCTGCTGACATTTTCAAGCCTTATAAGTTTATCATCCGTCATATGTGCCGTATTGTCTTTATTGTATCCATATGAGCTGCCTTGAGAGCAGGAAATATGGAAATAATCGTTGAACTCGCCAGAATAAATAACGAAGACAGTACAACCTGCCGCCATTTTACAACAGGCAGTATCCTTGTTTCCAGTCCTATGAACCTGGACACTCCCGCGGAAAAAGAAGAAAGGTTGACTCCGTGATTGCAGAAATATATCATGCCGAGCAATGTGATTATTATCCCGCACAGGATACCCAGCATCCCAAGAAAGAACGATTCCCAGAGGACCATGCCCACAATCTGGCCGGGACGCGTGCCTATTGCAGACATTATTCCGAATTCCGTAAACCTTTCATGGATAGACATAAGCATCGCATTCATAACTGCCACCGCTACAATAAGGGATATGATGGTCATAAGAATCCTTTGCATCGCAACGTCAAGGGCTATAAGCTGAACAATATCGGGTGCAATTTCTTTCCATGAAAGGACTTCCAGTTCCCTGCCGCTCACCCTTTCGCTTATTTTATTTTTTACGTAATCAACCCTGTCAGAACGTTCCACGAAAAGAACCACTTCAGAGACATTATCCCCGTAATTAAGCATCGCCTGTGCGGCAGCAAGGGGTATCCAGACGAAAGAGCGGTCAATATCCGGATTGCCCGTCCTGCATATACCCGAAACCCGGAACGCATCCGCCGAAAGAGAACCGTCAAAAGATTGGGACATCAGTACCAGTTTTTCTCCCAGTTCCATTCGCAGATTTTCAAAAAGGAATTCTCCGACAAGACATGAATGGATATTTTTATCGCCTCCGTCAAGATATTCTCCTTCAAGAACGGACCGTTCAAGTATGGTAACATCTTTTTCCCTGCCCGCTTCAATTCCAATAGCCATTACGGCCTGGGAATTGGTCGAGGTGCTTGCCAGCGCCTGGAACTTCACGCGTTTTGAGAAAGCCTTTATGTAAGGAATGCCTTCAATAAGCTCTTTATCGGACAGCTCAAAATACTTGTCCACGGTTGGATTCCTGTGAAAATCATCAGAGTGTATCTGGATATGCCCCATGAAAACGCGCACCGCGTTTTCAATCATCTTTTCATGGAAACCGTCATACAGGGAATTGGAAATGATAAGGGTTGCCAGTCCCATTCCGGCAATGAGTACGGTAAGAAACGAACGTCTTCCGTTTCTTCTTACGTTTCTCCATGCAATAAGAATAAAGGTTTTGCAGGTCATTTTTTTAGGCTGCGGAGAGAAAAAATATCTTTTTTTATGGGGCTGTCAAACTTGATTTTGTGATATTTCAAAATGGTATAAGTCTCTTGTTTTCTTACGCTGGTCATTTTCCATTCGGATGGGAACATTTTCCCTCCCATGGACTTGAGTTCTGAAAACTCAAGAATCTTAACCAGGCGTCCTTTTTCATCATAAAACTCCTGCCTCATGGGAAGGTAATCCCTGCCGACAAGAAAAACCTGCTTGCCCCAGACAACCGGCACGCCCGGCGCAGGCAAAGATTCTATTATCCAGCAGTCTTTCCCTTCCAGCGTTTCTGTCCCGGCTACCCTGTGGCTGTAATCATCAACAAGGGTAGTTGCCTTCATCATGTCGTCGTAAGTAAAATCGCTTCCCATCCAGGGCTGCATCATCATTGAATGGTTGATTTTCATTTCCTGTTCCACATTGGGATGATAAAACCATATAAGGCTGCCCCGCTTTAGAGTTGCCTGTCCCGCTTCCTTGGCAGGGGCAACGATTTTTATGAGAGTATTATCTTTGCCGGACATCCAGAAGTCCATCTCAATATGCCTGCTCCAGCCGGGAGTCTTTATTGACATCGAAGCCTTTCCATAGCTCGACTCTCCCCTCATGTTTTGTTCCATTTTCTTCACGATTTCCACACCTGAAAGCGTTTCGGAAAAAGAGGGGAAAACTGGGCAGATTATTGCAGGCAGAAGAAGACACGCATAGATAAAAACGGATTTGTATTTTTTCATAATATAATTTCCCGAAAACCAGAAACGATATTTTATTCTTTCTGGCCCATTTTGTCAAAATACGGGTGGAAACCGGAGCTTGCAGAAGAATTGCCCATGGCCGTGCCGGGGAGATATCGCAGAGAAATTTTCCGGATAAAATCATTCAATATGAACTTTTCTTTTCCTGAAAAAATACTTGCAGATTTCCATGGCCAGCAGGGGAAATGTTGAAATGACAATAATAATCAGCCATTCAAAAACTTCGAGAGGTTCTGTCTTGAATATTTTGCGGCCGAAAGCAAAGTAGACCACCGTAACCTGCAGAATGAATGAAACGGAAACTGCAAGAACAAGTTTCAAGTTGCTGAATATTCCGAGCTTGAAAACGGATATTTTCATGCTTCGGCAGTTGAAGGCATGGAAAAGCTGGGCACATGCAAGCACGACGAATGCCGCTGTTCTTGCACGCCCCAATCCTTTACCTTCGACATAGAGGACAAAAATGAAAGCCAGAAGGCTGCATACCGCTATAAAAGCGCCCTGAAGCAGCATAAGCATGGCCCTTTGCCTGGTCACAACGGGCTCTCCGGGCTTTCGGGGCTTCCTGCTCATTATGCCGGGTTCTATGGGGTCCACCCCGAGGGCGAGGGCAGGCAGTCCGTCTGTTACAAGGTTTACCCAGAGAATATGTATCGGCAAAAGCGGAACCGGCATGCCTGCGAGAGCCGCCGTGAACATGACAAGTATCTCTCCCGTATTGCACGAAAGGAGGTAATGCACAAATTTCCTTATATTGTCATAAATGCCCCTTCCTTCTTCAATGGCGGAAACTATGGAAGCGAAATTGTCATCCGTCACAACCATGTCTGACACTTCCTTTGTAACATCTGTCCCCGTAATGCCCATCGCCACGCCTATGTCTGCCTCTTTGACGGCAGGAGCATCATTCACGCCGTCTCCGGTCATGGCAACAATCTGTTCTTTCCTGCGCCATGCCCTGACAACCCTCAGCTTGTGTTCCGAAGAGACCCTTGCGTAGACGGATATATCCTCAATCTTATCCATGAGCTGCCCATCGTCCAATCCGTCCAGCTCTTCACCGCTGTATGCCAGCGAACCTTCACGGAAAAGCCCGAGTTCGCGGGCAATGGCAATTCCCGTATTCTTATGGTCCCCAGTAATCATGACGCTTCTTATCCCTGCCTGCCTGCACATGGAAACAGCATCTTTCACCTCGGGTCTCGGAGGGTCAATCATGGCTATCAGTCCCAGGAATGTCAGATTTTTTTCGACAAGTTCGGATTCGTAGCTGCCAGTTGATTTATCCACATCACGCATGGCAACTGCCAGGACTCTCATTGCGCTGTCGGCAAACTGAACGTTTGATTCAAGTATTTTCTGTTTATCTTTTTCAGTTATGGATACGGCTTTTCCCTCGTTTTCAATATGACTGCAGTCTTCCAATATTCCCTCCGGCGCGCCCTTGACAAACGCTGTTACTGCTTCGTTATTTTTGCGTATAACGGTCATCTTCTTGCGTTCAGAGTCAAAGGGTATTTCGTCTATGAAAGGAAACTCCTTCTCCATGGATTCCTTCCATATACCTGCCTTCGCTGCCGCAGTCAAAAGGGCGGCCTCGGTCGGGTCGCCGACTATCCTGTATCCATCTCCGCTTTTGACCAACCGGGCACCGTTACACAAAACCGACGCCTTCAACAATTGATGCAGCCTTAAGTTGCTTGCGGCATCCACAGGTTTTCCGTCTAAAATATATTCCCCTTTCGGTTCATAGCCGACCCCTGTAACATTAAAAATGTCGTCACCCGCCAGGACCGCCTGGACTGTCATCTCATTTTTGGTAAGCGTGCCCGTTTTGTCGGAACAAATAACCGTCGTGCATCCAAGAGTTTCAACCGACGGGAGTTTCCTTATCAGAACATTTCGTTCTATCATTCTCTGGACGCTGAGGGCCAAAACTATGGTGACCACGGCAGGAAGTCCTTCGGGAATAGCCGCTACTGCAAGACTGACAGCAGTCAAAAACACGTCGGCTATCTCCCCTCCGCGAAGCCATTCAAGAAGGAAAACAAGCGCCACCAGGACAAAACAGGCTTTGACAATCCATTTGCTGAATTCTTCCAGTTTGCGCTGAAGCGGCGTGGATTCATGCCTTATCTCCTGTATCATGCCGGCAATCTTCCCGAGCTCTGTATTCATCCCCGTGTAAATAACAACCGCCTTAGCCCTTCCCGAAACCACGGATGTCCCCATGTATATCATATTTGCCCTCTCGGCCAACGGGGTATCCCGTTCTTTCAGTGCTGAGACAGTTTTAAGAACAGGCGTTGATTCGCCTGTCAGGCTTGCTTCCTCAACGCTGAAATTGGAAGTGTGCCAGGCAATGCGGCAATCGGCCGGAACATGGTCGCCAGGCTCAAGCTCAACCACGTCTCCGGGAACAAGCATGGCGGAAGGTATGACATTATGCTTGCCGCCGCGTATAACCTTGGTATTTGGGGAAGCCATCTTTTTCAATGCATACAAAGATTTTTCGGCCTTGTATTCCTGGATAAAACCGAGTATGGCGTTCAATATGATGATTACAACAATAACAAGAGCGTCCACCCATTCCCCGAGGAAGCCTGAAACCAAAACTGCGCCGAACAATACCCAGATGATAAAACTTTTGAATTGTTCGAGGAATATCGAGAAAGGAGAACGCCCCTGTTTTTCTTCAAGCCTGTTAGGGCCGTATTTGCCCAATCTTTCTGAGGCCTCGGCTTCGGTCAGACCTTTGTCTAAATCTGTAGCAAGATTTTTTTTCACTTCCTCTACAGGCAGATTCCAGGATTGCTCCATTTATAATTTCTCCTGTTTACGCATACATTGAACTGTTTAATGCAGAAAATTGAAAAGTTCTTTTAAAAGCCGGAAGAAAGTCCCTGGTTAATTCTAAAAATACTTGTTTTTTTCAGAAGGTATATTAAACCACCCCTTTTGCATGCTGTCAAATTCACATGTTTTCTAAAATCCCGCCATAAGGACATTATAACTGCGGAAGAAGAAGGTTAAATTGAAGAAGGTTAAATTTGACATATTACATATTAAGGGTTAAAATCTCATAACTTTTTCCATGATGAAGACAGCAGAATTCTGCAGGACGGGCGGCGTCACAATCATACGCACATTGCCGCCTTAACCGGAGGAACCCATGAAAAAACCGGCCTTTTTTAAAAC
>Ga0116144_10006432_pt1 | contig 10258 bp, 8 predicted proteins | sample AD_UKC035_MetaG_FD_89746 | JGI IMG/M metagenome (GOLD analysis project Ga0116144, IMG submission 89746) | Active sludge microbial communities of municipal wastewater-treating anaerobic digesters from USA - AD_UKC035_MetaG | ecosystem: Engineered > Bioreactor > Anaerobic > Digestate | place: USA...
ATCCCAAAACAAGGTTGCTCAACAAAAAGGTAGTTTCTCTTTCCTGCCAGTTCACATCCGGTTGTGTTTCCTGATCGGGATCGAAGATATACCCCGTCTTCATCAGGCTGCCCCGATACTTAACCTTTATGTAACTCTCCAGACAGGGAGTTTCTCCGGTGCCTGATTCAGTTACCCGGTAGCGCACGTTGTTTTTGATTTCCGTATCGGCAATATCAATCTCATTGTTTTCCAGATATTGCACAATCAACAAGGAATCAGAACTTAGTTTTGCCTGACTGGGTGCGATTAGCCTGCTTTCGGCTACTTCTTTTGTACACGTTGTACCTTTCTTATCGTCATCATCATCTTTGCAACTTTGAATAAGCAGCAGGCCGGCAACCAGCACCGGCAACCAGCATACAGCCATTATTTTCCTTGCAACCTTCATTGTACTTATTTCGCTTTTACAATCTCTACCAACTCCATTTCAAACACCAGGATTGAATTTTCGGCTATCACTTCACTTCTGCGTCTGTTGCCGTACGCCAGGGTAGAAGGAATATACACGGTCATTTTAGAGCCTTGGTTCATTAAGGTTAACGCTTCTTCCCAACCAGATATTACAGATTGAGTGCCCAACATTAACTTGAGTGGCTCGTATGGACGTTGTGCATTATAGGCATTGTTTGCTTTAGCAACCGATTCAATGCTGGAATCGAAAAATGTTCCGTCCAGCAACGTGCCGGTATAATTAACTCTTACCTGCTGACCTGTTTGTGCATTGGGGCCTACACCTGGTTTTGAAATTACATAACGCAGGCCGGAAGCTGTCTTTTTAGCCACAATTGCTTTCTCTTTCAAAAATAAATCAATCGCGACTGTATCTTTTCCCAGTTGTTCTTTTTCAGCCTTCAACGCTTCTTCGTTTTGTTTGGTCATAAATTCTTTTTGCATTTCCAGGGCACGCTCTTCGGTAACTACATCGGTTACGCCAATCTGGAATGTAAAGTTTGCAGTGCTATCTACGCCAGGCGGAATTGGCGAGCGGAATGTTTTGGCAAAAAGTTCTTTAGCCGGAACCTGGAATGTAACGCTATCACCTTTGCCCAACATTTGTACTACTTCCATTACCGGATCAACACCCATGGCAGAGTCCACCTTAATCATAGTGGGAAATGGATTCGTACGGCTATCCGACCATACAGAATCTTTTCCATCCTTAAACAAAAAGGTAATCACCATAATCTGGCCGTTGGCAGCCACATCCGCACCGCCTGATTTTACCATTGTAAATTTTAGACCCGAAGGAGTTTCTTTCGTTTTCGTACAAGCCATTAATAAGCCAGCAACACACACACTCAGCAAAAAGGATTTTTTCATTTGAATTGAATTATAAGTTTTAATCTTGGTTTAGTTGTTGTTGATACTCCGGCAAAATACGGAGCAGTTTCTTTAGCGTTTCATCCAACGAAAGTTTGGATTGGCCACCACTTGCATTGCGATGCCCTCCGCCTTCAAAATGTTTTCGGGCTAGTTCGTTTACTGAAAAATTGCCGAGCGAGCGAAACGAGAGTTTAATTTCTTCTTTGCGGTCGTACATCAGTACGGCCATCTTCACACCTTTAATGGAAAGCCCGTAATTTACCAGCCCCTCGGTATCGCCTGTTTGCGCGCCAAATCTTTTCAGTTCGTCCTGGCTCAGGGTCATATACGCAGTACGATACTCGGGCAACACCACTAACTTTTCGCTCAACACATATCCCGTAAGGCGCAACCGCTCTATCGTATTGGTATCGTAAATCTGTTGGGCCACATCGTGTGGGTTTGCCCCGTACTCCACCAGTTGCGAGGCAATTTCAAACTCGCGATGGCGGGTATTATTATGTTTAAAACTTCCGGTATCGGTCATCAGGCCGGCATAGAGGCAAGTGGCTATGGATGCATCAAACTGGTCTTTCATGCCCAGTTCCTCGATCAACTCAAAAATTAACCCCGCTGTGGAGGCCGAGGCCGGATCCCACTGTTCAAATGCAGCAAACTTTTCCGGTTCCAGGTGGTGATCGATCAACACCCGGGTAGCACTTGCCTGGCGCACCCTATCGCCCAGGCTATTAATGCGCGAAAGGTTTGAAAAATCCAGGCAAAATATGATTTCGGCTTGAGCAATGAGTTCGGCCGCCCTGGCTTCCAGGGCCGGATTTTCCTTTGAAAGGGCCAATACGGTTTCGTTTCCGGGCATCCAGGCAAGAAAATCGGGGTAATCGCTGGGTGTAATAACAGTAACCCGGTGGCCCGATTTTTTAAGAAAAGCGGCCAATCCGAGCGAAGAACCAAGCGCATCGGCATCGGGCTTGAAGTGGGTAACAATTACCACTTTTGCCGGTTTGCTGATTAGCGACTTAAAAGCATTTAGATTCTTCATCGAAGCGGCAAAAATGGGAATTTTAATTGGGAGTGCATAACCCTTAATTCCTGCCGAAAACCGGTTGCATAAAGCTTTCAAAAATCATTTTGTAGCACGCGCTACCCTATTGCTTAAAAAGTTATTTTTGCGGCCAAATTATGTGCAGGAATGCCCTCAAGACCTTCGGAATTATAGCACCTTAAGAGTGCTTTTGTGTCTTGGTGTCACCCGTTCAAAAAAATTGAAATAAATTAAAAACTAATAAAATGGCAGGAAACAGAACGTTTACAATGATTAAGCCCGATGCAGTAAGTGCAGGAAACACAGGCGCAATTACCAAAATGATTGAAGAAGCCGGCTTCCGTATTGTGGCCATGAAAAAAGTTAAACTAAGTGCCGAACTGGCCGGTAAGTTTTACGAAATTCATAAAGCCCGGCCCTTCTATGGCGAGTTGTGTGCTTATATGAGCAGCGGTGCCATTGTGCCGATGATCTTAGAAAAAGACAATGCGGTAGAAGATTTTCGCAAGTTGATTGGTGCCACCGACCCTGCCAAGGCAGCCCCCGGTACAATACGCGCTTTATTTGCAAAATCTATTGATGCAAATGCCATTCATGGTTCAGACTCTGATGAGAATGCCGCCATTGAGGGCAACTTCTTCTTCTCGCAATTCGAGCGATTTTAATGTTACCGGTTTCTGGTTACAGGTTGCCGTAGTCAGCGCCAGTAACCAGAAGCCGGCAACCAGTACCTTTTTTTCTTTCCGGTTATTCCTTCATCCTAAAGTCTATGAGCTACATCAATCCCTCCTACTCCGAAAAATTTGAAAGCCGTCACAACGCACCAGACCAAAAGCAGATCGAAGAAATGCTGAAGGTGGTAAAAGCAAAATCGGTAGATGAAGTGATTGACCAAACCATACCGGCCGGCATCCGGTTAAAAAAGAAATTAAACCTGCCTGCCGCTCAATCTGAGTATGAGTTTCTGAACAGTTTCAAAAAACTGATCTCAAAAAATAAGATTTACAAATCGTACATCGGTACCGGTTATTATAACTGCATTACCCCGGGTGTTATTCTGCGCAACATTTTGGAAAACCCGGGTTGGTACACAGCGTACACCCCGTACCAGGCCGAAATTGCACAGGGTCGCATGGAAGCGTTGATCAATTACCAAACCATGGTGATTGATCTTACGGGCATGCAGATTGCCAATGCCTCGTTATTGGATGAGGCCACCGCTGCGGCCGAAGCCATGCATTTGCTGTATGCTTCGCGCAAAGCCAATAAGAAAAATGCAAACACCTTATTTGTTGATGAAAATACTTTTCCACAAGTAATTGATTTATTAAAAACCCGTTCGGAACCTATTGGCGTGAAATTGCAAGTGGGCAATCTTGATAAACTCGATATTACCAATCTGGATTTGTTTGCTGTTTATCTTCAAAACCCAGATAACAATGGGGCAGTAAAAGATTACACAACCTTTATCGAATCGGCCCACGAGAAAGAAGTGTTTGTAGTAATGGGTGTTGATTTGATGAGCCTGGTACAGATAAAATCACCGGGCGAAATGGGAGCTGATGTAGTAGTGGGCAACTCGCAACGTTTTGGTGTACCGATGGGTTTTGGCGGACCGCATGCTGCCTTCTTTGCAACCAAAGATGAATTTAAACGCCAGATACCCGGAAGAATAATTGGTGTTTCTATTGATGCCTCCGGAAACCCCGGCTACCGCATGGCATTGCAAACCCGCGAGCAGCACATTCGCAGAGAGAAAGCTACCTCCAACATTTGTACTGCACAGGTATTGCTTTCGGTAATGGCCAGCATGTATGCGGTATATCATGGCCCGGAGGGGTTAAAGAAAATTGCAGGCCGCATTCATGGCCTGGCCCAACTGCTCGAAAACAGTTTGGCAAAGCTTGGTGTTAAGCAAGTAAACGCACACTACTTCGATACATTAAAGCTGGCTGTAGCCGATAAAAATTCTATCAAACAAAAAGCTGAGGCAGCCGGCATTAACTTCAGGTATTTTAATGATAACCACATTGGTATTTCGATTGATGAAACTACCAGCGTAGCGGACATCAACACAATTTTATCCGTATTTGGTAGTGCCACGGCAGATGGTAAACCAGAGACCGTTAAACTTCCCGGCTCCCTCATTCGTACTTCACCATTCCTCACTCACCCGGTATTCAGCACGCACCACTCCGAACACGAAATGCTGCGCTACATCAAGAAATTAGAGAACAAAGATTTAAGCATGGTGCATTCCATGATTTAGCTGGGATCGTGTACCATGAAGTTGAATGCCACCACCGAAATGATTCCGGTAACGTGGCCTGAGTTAGGACAAATACATACTTTCGCTCCGGCAGATCAAACACAGGGTTATCTGGAAATGATTACCAACCTGGAAAACTGGTTGAAAGAAATAACAGGGTTTACGGGAGTATCGTTACAACCCAACAGCGGGGCACAAGGTGAGTACGCAGGGTTAATGACCATTCGTGCATATCATGAAAGTCGCAACGATGGTCATCGCACAGTTTCACTCATTCCTGCATCGGCACATGGTACCAATCCGGCAAGTGCGGTAATGGCGGGTATGGAAGTAGTGGTGGTAAAATCAGATGCCGAAGGAAAAATTGATGTGGCCGATCTGAAAGCCAAAGCGGCACAATATAAAGACAAGCTCTCGTGCTTAATGGTAACCTACCCTTCCACACACGGGGTGTTTGAAGAATCTATTATTGAAATCTGCGAAACCATTCACGCCAATGGCGGATTGGTGTATATGGATGGCGCCAACATGAATGCACAGGTTGGGTTAACATCGCCCGCCAACATTGGTGCCGATGTGTGCCACCTTAACCTCCACAAAACATTTTGTATTCCGCACGGTGGTGGCGGCCCTGGCATGGGTCCTATTTGTGTAAACGATAAACTAAAACCTTTCTTACCAGGCCATGCCGTGGTAAAAACCGGAGGCGACAAAGCAATTAACGCCATATCGGCTGCGCCCTATGGCAGCGCCAGCATTCTGATTATCTCTTACGCCTATATTGCTATGATGGGTGGCGAAGGATTAACCAATGCCACCAAGATGGCCATCTTCAATGCAAACTATATTAAAGAACGCCTGGCGCAACACTTTAAAATTCTTTACACGGGAGCCAACGGACGCTGCGCGCACGAAATGATTGTGGACTGCCGCGACTTTAAAAAAGCCGGTATTGAAGTGGAAGACATTGCCAAGCGGTTGATGGACTACGGATTTCATGCGCCAACCGTATCATTCCCGGTGGCGGGTACATTAATGATTGAACCAACCGAAAGCGAACCGAAAGCAGAGATGGATCGGTTTATCGAAGCGTTGATTGAAATCAGAAATGAAATACGTGAAGTGGAAGAAGGCAAAGCCGATAAGGAAAACAATGTGCTGAAACATGCACCACATACGGCCGCTGTTATTACAGCCGATGAGTGGACCAGGCCTTACAGCCGGCAAAAAGCAGCCTATCCATTGGCCTTTGTAAAAGATGCCAAGTTCTGGCCCAGTGTTAGCCGTGTGGACAATGCCTATGGCGACCGGAATCTGGTTTGCAGTTGTTTACCTTTGGATGAATACGAAAAAGCTGAAGCATAAGCATCAACTGAGTACCGTTTTCACTTCATTCAAAATTGGTTATCTTGTGATAACCAATTTTTTTATAAGCATGGTTCTGGTAATATTCACTCTAATGCAATCTCAAAAAAACTTTTTCGGATACGAATAGTACAATTTACAACCGGTAAAAAATCAAACTGGCGATCTTGAAAAATCCTGCTTTTTCCGACACACAACAACTACCGTGGTGGACCTGGCTTGCCCCATTTGTGCTTTTTCATTTAGCAGCTCAGGCATCACAACTATTCATCTTCGATCAGGGAGTAAGTACTTTTTACATACCCACAGCTATTGCTGTTGTGTTGGTAAACTGGTGGGGTTTTGCACGTGTTGTGCCAGCGCTGTACCTGGTGGCAACTCTTAACACGTACTATTGGGGCATTGAAGATTGGCGCCTGTGGCCGGTTCTATCCGCTCCTGAAGTTATTGGTGTTATTACCTCCTATCTTTTGTTCAGAAAAGTAACCCATGGAAAATACTGGTTACCCAATACCAATCAACTAATCTGGTTTATTGTATTGGCACTGGCAATACCCATTACAGTTGAACTACTCCTGCTTCAATGCACGCTGATTTATTTAGACTACCAGACATGGGAAAATTTTGGCGAACTATTTCTTCGAAACTGGTTGGGCGAATTTATGGCCAACTTTGGAATTACCATTCCTCTGTTGTTTTCGGTAACACCCTTTCTGCAACAAAAAGGATGGTTACTGGAATCGCCCCGGCCACCGTTAGTGCGACCGGCACCATATACCTGGCTGAAGCGTATTGAAATAATACTTGTAGGTGGTGTACTGATCGTGCTCTCCTTGCTAATTCCCTTCGAGCAATATTGGTTCATTTATGGAATAGTATCGCTCTATGTAGCTATTCGGTTTGGTTTTGGCGAAGCCGCATTCTGTAACCTGTTTATCTTTCTGCTTACGTATGTTATACCATCTACCATTACTGGTTCGCCCGATCATTTATTCAGTTCAAAAAATATTTTGTTTACTGTTTTTCTGGGTAACATCCTGCTCTCAGTATTTGCAGCAATCATCGGCCGGGTTATTTCGGATTTACATCAGGTAGAGAATCTCCTCCATCAGCAAAATCAGGAATTAGAAAATACCAATAAAGAACTTGATCGTTTTGTGTACAGCGCTTCGCACGACCTGAGTGCTCCGCTTAAATCTATTCAAGGGCTGGTTGCCATTTCCAAATTGGAGACCGGAGATAAATCTACACAAGCATACCTCAATGAAATTGAAAAAAGTGTTTTAAGACTGGATTCATTTATTGCCGAAATTCTGGATTACTCACGCAACAAGCGCCTTGCCCTTGCACCCGAACAAATCCAACTAAAAAACCTTTGCCAGGAAATTCTGGATAACTTAAAATACCTGGAAAATTATCATAAGCTAATGCTGGACCTGAGTGAGTTTGAGCAAGAAACCATTCAGCAAGATAAAGTACGATTGAAAATTATCCTGAGTAACCTCATTTCAAACGCAATTAAGTTTCAGAAAAAAGATCCGGAACACCAGCCTATGCTCAAAATATCAACCAGGCGGCAATCATCAAAAATTCTGATTCGAATTGAAGATAACGGTGAAGGCATACCACCCGGCCTAAGCCCAAAAATCTTTGACATGTTTTACCGCGCATCCGATAAAGCCACAGGTTCTGGACTTGGGTTGTATATTGCACGCGAATCGGCTCATAAGATTGGCGCCATCATCCGTCATGAGTCTGATTATGGCAAAGGTTCTGTTTTTACCCTTGAAGTTCCGGAACTATGAAACATGTATTACTTGCTGTTGGCCTGGCATTCGCTATTAGTGCGCAGGCTCAAAAAAATTATACAGGGTTCCCGTCTTTGGTTTGGCCCAAGTTGTATGACATTACCTATCAGAAAGACCCCAAAGGTGAATTTGATAAACCTATCTTCACGAAGGAAGTAAAAAACCTGAACGGAAAAGAAGTTGTGCTGCCGGGATACATCATCCCTTTTCAAGGTGTAACCAAAGAGACACATTTTATGCTTTCATCGCTGCCCATCAATGCCTGTTTTTTTTGTGGTGTGGGTGGCCCCGAAGGAGTGGCCGAAGTTTTTTTGAGCAAGGCCATTTCTTATACCGATAAGCCCGTTGAGATTAAAGGCAAGCTTGTTTTAAATGACAGTAACCCGGAGCAGATGATTTACTTGTTGGTGGATGCAGAGTTTCTGGGTGAGATTGACTTCTAAAAGAAGTCAATCTATTTCAACCCATACTGATCAATCAAATACACCATCGCAGCAATTGCTGCTGCTCCAAGTTCCAGTTCGCGTTTGTCCACTTTATCAAGGGTATCTTCGGCTGAGTGGTGATAGTTAAAATAGCGCTGCGAATCAGGAAGAAAACCCAACAACGCAACACCCTGGCTGGCTAATGGCCCAATATCGGCACCTCCACCTTCGGCAGTAAAGTCAGAGAGTCCGTAGGGTTCCAGCAAGGATTTCCAACTTTGCACCTTCGCCTTGGCAATAGCATCGGTAGGTACTGTAAAGCCACGCGGCACAAAACCACCCCGATCCGATTCAATGGCGGCAATGTGCTTTTCTTTATTTGTTGCGGCCAGTTCGGCATACTTTAATCCGCCACGCAATCCATTTTCTTCATTCATAAACATAACTGCGCGAAGGGTGCGCTTCGGCCTAAAGCCCATTTGCTTAAACAACCGCAGCACTTCAATGGACTGAACACAACCGGCACCATCATCGTGTGCCCCCTGGCCCAAGTCCCACGAATCTAAATGACCACCCACCACAATAATCTCGTCCGGATATTCGCTACCCCGGATTTCGCCAATTACATTGAACGATGGAGCATCCTCCAATGTAACAGAGTGATTTTCGAGATACACTTGCAAATCTTTTTCTTCTTTCAACAACCGGCTTAAGCGTTCGGCATGAAGGGTACTAATAGCCAATGCAGGAATCTTTACTACATTGGCTGCATAACGCATACTTCCGGTATGTGGATAGTCTTCGAGATTCGATCCCATGGAGCGAACCAAGGCAGCCACTGCTCCCAACCGGGCAGCTTCAGATGCCCCATTGGCACGTTGTTCCACCGCTCCCCCATAAGCAGTAAAGGTGTTCATTTGCGTAGGATCCATCGCGCGATTAAAAAATACAATTTTATCTTTAACTCCCGCAGTGCCTAAGGCTTTCAGTTCCTCAAAACTTTTTACTTCAACAATATTTGCTGTTATGCCCATGGGGCCGGTACCAATCGTTCCACCCAATGCACAAACATTTACCGGAATGGTTCCCTGCTTGCGCGAAATAATTTTTCCAACTTCTTTTTGACCGCGTATCCAATGGGGCACCATTACGGGCTGCAACCAAACGGAATCAAAGTCGAGCCTTTCCATTACGTGCCTGCTCCACTCTACGGCCGCAGCAGCCCCGGGCGAACCAGATAAACGTGGCCCAACAGTGGTACATAAGTCGTGAAGCATTTCATAGGATTGACCTTTACTTAACGCCAGATCAAAAATTTGTTTAATGGCAGCTTGATCTTTGTTTTGCGGAAAGCAGGTTGTATGAACAACAATTGATAAGAAAATCGAAATAAATATTCTCATGGTGCTGAAATTATCCTGACTGATTTAAGAATTATCCATGATAATCCGGATATTTTAGTTAAGAAACAAAATTCCATCCAGATTACGGCTGATGAAAATTTTACTTTCCATTGTTTCCTACCTCCCCCATTGTTTGGGAGCCCGGTTACACCACGGAACTAAAATACTTCTAGAAGCCATCTCAAAAATACACTTTAGGATGAATGTCATGTCGGATTTATTCCGGCATCCCAACCTTTCTGCACAGATTCCGAGATCGCGGAACGCTGTCCGCGATGACAAAGTATTTTTGAGATGGCTTCTAATAAATTCTGCCAATACCTTCCAGAAATTTAATTTCCGGGTGGGTTGTCCATCCGTCATCATCATCAATAAAATCAAACAACCAAATTACAGAGGTTAATCATCACCAACCCTAAAACTGGTTTATTTGAATAAATCCTCATGCTGGGCCCCTATTTCCACCTTGCTGCATAATCAATAGCAACAAAACCAATCCAAACAATTTGAAATACAGGTTTTACCATCGAAATTCGATACAAAATTCTACCCATGGCATTTTTGTTTGAATCGTTTGAGGG
>Ga0116144_10006436_pt1 | contig 10249 bp, 7 predicted proteins | sample AD_UKC035_MetaG_FD_89746 | JGI IMG/M metagenome (GOLD analysis project Ga0116144, IMG submission 89746) | Active sludge microbial communities of municipal wastewater-treating anaerobic digesters from USA - AD_UKC035_MetaG | ecosystem: Engineered > Bioreactor > Anaerobic > Digestate | place: USA...
AACGTCTGGGGGCCGCCCTGCTGCGCTGGCTGCCTTACCTGGCACTGTTTGGCGCCTATGTGGCCTGGCGTTTACTGGCCCCGACCACTGGGGCGCCTGATCCCAACAAGCCGCAGCTTTTGTTGGATCTGTTTACGCGGCCGGGGCCGACGATTTTGCACTTCATCCAGCTGATTATTCAGGATGTGGTTTTTATCATGGAGACCAGCTGGCACAGCACCCTGCAGCCGGCCCGGTTTGATTTGACCACCCCATTTAATCTCATCACACTGGCGGTCAGTCTGGTGGCTGGTCTGGCGGTGGCTATTTACCTGGCCCGCCTGCAAACGGGTGCCGAACCACCGCGTTCCTGGTGGCGGCCGGCCTTGCTGCTGGGTCTGGCCGCGTTGATCTGCGGTGGGATGCCCATCTGGTCCACCGGGCGCCAGGCGCTCAGCGGCGGCTTTGCCGATCGCTATGTGCTGGCCTCACTGTGGGGGGCCGCCCTGGTCTGGATCGCCCTGATGCAGGCGGTAAGCGACATCCGCCCGGCGCGGGCAATCATCCTGGGTCTGCTGGTCGGACTCAGCGTTGGACTGCATCTACGCACAGCCAATGAATACCGGTGGTCATGGATTCACCAACAGCGCTATGCCTGGCAGCTTTACTGGCGTGCTCCCTGGCTGCAGCGCAATACCACCGTGCTGTCGGACGACATCATCTTTCCGCAGGTACGCCGTTCTTATGCCGTCAACCTGCTCTACCTTGAGCCGCGCGACGGCAGCCGGCAGCTGTCCTACTGGTTTGTCAGGCTTGATGCAGACCAGGTGGCCGATCCGGCGGCTGAATTTTCCGACGAGGCGGTGAATATTGATTACCTGGGGTTTACCTTCCAGGGGCGCCTCACTGACGGCCTGGTGACCTACTACCGTCCCGAGCAGCAGGGTAACTGCCTCTGGGTGCTGGGCCCCGGGGATGCCGACACCCCGGGTTTGTCGGCTCTCACCCGTTATGCGCTGGCCTATTCCCACCCGGAGCGCATCAGCTTGACCCCACCGGCGACGGATTATCCGGTGACTGAAATCTTCGGTGCGGAGCCAGAGGGAAGCTGGTGTTACTACTATGAAAAGGCCGACCTGGCCCGTCAGTTTGGCGACTGGCCGGCTGTGATCTCCCTTGGCGACGCTGCTCAACGGGCGGGTTTTTCCCCTGCCGATGGGGCTTCAAATTCGGTGCATGAGTGGCTGCCCTTCATTGAGGGTTATGCCCGCCAGGGTCAGTGGCAGACCGCCCTTGATTTGACCCAGGCCAACCTTGCCCTGGATGGCCGTTACATGCCACAGCTTTGCCGTCTATGGCAGGATCTTCCTGCTGCCGACCCGGCCGGGGCATCGGTTCGGGACGCAGCGCTGACAGCCTTGAACTGCACCCCCTGATTGAAAGGAGTTTACAGATGAGCACACTCTTGGTGAAAAATGCCGCGTTACTGGTGACCATGGATAATGGCCGCCGTGAGATTGTCAACGGCGGTTTGTTTGCCCGTAATGGGTTTATTGAGCAGGTTGGTCCCAGTGACCGGCTGCCCCAGACGGCCGATGAGGTGATTGACCTGCGCGATCACTTGGTGCTGCCTGGTTTGGTCAACACCCACCATCATTTTTATCAGACCCTCACCCGTGCGGTACCGGCGGCACAAAATGCCAACCTGTTTAACTGGTTGAAAACCCTATATCCCATCTGGGCCAACCTGACCCCCGAGGATATCTTCATTTCAACCCAGACCGCCATGGCTGAACTGGCCCTGTCGGGCTGCACCACTTCATCAGATCATCTTTATCTCTTCCCCAATGGCTCCAAACTGGATGATGAGATTGAAGCCGGGCGTGAAATTGGCATCCGCCTGCATGCCGCCCGCGGCTCGATGAGCCTGGGCGAGAGCAAGGGCGGTCTGCCGCCGGATTCCGTGGTTGATTCAGAGGATGCGATCCTGGCCGATTCGGAACGCTTGATCCGCCGTTACCACGATGACCAGCCTGGCGCGTTCATCCGCATTGTGCTGGCGCCCTGTTCCCCCTTTTCCGTGACCGGCGAACTCATGAAGCAGAGTGCTGAAATGGCCCGCCGCTACGGTGTGCATTTGCACACCCATCTGGCCGAAACCCAGGACGAGGAAGCCTTTTGTTTGCAGATGTTTGGCCACCGCCCCGTGGCCTACATGCAGGCGGTGGATTGGATCGGACCGGATGTCTGGTTTGCGCATTCGGTTTATGTCAGCAAGGAGGAAATTGGCCTTTATGCCCGCACCGGCTGCGGCGTGGCGCACTGTCCGACCTCCAATATGCGGCTGGCCTCGGGGATTGCCCCCATCCGTGAGCTCATGGCTGCCGGGGTCAAGGTTGGCCTGGGTGTGGATGGCTCCGCCAGCAACGACGGCTCGCATTTGCTGGCAGAGGCCCGCCAAGCCATGCTGCTGGCCCGCCTGCGCGCCGGCATTGAAGGGGCTTCCCTCAGCGGCGATGACGCCCCGCCCATCATGACTGCCCGCCAGGCGCTGGAACTGGCCACCCGTGGTGGGGCGGCTGTGTTGGGGCGTGACGACATTGGCTCCCTGGAAGTGGGTAAATGCGCTGATTTTGTTGCCATTAACCTCAACCGGTTGGATTATGCCGGCGCCCTCCATGATCCGCTGGCGGCGGTTGTCTTCTGTCAACCTCGCGGCGTGGACTGGAATGTGGTCCATGGCCGGGTCATCATTAAAAATGGCGTCCTGCAGACTGTGGATGTTCCCCGCCTGGTCGAGCGTCACAACCGTGCCGCCCGGCGCCTGGTGAACTGACCGGCAGGTGTAACCATGATGCATACCTCATTTACCCTTCAGGATGCCCGGCCGCTGGTGGATTGTGCCATGGGCCGCACGCCGGCTGATCTGGTGATCCGCGGGGCGCGTTGGGTTTGTGTGCAGACCGGTGAAATTGTACCCGACACAGCGGTGGCAGTCATCGGTGGGCGCATTGCTTATGTGGGCCCCGATGCATCCCATACCATTGGCAGTCAAACCCAGGTGATTGATGCCGAGGGCCGGTATCTGGTTCCAGGACTGCTGGATGCCCACATGCATGTTGAATCCGGTATGTTGACGGTCACCGAGTTTGTCCGGGCTGTGGCTCCCCATGGCACGACCGGCATGTTTGTGGATCCCCATGAAATTGCCAATGTTTTTGGACTCAAGGGTGTCCGTCTGATGGCAGATGAAGCTCTGCTGCAGCCCATTCATGTCTTTGTGCAGATGCCCTCCTGTGTGCCTTCCGCACCGGGTTTGGAGACCACCGGCGCGGCTCTTGGCCCGGCGGAAGTGGCTGAGGCGCTTGCCTGGCCCGGGGTGATCGGGCTGGGCGAAATGATGAATTTTCCGGCAGTGATTCATGGCGATGAGACCATCCATGCGGAACTGACAGCCACCCGGCTTGCCGGCAAGGTGATCGGGGGCCATTATCCTGACCTGGATCTTGGACTTCCATTTCATGGGTATGCAGCCGGGGGGGCGGCGGATGACCATGAGGGTACCCGGTTGGAGGATGCCGTGGCCCGGGTTCGCCAGGGCATGCGGGTCATGATGCGTTATGGCTCGGCCTGGCATGATGTGGCCACCCAGGTACGGGCGGTTACCGAGCTAGGGCTGGATCCGCGCGGCTTTTTGCTGTGCACGGACGATTCCCATTCGGCCACCCTGCTGGCCGAGGGCCACATGGATCGTGTCGTTCGTCATGCCATCGCCCAGGGGCTTCCACCCATGACCGCACTGCAGATGGCAACCATCAATACGGCGGAACATTTCGGCCTCGGCCGGGAATTGGGTATGATTGCCCCGGGACGCCACGCCGACATGGTCTTGACCTCCGATTTGGTTAATTTCCGTGCTGAACTGGTGGTGGCACGGGGCCAGATTGTGGCTGAGAACGGCGAACTGCTGGCTGATCTGCCCTGTGTGGCGCATCCCGACTGGGCCACACATTCGGTTCACCTGCCGCGGCCGCTGACGGCTGCAGATTTCCGTCTGGCCAGTCACGCCAATCCCACGGTGATGGCCAATGTTATTGGCGTGATTGAAAATCAGGCCCCCACCCAGCACCTGCGCATGCAGGTCAGGGTCACCCACGGCGAGGTCCAGGCGGATCCGGCCCGGGACCTGGCAAAAATCGCCCTGGTGGAGCGCCACCATAACTCCGGGCGGGTTCAGGTGGCCCTCGTGCAGGGATTTGGCTTGACAGAACGCTGTGCCGTGGCCACCACGGTTGCCCATGACAGCCACCACCTGATTGTGGTTGGCACGGATGACCATGAAATGGCCGCGGCGGTCAATGCCCTGGCTGAATGCGGCGGCGGCCAGGTGGTTGTACGGTTGGGCCAGATCATTGGTCAGGTGGTGCTGCCCATTGCCGGCCTGATGTCGGCAGATCGGGCCCCCCAGGTGGCCCGTCAAGCGGAATCCGTACTGGCAGGTTTCCGGGCTTGTGGCTGTACACTGAACAATCCCAACATGCAGCTCAGCCTGCTGGGATTGGTGGTGATTCCCGCCTTGCGTATATCCGATTTGGGATTGGTGGACGTGAGCCGTTTTGCTCATATTCCTGTATTGGAAGAATAGCTTTTTGGGTGATTATTTTGAGGAGCCGAAAGCAATGACTGAAAACCAACTTTTTCAACGTTTACAGACCCAGCTGGCAGCACTGATTGAACAAACCCCGCCGGGCCAACGCCTGCCCTCTGAACCTGATCTGGCCCGGCAGCTGGGTGTTTCCCGGGCCACACTCCGTGAGGCCATGCGCGCCTTTGAAGCACAGGGCCAGATCCGCCGCCGCCAAGGGGTGGGCACCTTTGTGGTGGCTGCCGCCGGGGTGATGGAAACCGGCCTGGAGGTTTTGGAGAGCATTGAGACGCTGGCCAAACGGATCCAGCTTCCCGTTTCGCTGGGCGCCATGGCGGTCAATCCAATCACAGCTGATGCCCTCCAAGCGGAAAATTTGCGTGTTGCCGAGGGAACGCCTCTGGTCGAGGTGTCCCGGACCATCCTGACGGCAGACCGCCCGGTGGCCTACCTGATTGACCTGCTGCCGCAGGAATACCTGCTGCCTGAAGACCTGAAAAGCGGGTTCAGCGGCTCCGTTCTGGATGTCCTGCTGCAGCGCGGCTCACCACTGCTCTCCCGTTCCGTGGCGCAGATTCAAGCCGTCTCAGCCAAGCCCCAGATTGCCAAGAAACTCCAGATTCAACGCGGCGATGTGCTGCTGCTGTTGGAGGCTCAATTGTATGGCGCTGATGGGCGCATTGTCGATTATTCGCACAGTTATTTCATCCCCGGCCACTTCCGTTTTCATGTGGTTCGCCGGGTGGGCACAGCTTGATTTTCAACCTGATTTTCTTGAGGAGGTAAAAGGATAATGGATAAGCAAGTGATTGATGCCGTAAAGTCGCGCGTCCGCCAGCAGCGCGATAATATGATCCACTTCATGCGTGAGATTGTGGCCATTCCCAGCATGGACTCCCGGATCGGACCGGTTGGGGAGCGGATTGCTGCGGAAATGCGCAAACTGGGGTATGACGAAGTGCGCTTTGATGTGATGGGTAACATCTTGGGACGTATTGGTTCCGGACCGCACATCATCGTATTTGATTCTCATATCGATACCGTGGGCATCGGTGATCCGGCGGAATGGGAATTTGATCCCTTTGAGGGGAAGATTGAGGCCGGAATTCTTTACGGGCGCGGGGCCTGTGATGAGAAAAACAGCACCCCTGGCATGGTGTACGGGTTGGCTATTGCCCGCGACCTGGGTTTGCTGGAGGGCTGGACGGTTTACTATTTTGGCAACATGGAGGAATGGTGTGATGGCATCGCCCCGAATTCCTTTGTGGAAGTGGATCCCAAGGTGCGGCCCGACTTTGTGGTCATCGGTGAACCTACCAAGATGAATGTCTACCGGGGCCATAAGGGCCGCATTGAACTGCGCGTCGTGGCCAAAGGTAAAAGTGCCCATGCCGCCAGCAACCATTTGGGCGAAAACGCCATCTACATGCTGCTGCCCGTCATCGCCGGCATCCGCGACCTGGAAGCCAGTTTGGGTGACGATCCCTTCCTGGGACACGGCAAGATTACCGTCAGCGACATGACGGTCAAGACGCCCAGTCTCAATGCCGTGCCAGATGAGGCGGTCATTTACATTGACCGCCGCATGACTTTTGGCGAAACCAAGGAAGCGGCCATTGCCCAGGTTGAAGCCCTGATCCCGGCCGAACTGCGTGACAAGGTGAAGGTTGAGGCGTTGTTCTACGATGAGCCCTCCTACACGGGCTTTGTATTTCCGGTGGACAAGTACTTTCCGGCCTGGGCGTTGGAGGAGTCTCACCCGCTGGTTCAGGCGGGACTGGAAGCCCGCCGGGCCATGGGCCTGCCGGATGCCCCGGCGGGTAAATGGGCTTTCAGCACCAACGGCATTTACTGGGCGGGCAAGGCGGGCATTCCCAGCATTGGCTTTGGGCCAGCTGATGAGGAAACCGCCCATACGATCCGGGACTCGGTTCCATTGGATGATCTGGTGAGCGCGGCTGAATTTTATGCCATGCTGCCGGCCATTCTCAAAACCCGGCTTTAAGGGCCCCAAATAACCACTGGAAGATATCGATTGGATAATTCATTACAAGGAGACAAAAATGCAAACTTATCTGCACGGTCGTGATTTGATTGGTGACCTCGATTTCTCAAAAGAAGAGGTCGAAACCGTCCTTGACGTGGCGTTTGATCTCAAGCGCAAGCGCGCCTTGGGTGAACCCCACGCCTATTTACGGGACAAAGTGCTGGCCATGTTATTTTTCTTCTCCAGCACGCGTACCCGGGGTTCATTTGAGGCCGGGATTGCACAGCTGGGCGGCCATGGTGCTTTCATCGAATCTTCCACCACCCAGATCAAGCATGGCGATACCGCCAAGGAAATTGGCGAGATCTACGGCCGCTATTTTGATGCCATTGCCATTCGCCACTGCGATTGGCAGATCGGCAACGCTTATCTCAATGAGGTCGCCCGCAATTGCCGCGTCCCTGTTCTCAACATGCAGTGTGATGTCTACCATCCCTTCCAGTGTCTGGCTGATCTGATGACCATTGTTGAAAAGAAGGGTCGCGATCTGCGCCGCAAGAAGATTGTGGTTTCCTGGGCCTATGCCGCCTCCTATCTCAAACCCATCTCCGTGCCGCAGTCGCTCATCCTCCAGATGCCCCGCTTTGGCATGGATGTGGTGCTGGCCTACCCCAAAGAATTTATGCTCATGCCTGAGATTGAAGCCGAAGCCCAGGCCCAGGCGCGCAAGTTCGGTACCGGCTTTGAAATTGTTCACGACATGGATGAGGGCTGCCGGGATGCCGATGTCATCTATGCCAAGAGCTGGGGCCCCCTGCTCACCACATCCGATGCGGCCCAAGGCAAGGTGCTGCAGGACAGCCACATCGATTGGATCATGGATCAGCGCCGGTTGCGCCTGGCCAAAGAGGATGCCATTTACATGCATCCCCTGCCCGCCGATCGCAATATTGAAGTGACCGACGAAGTCATTGATGGGCCCAATTCCGTCGTGTATGATGAGGCCGAAAATCGTCTGCACGTCCAGAAGGCTGTCATGGCCTTGACGATGTAATTCATCCAACCTACCCTTTTTTTTCTGGTTTGAGGAGCTTTGAATGACTAAGAAACGTGTTGCTGTTGTGGCTGTGGGTGGCAATTCGCTGATCAAGGACGAAAAGCGCAAATCCATCCCCGATCAGTATGATGCGGCTGTTGAATCCATGCGCCATATTGTGGACATGGTGGAGCAGGGCTGGGAAGTTGTTGTCACCCACGGCAACGGCCCCCAGGTCGGTTTTATTCACCGCCGCAGCGAGATCTCCCGTCATGAACTGCATGAGGTGCCCTTGGATTACTGTGGGGCCGACACTCAGGGATCCATTGGGTACATGTTTGTTCAAGCCCTGCATAATGAGTTTCGCCTGCGCGGCATCAAGAAGCATGCCGTGGCGGTGGTCACGCAAACGATCGTTGACACCCATGATCCGGCCTTCCAGCATCCCACCAAACCAATTGGCTCTTTCATGGACGAAGCCACGGCGCATGAGCGCGCCGAACGTGAAGGTTGGGTAGTGGTCGAGGATGCCGGTCGCGGCTGGCGTCGGGTGGTGGCCTCCCCCATTCCCCAGGAAATCGTCGAAGCCGATGCCATCCATAAGCTGATCAATGCCGGCTTTATGGTGGTCGGGGTCGGCGGAGGCGGCATCCCGGTGGTCAAACTGGACAATGGTGACTTAAAAGGTGTCGAGGCGGTGATTGACAAGGACTTTGGCTCTTCACTGCTGGCCACCATGATTGGTGCCAATCTATTCATTATCAGCACTGCAGTTGAAAAGGTGGCCATCAACTTCAACAAGCCCAACCAACAGTGGCTGGATCGCATGACCGTGGCAGAGGCCCGGCAGTATATTGCCGAAGGCCACTTTGCCAAGGGCTCCATGCTGCCCAAGATTCAGGCGATTTTGCGCTTCCTCGAACATGATGGCGGCGAGGCCCTCATCACAAATCCGGAAAATATTGGTCGGGCGTTGCGCGGCGAAACCGGCACATGGATCGTCCCATAGTGGTAAAATAATCAGGACTGCGGTCCAAGAAGAGGGGCGGGCTTTGAGGGCCCGCCCCACCTCTAAACTGATGGACAAGGAGGTGAGCCCGGCGCAAATCATTTCCTGGATGCCCAGTCCCCTGACATATTGTCCCCTTTCACTTTTTCAATCCAATAGGAGGAGCTAGATGAGATCGAAACGCTTATGGTTCGTGGTGAGCCTGATGCTGGTTCTGGCCATGTCCCTGGCCGCCTGCACCCAACCTGTGACCGAATTGACCCAACAGCCGGAAGTTGAAAGCGATGAATTGGTCTTTGGCATGCTGCTGGTTGGCCCCTACAATGACCACGGTTACAGCCAGGCACACTATGACGCCGGCTTGTATGTTGAAGAAAACTTTGATGGCGCCCGCATGGTGTATGTGGACAAGGTTAACCCGGCAGATCGTCCTGGCACAACCGCCGATCAGCTGGCTGAAGAACTCCTCGCCAAGGATGCCACGGTCATCATCTTCAATTCGGATGACATGAAGGACGCCGCGGTGACATTTGCCCAAGCTCATCCCGAGGTGATCGTCATTCACGCCTCCGGTGACAATGCCTGGAAGGATGGCCAGAATTACAAGGCTCTGACCAACCTCAGCAACGTCATGGGCCGGATGGAATACGGCAAGATGATGGCCGGCTGTGCTGCCGCCCTCACGACCGAAACCGGCAAGATTGGTTATCTGGGACCGTTGATCAACGATGAAACCCGCCGCCTGGCCGCCTCGGCCTACCTGGGCGCTCGCTACTGCTATGAGAACTATCGCGGCGAGAAACCCGACGATCTCGAATTTAAAGTCACCTGGATTGGTTTCTGGTTCAATATCCCGGGCGTCACCTCCGATCCGACCCAGGTTGCCAATGATTTCTATGACAATGGCTACGATGTGGTCATCTCGGGTATTGACACCACCGAGGCCCTGATCCAGGCCAAGCAGAAGACGGCTGAAGGTAAGAAGGTCTTTGCCATCCCCTATGACTTCATGGGCGCCTGCGCGGAAGCTGAAGCGGTCTGCCTGGGCGTGCCGTACTTCAACTGGGGTCCGGCTTACTTGAGCATGCTTAAGGCTGCTGATGCCGGTACTTTGAAGCCCACCTGGGACTATCTGGGCCCGGATTGGAAGGACATCAACGATCTTGACAGCAGCGCCATTGGCTTTATCAAGGGCCCGGCGCTCTCCACCGATGCCGCCACCAACCTGGACAAGTTCATTGCCGAACTTGCCGGTGGTCTCAACTTGTGGACCGGTCCGCTTAACCTGCAGGACGGCTCTGCCTATTTGCAGGATGGCGAAGTGGCCACCGACTTCCAGGTCTGGTATCTGCCCCAGTTGCTGGAAGGCATGGAAGGCCAGAGCGTCAGCGAGTAATCCCAGTTTTTTTTATGGAGGAAGGCGGTTTGCCGCCTTCCTCCTTTTACAGGATCACAGGCGGTGCCCATGAATGTCGAACTGCGCAACATCCATAAACATTTCGGAAAAGTCCATGCCAACAACGACATCACGTTGAATATTCCGGCCGGGATCATTCAGGGGGTCCTGGGCGAAAACGGCGCCGGCAAATCCAC
>Ga0116144_10006439_pt1 | contig 10245 bp, 6 predicted proteins | sample AD_UKC035_MetaG_FD_89746 | JGI IMG/M metagenome (GOLD analysis project Ga0116144, IMG submission 89746) | Active sludge microbial communities of municipal wastewater-treating anaerobic digesters from USA - AD_UKC035_MetaG | ecosystem: Engineered > Bioreactor > Anaerobic > Digestate | place: USA...
CAGATGGGCATCGGCGTTATCTTCGCCGGTATCATTATGCCGGTACTGGCTGACGGGTTCGTGCGGCGCCAGTTTTTCCAGCCACTCTTCATAGTCCTGATGCAATCCGCTCTCATTGTCATTGATAAAGACGGATGCGGTGATGTGCATGGCACTGACGAGGAGGAGACCCTCCCGGATGCCGCTCTCGGCGAGGCACTGTTCTACCTGGGGGGTGATATGGATGAAAGCACGGCGCGAGGGTACATTGAACCAGAGTTCCTTGCGATAGCTTTTCATGGGTTCTCCTGAAAATCGTCGTGGATAAAATATATCTTGCCGGATCAGCGGGTCAAGCGTTTGTATTTGACCCGATGGGGCACATCCGCCGCCTTGCCCAGGCGCTGGCGGCGGTTTTCCTGATAATCGCTGAAATTACCTTCGAACCAAACCACACCGCTGTCGCCCTCAAAGGAGATGATGTGGCTGCAGATCCGGTCCAGGAACCAGCGGTCGTGGCTGATCACCACGGCGCAGCCGGCAAAGCTCAGCAGCCCTTCCTCCAGCGCGCGCATGGTATTGATATCGAGATCGTTGGTGGGCTCATCGAGCAGAATCACGTTGGCGCACTGCTTGAGGGCGAGAGCCAGCTGCACGCGGTTTCTTTCGCCGCCGGAGAGCTGGCCGACCTTTTTCTGCTGATCGCTGCCGAGCAGATTGAACTGACCCACATAGGCGCGCGAATTCATCTCCCGTTCCCCGAGCCGGAGCCGCTCCTCCCCGCCGCTGATCATCTCCCAAACCGTTTTTTCAGGATCGAGCGCAGCCCGGCTCTGGTTGACATAGGCGAGCCGCACAGTCTCGCCGATGCGGATGACGCCGCTGTCCGGCTGCTCCTCCTGGACGATCATCCTGAAAAGGGTGGTCTTGCCTGCTCCGTTCGGGCCGATCACGCCGACGATGCCGCCGGGCGGCAGATTGAAGGAGAACTCTTCGAACAAAATGCGGTCGCCGAACGATTTGCTGATCCCCTCCGCCTGGATGACGATCTTGCCCAGACGCGGGCCGGGCGGGATATAAAGCTCCAGATCCTTTTGCCGCGCCTCGCTCTCCTCCTCCAGCAGCCGTTCATAGGCGCTGATGCGCGCTTTCGATTTGGCCTGACGCGCCCGGGGCGTCATGCGGATCCATTCCAGCTCCCGGCGCAGCGTTTTTTGCCGCTCGGTCTCCTTTTTCTCCTCCTGCAGCAGCCTGACCTGCTTCTGCTCCAGCCAGGAGGAATAGTTGCCTTTCCAGGGGATGCCCTCCCCCCGGTCCAGCTCCAGGATCCAGCCGGCGACGTTATCCAGGAAATAGCGGTCATGGGTGACGGCGATGACAGTGCCCGGATAGCGGTTCAACTCGGCCTCGAGCCAGAGCACGGTCTCCGCATCAAGATGGTTGGTCGGCTCGTCGAGCAGCAGGATGTCGGGCTGCTGCAGAAGCAGCCGGCACAACGCCACCCGCCGGCGTTCGCCCCCCGAGAGCACCCGGACCGGCGTATCGCCGGCAGGACAGTTGAGCGCGTCCATGGCCATCTCCAGACGCGAGTCCAGATCCCAGGCATTCAGATGGTCGAGCTTTTCCTGGACCTGCCCCTGGCGTTCGATCAGCTTGTTCATCTCATCGTCGCTCATCGGCTCGGCGAACCGGTTGTTGATGGTTTCGTATTCAGCCAGGAGGTCGACCACCTCCTGCACACCCTGCTGGACGATCTCCCTGACGCTTTTGGCGTCATCAAGCACCGGCTCCTGCTCCAGCAGGCCGACGGTATAACCCGGAGAGAGCACCGTCTCCCCGGTAAAATCCTTCTCGATGCCGGCGAGAATCCGCAGCAGGGTGCTTTTCCCCGAGCCGTTGAGGCCGAGGACGCCGATCTTGGCGCCGTAAAAATAGGAAAGATAGATATCCTTCAGAACGGCTTTCTGCTGATAGACCTTGCTGACGCCGATCATGGAATAGATAATCAGGTTGGGTTCGTTGGCCATAGGATTGTCGTTTCAGGTTCCTGTTTATACGCTGTGAAGTGAATGTTTGAAAAACCGGGAATTAGGTGCGCGCTGTTTACGCCGACCAAGCCCCGCTCAGGTCGGGGGATGCAGCCGCTTCTGGAACCAGGGGCGCAGCCGGCGCATCTGTTCGAGCTGCACTGCCGGCGCACGCCGGCGGCAGCTTTTGATCTCCTCGCTCCCCGCCGGGGCGCCCCAGCGGATCTCGACCCCGTCGTTGGGATTGTAGCCCATCTCCAGGGCCTCCGCGCGGCGCAGGATCTCGGCGAGGGTAAGCTGCTGCCTGGTGCCATCTCCGCGCGTGTAGGTGATGGTCAGCTCGCCGGTCTTTTCCCGCGTCACCTCCTCCAGCTCCACTCTGACCTTTTCGGGGCTCTTCCACCTGGATATTTTATAGTTGCCGGGCGCGCGCACAATGCGCGCCGGAAAATCGAGCACAGCATCGATGGCGATGAGCAGCCGCAGGTCGCGGTTGGGCGTGGAGTAATCCTCCCAGAGTCCTCCCGCCAGAAAGACCCCGGCGGCGCTGCCCGGCATGGGGATAACCGCCCCGGGATGGGCCTGCATCCAGGTCTCGCCGTTGGCGACGGACTCGACGCGCACAATGAGCTGCTCCTGCAGCGCCTTGATGAGCTCCAGCAGCGCCGCCTCCGGGTCGAGCCCCTCCGGATTGATGAGGCGCTCCATGGTATCATAAAAGAGTTCACCGCTCATCCCCTTCTGCTCGAGCGAGAGGGCGCCATAGCCCGGCGCAGCGGCGATTTCGCGGTTGGTGAGCAGCCGCGGCTTTGCACTCTCGAAACGAATGGGCCGGAAGGCCTTGAAGCCCGGCTCGCCGATCACCCCTTCGGTGGTGAAGAGGAAATTGCCCTTCCAGAAGCGCTTGATCTGCACCGTGCCGTCGGGCTGGGCGTCGACGGCGAGGAGGAGTCCCGACTTGCGGCCGGACTGGGGTATCCAGCGCACCAGGGTGAAGGTATGGCCGTAGGGATCGGCAAAAACCGCTCCGGGGCGCAGGGCTGCCCGGGTGAGGGGCAGGGGGTAGTAATCCGAGGTGTCATCCGCCAGCCGGGTGCGCGCGGCGCCGGAGTGGATGGTGTTCATCACCGTGCGGAGAAAGGCGTTAAAGGCGCGCACGGGATGGGGTTGGCCCGGATGCGAAGTATTGGTGGTCCAGCGCCCGGTATGGGGCGGCTGCTTGAGGGTGCCGCGGCCGGCCTCATGAAAGCCGAAGGGCAGGCCGAGCTTCCAGCTGAAGTAGGCGCGCAGATAGAAAGGATTGTCGGCGCAGTCGGGCTCCATGATCACGCTCACCTTGCCGCCGGGATCGTCCTCGCCGAGGCCGAGATGATTGAAGAGGGGATTCTCCTCCGCCCGGCGCGTCACCTCGTGCAGGGAGGGCCAGGAGCTCCCCTCAGGCGCCCCGGCGAAGAGGGCTTCGATCCAGGCCGCATAGAGGAGTTCGCTCTCGCGCCCCCAGGCGCGGCGGTTCTCCCAGACCCCGGCAGCCGGCTGGCGCGCCGCAACGGGCATGGGCGTGATCTCGACCTCACAGGAGGCCAGAACAGTGCGCCCCGCCTTGAGGGCGATGTGGTACCGGCCCGCCGGCCCGGCCTGAAAGGAATCGCAGCGCCACCCGGGAAGGCCGCTTCCCTCCCGGCTCGTCCGCGCGCGCAAAGCGCCTTCGGGGCCGGTGACGACGATCTGCGTCATGCCCGGAGCGGCGTCCCAGGCGGCGAGGACGCGAAAACTTTTGCCGGGGACCGGCTGCTGCGGGGAGACCAGCAGGACGGGATTGGGCTGCGCCCCCGCGGAGAGCATCCCGCCCAGCAGCAGTATGGAGATCAGCTTGTTCACAATTTTTCTCACCTCAGGTAGAGCATCTTGCGGGTCCGGGTGCTGCGCAGGCCCTCAGGGCCGGAGAGCACCAGGCGGCAGAAATAGCAGCCGCCGGCCAGGCCGGAGTCCGCCGGCGCAAAGGTTGCCTGATGAACCCCGGCCTGCTCCAATCCCTCGGCCAGCACTGCCACGCGGCGGCCGGCCAGATCATAGACCTCCAGCCGCACCTGCGCGGGGGCGGCGAGATGATAGCGGATCAGGGTGGAGGGATTGAAGGGATTGGGATAGTTCTGCTCGAGCAGGAAGGAGCCGGGCGGCTGCGGGTCCGTGCGCACGCCGCTCGTCTTCTCCTGCACCTTCTCCTCCGGGGCTGCGCCCTTGTCCCAGTAGCGCCACTCGGCCCCCAGCTTGTAGTAAAAACGGTTGAGGTTGTCAACGAGCTGGGAATCGAAGGAGATCCAGGACGCGGCACTGCTGCGGTGCACCTCGACGGCGAGAATATTCTCCCCGTCCCGCAGCTTGCCGAGCAGGCCGTTGCTCGCGTTGATCACCACCATCTCGTTCATGGTCATCGGCCGGGCCGCCGGGAGGTTGTAGGCGGGCTCCGCGCCGGCCGGCATGTTGGGGCGCTGAATCTCCTCGCCGTTGAGATAAACGATGGCGCCGTCGCCGCCCTTGATCAGGGTGCCCATGCCGGCGATGGCGGCGAGGTCAGCGATGGTGAATTTGCGGCGGAAATAGGCGGCATCGACCGGGGCGATGAGCGTCCGGTTGGCAGAGACGGAGGCGCTGCCAAGCGGCGCCGGCCCCACCGGCCAGCCGCTGTCATCGTACTCCGGCTCCCTCCAGTTGCGCACCGCTCTGGTGGTATCGACTGTAAAATGGAGTACGGCCGGGCTGCTCATGGCGTTGCCGGCCTGGTCAATCGCGCTGAGATAAAGGGTGTAGCTGCGGCCGTGCTCCACCGGTATGTCCGTCCGGTGCAGCCGGCGGCCGGTGGTGGCGAAGGTGTGCTCCATTTCCGCCCAGGACTGCGCCTGCGTGCTCCAGCGCACCGTGGCATAGCTGCCGGTTTCCACAGTCAGCTTGAAAAGCGGGCTGTAGAGGGTGAAGGGTTCCGCGGCCGGGAGCGCCGTGAAGCGGGGCGGCGTGGCATCCGCTTCATCCTGCCAGATCCGCAGGCTGTCGATGGCGGCGATGAGCCGGCCGGCGATTTGGTAGTGGGTGGCGACGTTGGGATGGCCGCCGTTGACGTAGCCGGTGTTAAAGTAGGGGAAATCGGCGTAATGGATGCGGCCATTGCCGGCGGCCTGCGCCTCCCGGACCACGGCGGCGGTCAGCTCCTGCAAGAGTTCGACATGGGGGGCGAAGGCGAGGATCGTGGCCGCGGGATAGAGGCCGGACAACCGGGCGACGAATTCGTGATAGCGGTTCTTGAAGAGAACCTGGTTTTCCGCGCTGACCCCGCCGCTGTAGCCCCCGAGGCCGGAATAGTCGTTGAGGCCGAGGCAGATCACCACCAGGTCGGGCTGCCAGCTGGAGAAATTCCAGGGATAGCCGCTGGAATAGACCACCGTCCGGTCAAAGAGGGCGGGGATGGTGCCGGTGGCATCCCCCTTGTAATCCACCGCCATGCCGTAGCCCGAGATGCTGCACATATGGTATTGAGCGTTGAAATGGCGCGCGGTGATGGGGCCGAATCCCTCATGGATGTTGGTATACGGGGCGGGATCCGGCGGGGTATCGGTATAGGCGTATTCGTTACCGGAAGCGCTGGTGAACGAGTCGCCGATGAACTCGATCCGGCGTGCCGGTTTTGCGGGCGGGGGCAGCAGGTTTTTGCCCTCATCGAGGAGGAGACCGTTGAAGGTGAAGCGGCTCCACCAGTATTCGTTGCGCTTGGTGAGCAGCAGGGAGTGCTGGCCGTCAGGCAGCCCCTCCACCACGCTGTAGCTGGCCGTGCCGGACTTCATGCCGTGGAAGATGGTTACAAGTTCGCCATCGATGAAGAGGTTCCAGTAATAGGCGTCGTCGGTCAGGCGCAGCCCGAGGCTGGTCCCCTCGAAATCAGCGCGGATATAGACCCCCGGCCAGCCGTGCGCGGGGGCGAGGGGATCGGTGAAATCCCAGCGGCCGAAGTACTGGATATGGGGATGGTCCGCGGGGATGAGCCGGGTGCCCGCGAGAGAAGCGGCCGTCGCCGCGGCAGCCGGTGAAAGCGGCGCGGGAGCGGACTGTGCCGGCGCCGGAGCAGCGGCGAAGGCGATGAGCAGTGCGATGCGAAGAGTTTTCATAATCGGTTTTCTGTGACCTCACTCCTGTCCGGTGTTGAAGGAATCATCGATCCAGATGGCGAGGGGTTCGCCCCAGTAGATGCGGTGATAGTCTTTTTTGGGATAGTTGCCTTCGACCCCGGACTGGAGGAAACGGCCGGGATCGAAGTCCTGGCAGGCCATGGTGCGGCACTCGAAGGAGAGGGCGGCCTCGGCGACCCGCGGCACGGCGATGGTCGTACTCTCAATGGGCGCCAGGCCGGCCTTCTGCCATTTATTGACATCGCGGCCGCTGTGAGAACCGCAGTAATTGAGGGCGCCGTGGAACCTCGCCGGCATGACGTTCAGGGTGAACTCGGGGTGCTCTTCGAGCAGCCGCCAGGTGTAGCGGGTCGGGCGCACATAGATGGTGACCATGGGCTTGTTCCAGAGGGTGCCAAAGCCGCCCCAGGAGACAGTCATGGGGTTGGGGTGTTCCACGCCGGCGACCAGCAGCGCCCAGCTCTTGTCGAGGAGATCGAAGGGCGAGATCACCAGTTCGGAGGGATTGAGTTGTTTGAGCATCTCTGCTTCCTTTCTGGAGGTGCGAACGCCGCCGGTCGCGATGGGGCCCGGGAGAGTCGGGTTGTCCCTGTGCAGCTCCGGCCGGCGCGAGTGGAACAATTATTGCTGAGAAAACAGTACGAGATAACTTTCAGGCCCGGCAAGCACCATTTTATGCGCAAACGAGGGAGATGTCGCACCGATGCGTCGATTCAATTACAATTTTGTAGCCCGCAGGGGCCATTTTCGTGCCTCATTCACGGCGCTGCTTCCGGCGGCCCTTTTTATGTTCGGGCTGCTGACCGGGAGGGCGGCCGCCCAGCCCCTTCATCAGCATCTGCTCTACTCTCATCCCCTGACCTCTTCTCAGAGCGAGCAGGGGCTCCTGCTTCAGAACACGGACGGCGAGTTCACGGCCGCGGGATGGCACTCCCTCAGCGCCACCAGTCAGCTTTTCATCACCCTGCCCGCAGGACTGCCCTTCGCCGCCACCTTTTCGGTCAAGGTGAGCAATTTCGATCCCTTTAACCAGAACATCAACCAGAAGCAGCCGATCATCGATCTCTATTCGCAGCCCTGCGGCAACAAGGAGATCTATGAGACCGACGGCGCCTGGTTTCACCTCATCAGCGGCACGGGCTACGAATCCGGCGTGCCGGGCGAGGCCGGCTTCAAGCTCTGGGCTGCGCCGCGCGGCGTGGATTCGAAGGACGAGGAGCGGGTGATGAACGACGCCCGCTGGGATCCGGCCAGAACCTACGAGTTCACCTTTATCTGGAACGGAGCCCGGCTCTGGTTTCTGGTCGACGGCGTCGAAAAGATGGAACTGCCCTATGCCGGCCAGGTGGAGCCCTTCCGCTACATCTTTCTCGGCAAGGACAATCTGATCTACGGCTATACCGCCCAGCCCGGGCCCCTCTTTTCCGATCTGCGCATCTATGGTGAGCCGCCGGGCGAATCGCCGGTGACCGCCATCACCCGGCCCGGCTATCGCGCCGTCCGCAGGGCCGTGGGCGACCAGGTCTACAACGATCGCAGTTACCTCTATACAGAGATCCCCGCCCGCTTCTCCGACTATTACTGGATCATGACTGCCAACGATGACAAGGGGAACACGGAGGAAAATTTCCTCCAGTTCCATACAGAGAGAGCCCTCCACCTGGTCGTCGCCATCGATGCCTCCGCGTCTGCGCCGCCCGCCTGGATGAGCGGCTGGAAACCGGTGGACGGAACCATCCTCACCGATGACGCCGGGTTCGTCCTTTACGAGAAGGAAGTTCCCCCCGGCCTTGTCACCCTCGGCGGCAACGGCATGGCATCGTCATACAGCATGTATCTGCTCCTGCTCAGGCCCCTGACCGACACCGGTGTGGACCGGGTGCCGCCCTCAGCCCCTACCGGCGTGCGGCTGTTGCACAGGAGTTAAGCGGAGCGCTCCTTTACAAGATATCAAGATTGAGTCCTCTCCTCTAAGACGGCAGTATCCCGCACCAGGCTGATGAGGAACTGGCCCGGTTTGGGCTGAAGGGGACGGTCGGTCGTAAAAACCTGCAGTTTCTTCTCCTCCGTGATCAGAAAAAGAGGCAGCGCCTTCTCACCATACAACTCCTGAAACTCCTTGAATCCGAATTCCTGGGTCAGCGCCGTGCGCTTGATCTTCGCCCCCGCGGCGACATCGGCGTTGAGGGCCCCATAGTCCGCCTCCGCCGAAAAAAGCAGCCGCCCGCACTGCTCCATGGCCATGTTGCTCTGGCCGCCCGTCCTTTTGCCCAGACAGGAGAGCTGATAGGTCTCAGCCCGGCCGAAGAGTTCGGCAAAACGCTGCGCGGCCATGGCATTGACCTCGTCATTGCCGGTCATGGCCAGCAGCTTGCCCACGCCGAACAGGGGCAGCTCTTCGGTCACCTCCTCCGCCAGTATGCTGCCGTGCCAGGTGGTCAGCCCCTGCATCCGCGCCGCGGAGAGGTTGCCATAGTTGGTATCGACCAGCAGCACCTCCAGCCCCTCCCGCTGCAGCGCAAGGGCCGCCTCCCGCGCCCAGCTGTGCGCGCTGACAAAAAGAACCCCCTGCGGATTGCGCTTCGCCAGCTGCAGCCGGCGCGCCAGCGGCGCAGCGATGATTCCGTAAAAGGCCACGGTGCAGATGATGACGAAAAAGGTCAGGGGTATGAGCCGCCCGGCATCGGCATAACCCGCGTCGACCAGCGTGAAGGAGAAGAGCGAAGCCACCGCGGCGGCGACGATGCCCCGCGGCGCCAGAAAGGAGAGAAAAAGTTTTTCGCGCCAGTCGAGTTCGCTCCGCCAGGTCGAGAGATAGATCGCCAGGGGCCGCACAGCGAAAATCAGAAGAAGGACAAATGCGGCCTCGCGCCAGCCGATCTGCGCCAGATCGTCCAGCTGCAGCCGCGCCGCCAGGATGATAAAAAGCCCGGAGATGAGCAGCACACTGAGATTTTCCTTGAAGGTGATAATGTGCCGCACCGGGACATACTTCTGGTTGGCGAGGATAATGCCCAGGATGGTAACCACGAGCAGGCCGGACTCTGCCTGGATCATATTCGCCACGGTGAAAGCGACGACCACCACCATCAGGGTGATCACCTCATCGAGGTGATCAGGGATAAGAAAATTCTTCATCAGCAGGACCAGCACCGCGGCGCCCGCCACCCCGAGCAGCAGCGCGGATAGAAGGGTTTTGAGGATGGCCACGAACTCCGCCCCGAATGCCTGCGGAAATCCCCCGATCAGTACCGCCTCCAGCACAAGTACGGCCAGTATGGCCCCGACCGGGTCGTTGACGATGCCCTCCCAGCGCGCGAGCGAGCCGACCCTGCGCGCCGGCCGCACCTGCTGCAGCAGGGGGATAATCACTGTGGGACCCGTCACCACCAGGATCGCGCCGTAAATGATCGAGGTGGTGAGGCTCAGACCGACGACGGCATGCGCCGCCCAGGCGACCAGGACCCAGGTGATGATTACCGCTGCGGTCATCAGCCTGCTCACCGCCCCGCCGATCTCGCGCAGCTCCGAAACCTTGAGACTCAATCCCCCTTCAAAGAGGATGATCGCCACCGAGAGCGAAACGACCGGGAAAAGCAGATCCCCCAGCAGCCGATCCGGATGGATGAGATGAAGGAAGGGTCCCACCAGCAGGCCGGTGCCGAGCAGGATCAGAATCGAGGGGACCTTCAGGCGCCATGCCAGCCACTGGGAGCTGACGGCGAAAAAGAGAATGGCGGCAAGACCGACGATGATGTGTTCATGCATAACTGCGATTACTCCTTTTTGCTTCGCGCGCGGCCGGCCAGGCCGATGACCACGGCCGATGCCAGAGAGATAACACACCAGGCGGTGGCGATTCTTCTCGATTTGTCCAGTTCGGCCGGATTGCGGATCGCCATGAAGCGGGTCAGAACGTGAGGCATGCCGAAATAGCCCAGGCCCCACGACAGGCTGGACAGGATGGTCAGCAGGCCATAGGTGCCCGCGGCGCCAAAAAGGGGCTCACCCGCCGCGCTGCTGCGCTGCACACCATCGGCGAGCAGCGGCCGGGCGATGCCGAA
>Ga0116144_10006443_pt1 | contig 10238 bp, 7 predicted proteins | sample AD_UKC035_MetaG_FD_89746 | JGI IMG/M metagenome (GOLD analysis project Ga0116144, IMG submission 89746) | Active sludge microbial communities of municipal wastewater-treating anaerobic digesters from USA - AD_UKC035_MetaG | ecosystem: Engineered > Bioreactor > Anaerobic > Digestate | place: USA...
CAGGTTTAATACAGGTGGGCAATACCATGCCCAGTGTTCTCAATTCATCCGTCACTCTCACTTTTGATGTATCCCTCGCAGGTATTGGTGCGATCTTACCCATCGTTTTCTGTGCAGATACTTTAGTTACGAAAAAAGCAGGCAATGCGATCTGGAAAAAATATTTCAGCCAGGGTATCCGCTTTTTTGGTATTTCAATTTCCCGGTCCAACTGGTCGTTCAGAAATCGTCCACATACTGAACCAGTGGTTGGTTTTTTAAAGAACTGTGCTATCTCCCGGTCATTCATGGTGGTAAAATCCATTACCTGCTTCTGGCAGGAACCGCAGAATTTTCCTTTTTCAACGGGTGTCATAGCATCCCAGTTTTCATGACATGGTTTGGGAACGGTAAGCTGTATCTTCTTGCTCATACAAAGTGTTTTACTCGATAATTACTTTGTCTGATGCAAGAATCTTCCCGTTTGCATAAGCAAGCTGAATAATATACACTCCTGCTGCCCATCGGGTATCGGTAGCCAATTGAAAACGGCTGGCTCCTTTTAAACCCTGAACTGATTTATTGAGCATCAACCTGCCATCTAATGCCAATATTTTTACAGTGATCCTGTCTTCCTTACCGTTTTCGGTTTCAATATTTATTACCCCTCCTTTTCGGACCGGGTTGGGGAATAATTTTATAAGCGGGCCTGAACTGCATTTAGTTCCGATCGAATCAGGCCATATAACTCTTGTATTGCAAATACAATATAACCCGCATCTCCGCACTAAACCTGTCGACTTAAGAATAACTTCAGTACATGTACGCAGTTCTCTTCTTAAATTTATCTGCTGTTCATTTTTAATATTTGTTATCAGATCGCATACAGGCTCGTATCCAACAGCTGATACATTTATTTCATACTGAACAAGCGGTTTCAATTTATCAGTAACCACTACCCCACTATCGTTGGCCACATACATCAGTGTATCTTTCTTATCGGTGGAAATAAAGGAAACAGTTGCCCCTGCTATTTTACTTCCATCCATAAAGTCTTTAACGCAAAATTTCCTGAAAGAAGATTGTTTCAGTGTTACTACTATTATACCGTTAGCCCCATCCGGTCCGAAAAGTGCTACCGCTGGGGCACTTTTCAAAATATCAATCGAGGAAATATCATTGGGGTTAATCCTGGAAAGAGTATCCAGTTTTCTGACAATTCCATCTACAATTAACATTGGCGAAGTGTCGTTGCTGCGAACTCTGTAGCAACGCATGACTATTCTCTGATCACCAAAAACTCCTTTTGTTGTTGATTGCACATTCAACCCGGTAACCCTCCCTTTCAGCCCTTCTTCTAATGAGGTTGGGTTTCTGTCTGTTTTATTAGCACCCCAGCAATTCCCGGATATAACAATTTTGTCCGTATCCGTGGTTTGTGCCAGGCAAAAAGATGAAATGCACAATAATAAGAGTGTATATATTTTTCTCATAAGCTTTATTTTTCTCACACTCCATCAGGCCAAGTGTGACTGGTTTAAAAAAAAGGGGCTGGTAGAAACCAGCCCCGTATCACTAACCGGCTGTTAAATGATTAGTCATTTTATTTTCGCTTGCTGACAGGCATAGGTCCGCCTTCGTCCGTATCAGCATCGTCTTTTGGTTCTGGCTTTCCTTTTGCCAGCAGTTGTGCACTTTCCACCAGCCTGATAAATTCTGAACGGTATCCTTCTTCATCATTGCCTTTTGCTTTACGGGCCAGGCTGATCACATCAGTATATGATGCATATGATTTGAATTCAGAATTGCGCAGCAGCATGCCAAACTGGGCCACAGATGCTGCAAACCGGAAATTATCCGATGTTTTTGCTATCGGTATCTGCTTATCCTTTACAGGATGTTCGATCAGCTTGCTCACTTCCCCGTCAGGAGCTTTGTAACGAAACTTCACAGTTAATATCTCATCGGTATGTGAGGATTTGCTGAAAGGCGCCACATTTTTCTGGTATTTCAATGAATCAACATTCTTAAGGAAATTACTGTTTACTCCCACAGGTATCACTTCATACAACGCTGTTACCGTATGACCGCTGCCCAGTTCACCGGCATCTTTTTTATCATCATTAAAATCTTCTTTAGCCAGCATCCTGTTCTCATAACCGATCAGGCGGTAGCCCTGCACTTTGGCCGGATTGAATTCGATCTGCAGTTTTACATCTTTAGCGATGGTAAACAGTGTACCGCCAAATTCATTTACCAATACTTTCTTTGCTTCGGTAATTCCATCTATATATGCGTGGTTGCCATTTCCTTTATCGGCCAGCTTTTGCATTTTGGCATCCTGGTAATTACCCATACCATATCCGAGTACTGTCAGGAATACACCACTTTTTCTTTCTTCTTCGATCATTCTTTCCATCGCATCATCACTACTCTCCCCTACATTAAAATCACCATCGGTACAAAGTATCACCCGGTTATTACCTCCTTTTACAAAATATTCTTTAGCAGTTTTGTAAGCCAGCTTTATACCTGCTCCCCCGGCTGTAGAACCACCTGATTCTAACCGGTCAATGGCATCTTTGATTTTTGTTTTCTCTTCTCCGCTGGTAGGAGGCAATACCAGGCCGGCTGCTCCCGCATACACCACCATGGCTACTTTATCCTCTTCCCGCAATTGATCCACCAGCAATTTCATAGATGCCTTAACTAATGGAAGTTTATTAGGAGAACTCATAGAACCAGATACATCAATCAAAAAAACCAGGTTAGAAGCCGGTAAATTTTCTACCGGTATTTTCTTGCCCTGCAAGCCGATCAATACCAGTTTATGTTCCTTATTCCATGGGGCATCAGATATCTCTGTGTTAATGGAAAAAGGGTCTTTATTTTCCGGTTGGGGATACTCATATTTAAAATAGTTGACCATTTCTTCAATACGTACTGCACCTGCCGGAGGCAGTTGTCCATTGTTCAGAAAGCGGCGGACATTGCTGTAAGAAGCTGCATCCACGTCTATAGAAAACGTAGAGAGTGGGTTATCTGTTACTTTTAAAAATTTATTTTCTGTGATATGGTCATAACCTTCCCTTTCGAATTCAGTTGCTTTAAAATCATAATACCCGCTGATATCATTAGCAGAACCGGGAACACCCCTGTTTGTGGTAACATACAATCCGGAAGCCCTGCCCTGAATTGCTGAAACACTTGCCGTAACGTCTTTTTTCCTGGCCTGCCCATATCCCACAACGACAACTTCACTCATTGTGTTTGTTGACAGAGTTAATGACACATCAATCTTTGACCTCCCTTTTACTTTTACTTCTTTTGTTTCCATGCCGATTGCAGAAAAAACCAATACATCATTAGAATTGGCCACCACAATTTTATATGTACCGTCTGTTTTGGAACTGGTACCGGACCGGGTTCCTTTTACCATCACTGACGCACCAACAACAGGGCTACCTTTATCATCAGTTATAGTTCCTGAAACTGTTATGGCTTTAATAGGCCGGAAGGCCAGCACCACCAGGATAACAGGCATTACAAGAAGAAGTATTCGTTTCATAAAAGTATTTTCATACCCTGATGCCGGTATTTTAGCAATTGCATAAAGGGATATAAAAATTTTATTCGCTAATTTTAAGGCGTTGGCTTTCATAAAGAACATATCCCACACCTCACTAACCGATAAAGAGCTGGTAGCTCTGTATAAAGGGTCGGGCGACATGGCCGTACTGGGCGAACTATACCAGCGGTACATGGAGTTGGTCTATGGTGTCTGTCTCAAGTATTTTAAAGAACCGGAGAGATCGAAAGACAGTGTGATGCTGATATTTGAAGAACTGGTTACAAAGCTGAAAAAGCATGAAGTGGACAATTTCAGGGGATGGCTGCACCAGTTGGCTAAAAATCACTGCCTGATGCAGCTGCGGACACCTAAAAACATGAAAACCGTGGAATTCAAGACTGAACTTGTGCAATCGGAAGAAGATGTGCATCTGAATGGTGTCCTGGAAAAAGAGGAAAATTTCAAAAAACTGGAATACTGCCTTGGCACACTGACAGATGAGCAACGGGAATGTATCCGGCTCTTTTACCTGGAAGGGAAATCGTATAACGAGATCGTGGGCCTGAACGGGATGGAATGGAACCAGGTACGCAGTTTGATACAGAATGGCCGCCGGAATTTAAAGATCTGTATGGACAAGGCAGGGGCAGAAGTTAAAAGCCGGGAACAATGAAAAAAAATATGAACTTTGTAACGCCTCATGGCAAATGATAACAACATAAAAGAATTTACCGCCCTGGATATTGAAAAATATCACAAGGGCCTGCTTTCTCCCAAAGAAATGCATGACCTGGAAAAAGCAGCGCTTGATGATCCCTTCCTGGCAGATGCACTGGAGGGCTATGCTGTTAGTGGGGTAAATGTCTCTGCCGATATTTCCGATCTCAAAAGCAGGCTGGCCGAAAGAACAGAAAAGGCAAAAGTAATCCCCTTGAATGCAGGCGGACGTTCCGGCTTTCCCTGGCTGAGAGCTGCTGCAATGTTTATTATACTGGCTGGCGCAGGTTTATTATCCTATGTTTTTATATTCAATAAAGAAGATAAAGAAATCGCCAAAGCTGAACAGGTGAAGACTGAACAGCAAAAAGATGCAGGTACTGCTGCTATAAAAAATGATCCGGCTGCAGATAGCAACACTTCCACTGCAACTGTGGCAACAGGTAAAGGAACGGCAGTTACTGCTGATACAAAAGCCAAAACAACAACTGCAATAAATACTGTTGAAACGGAAAACGACATTGCCGCCGCATCCGGCAGTACAGAGGAGATTCGTCAAAAAACTGATGGTCCGGCAAAAACTCTTGCCGCAGACAATAAATCTTTAGATGCTGATATAGCAGCAGAAAAGAAAGAAGTGACACCTTCTGCTATTACTACTCCCAAGAAGGATGTTCCCAGCGGATATGCAGAGAACAATGACCTGAAAACAAAGAGAGCTGTTGCCGCCAACCGCAGATCAGACGATCTTTATAAGAATTCAAATATTTTCCGCGGCCGGGTGACAGATGCCTCCAATGTAGGTGTACCTTTTGCCAATGTAACCAATGTGGAAGATAATGCAGGTACTTATACAGATGCCAAAGGCTATTTCAATCTCACTTCACCAGATACCATTTTAAATGTACAGGTACGTTCCATTGGTTTTGAAACTAATAACCTGCAACTAAGAAATAATGTACCCAATAACCAGGTGGTGATGCAGGATGACCGCAGAAGTTTGTCGGAAATGGTGATCAGCAATCAAAAACCTAACGCCGCGGCCCGGTCACAAAATAATAACGTAAAACTGGAAGAACCCGAACCTGCTGATGGATGGGATAACTATGATACTTACCTGGCCAATAATCTGAATGTACCAGACGATTTTACAACAAAACAAAACAGCGCTGCCGCTGTACAGGTTTCTTTCGAAGTAGACAAAAATGGTGAGCCTGTCAACATCAGGGTTGAAAAATCTCTCTGCGATAAATGTGATAAAGAAGCCATCCGGCTTATTAAAGAAGGACCCAAATGGAAGCGCAATGCCCGCAAAGGCCGTACTACGGTTACTATACCATTTAACCAGTTGTTTCGCTAGCAGGTAAAACTTGTTCCGGGTATTCATCTCATCCTCTTACCTTCGCATTTCAAAATTGCTTTTTATGAAAAAAATGATTTTCACCTCCCTGGCTGCTTTATGCTTTTTTATTGCTGAAGCCCAGTTAAAAACACCTGCTCCAAGTACCACACAAACCATTAAACAAGATTTCGGACTTGGTAATATTGAACTCTCCTATTCCCGTCCGGGAATGAAAGGAAGAAAGATCTTCGGCGACCTGGTGCCATTCGGTAATGTATGGCGTACCGGTGCCAATAATGCCACTACAATCACTTTCAGTGATGCAGTGACAATCGGTGGTAAAAAAATTACCCCGGGTAAATATGGCCTGTTAAGTATCCCTGACAAAAACAGCTGGATACTGATCATCTCTAAACAACTGGATGTTACAAGCCCTGCTGGTTACAAACAAGAAAATGATGTAGCAAGAGTAGAAGTAAAAACGATGAAAATGGGCGACAAAATGGAAACTTTCACCATGCAGTTTGCCGAAGTAAAACCTACCAGTTGTGAACTGCACATCATGTGGGAAAATACAGCAGTAGCACTTCCCATCACTACAGATGTTGATGGAAAAGTAATGGCCCAGATCGATCAGCTGATGAATAAGGATAACCGTCCTTATTTTAATGCTGCCATGTATTATATGGACAATGGTAAAGACCTGAACCAGGCATTGACCTGGTTTGACAAAGCAGTCGAACTGAATCCTTCTGCATTCTGGATCCAGCACCAAAGGGCTAATTGCCTGGCCAAACTCGGCAAGAAAGAGGAAGCAAAAGCCGCTGCAGAAAAATCAAAAGAACTGGCAGCCGCAGCCAAGAATGATGATTATGTAAAACTGAATGAAAAGTTATTGGCTGAGCTGAATAAATAATTGCCTGAATTTAAAAATACAAGAAGCCTTGCCTAAACAGCAGGGCTTTCTTTTTGGGTGATTAACTTGTTAAGGAGAAGGCTAAAAAAGATTACTCCAAATGCACCAATAGGGTTTAACCAAAGGAACCCCATTTTAAAAATTCCTGCTTTCGTTAAAATAAAAACAGACAATACCAGCAACTCGGCCAGTATGGCGCCCCAAAAAACCACATGGCCGTTCCTGATATTTTTCATAAAGAAAGCTACCAGGAAAACGCCGAGTATCACACCATAGAAAAGTGAACCTAACACATTTACTGCTTCTATAAGGCTGTTACCTATATTGTAGGTGAACATGGCCACAATAATGCAAAAGACACCCCAGGCCAGTGTATACCATTTTGACAATTTATATTCATCCTCTCCCGATACTTTCTTTTGTGAAAACCGCCTGTGAAAATCTACCATCGTGGAAGAAGACAATGAATTGATGGCCGCAGCAATACTTCCCCATGAAGCGAGAAAGATAATGGCGATCAGTAACCCTACAAGTCCGGCAGGTAAATGATCTACAACAAACCGCAGAAAGATATAATTAGTGTCATTGCCATCTCCTCCCACTTCTTTAGTATTCAACCAGCTTTTCACTTTACCCCGCAAACTATCGGATCTTTTCTGCAGACTCTGCAATACAGACAATGATTGCTCCTCTGATTGCTTATCATTATTGTCAGAGGCTGCTGTGTATGCAACTACCAGCTCTTGCTTTTCTGCCGCTAACCGGTTATACTCCTGCTGTACTATTGCAAAAGAATCTTTGTAGACTGATTGTTCCAGTTTTTTCACCTGTACTTCATTAAAGAAGATCGGTGCCTTATTAAACTGGTAAAAAGTAAATACTAAAGCGCCTATTAACAGGATGGCAAATTGCATCGGCACTTTTACCAGCCCATTCATCAACAAACCAAGCCTGCTTTCCCGCAATGATTTAGCAGTAAGATAACGACCCACCTGGCTTTGATCAGTTCCAAAATATGAAAGTGCCAGAAAGAACCCTCCAACCAAACCGCTCAATAAATTATACTGATCACTCCAGTTAAATTTTCCGTTCTCAAAACCGGTAGTGATAACATTCAGCTTCCCCATTTTGCCACTTACTTCCAGTGCATCAGTAAAACTTACGTTTGCCGGCAACATGTTTACTACCATGTACCCGGCTAAAAACATTCCGGCAAAAATGATGATTAATTGCAGTTGTTGTGTATAGGCAACTGCCTTTGCCCCTCCGCTCATGGTATAAATAATGAGCAGCCCCCCCATGAAAATATTGGTATAATAAATATTCCAGTCAAACAGTGAAGAAAGAATTATAGAGGGAGCGAAGACACTGATCCCGGTAGACAATCCCCGCTGGAGTAAAAACAAAAAAGAAGTAAGTGTCCGGGTTTTACCATCAAAACGGTTCTCTAAATATTCATAGGCCGTATACACTTTTAGTTTGCAAAAAATAGGAACAAAAAAGATACAGATAACCACCATGGCAAGTGGCAGACCGAAATAATACTGAACGAACCGCATGCCATCAGTGTATGCCTGTCCCGGCGCTGATAAAAAAGTGATAGCACTTGCCTGGGTTCCCATTATGCTTAATAATACCAGGCCCCAGGGCATGCTTCGGTTACTGAGAAAGTAGCCCTCAAGATTACGGGAGGTACGGCTTTTATACAAGCCATAGGCAATGATAGACAGCAATGTTACCACCAGTATTATCCAATCCAGCTGGCTCATGCAAATCGTTTAGTGAAAAAATAAAATAGAATGATCAGCAATAACAGGAATAATATCACCAGGATATACCAGCTGTTCCAGTTCTTAAAAAATGGCGCCTTATCGTTATCCGGTGTTTGCATATGCTATTTCCGGGTGGTTCTTAACCAGCCCGTAAAAACAATTATAAATCCGAGAACAAGTCCTATCAAAATACCGATCCGTACTCTTTTGATAAGTATTCCTACCACCAGCCCAATAATGATAGCGAAAATAAAAGCCATTTCTCCTCTTCGTATATTGGGTTTCGATTGTCCCGGCATCAGAATCCTTTTTTCTTATTTAATGCAATAATATTTGCCAGTAACCGGTAAGCACCCGGCACACCGGCAGGTAATTCCCGGAAAAATACAATTCCCGTATACGTAAACCAACCCTTTCCATATCTAGCTACCAGCAAACTTCCTTCATCGGCTTTTTCGCCGGGATCTGCCATGCTAATTAATTTTTCAAATTTGCCCTCCGTATCTGCAGCATGATAAATACTTCTTTCCTGTATCCAGCCTTTGAAATCATCCTCTCCGATCTTGTTTGGAAAATTAAAGACAGGATGCTCAGGCTTCAGTAATGAAACTGCTGCATTCTCATCTGTAACCCTGGTCCTGGTAATATTAAAATTGTATGGTCCTATTTTGGCCCTTACCGGTCCGATCTGGTTGCTGGTATTATACTGAACGATCATGTTACCTCCTTCGTGCACATACTTCATTAATTTTTCATAGTGCTTATTCATCCACTCATGAGTATTATAAGCTCTGACTCCTGTTATGATGGCATCAAATTGTCCGAGATTATTCCTTGAAAGCTCTTTATCTGTAAGCAAACTCACTTCATACCCCATTTGCTCCAGCGCTTCAGGCACTTTATCACCGGCCCCGGTAATATAACCTATCTTCTTATTGTATGTTTTCAGGTCAATATACTTAACCGCTACTGCAGACTTGTGAAAGTAGTTGATCCAGGGTATATGGTCATATCTTATCTCATGCTTATCATCTGACACAAGATTCTTTCCATCTGCCGATACAGAGAAAAGTAATTCTTCGTTTTCTTTCTCTGCTTCGCCGGTATACTCAATTTCCTTTACCTGGTTTTTTGTATCAATACTCAGGTTCTTGTTACTGATAGATACATTTTTCATTTCTTTTCCAGAAATAGCAGACAATACCTCCACATTCCCATTAAATCCCTTTTTCATACCCCTGGCAGCAATTGTTCCCTTCAGGCTTGTTTTACCGGGAGATATGACTTTCACATCTTCCTGCGGACTTAGTATAACCGGTGGAACGGTTACCAATGGCTGATACAATTCACCTTTTACCGGGTCAGTAAATTTGTACCTGACTGGTCTCATAAAAGTGAAACGTTCGCCATATATTTTTACCACTATAAAAGCGAAATAACCAGGATCTATATCCGGCTGCCCTATCCGCAATTGGTCAGTTACATTAAAATATCCCTCCGCCATTTTTTTCTCCAACCAATAAGGCTGGGTGATCGGTTTTTCCGCCGGTATATACATCGTTTTGGAAAAATTCAGGTTCTTATTCTTCTCCAGTTTTCTTGCAAAAGCAGAATCAAAATTATCCACCTGTACTTTCTCCAAAACTGCATCTGTGCCAAGCCGGTTGTTGAAAGAAAAATTGATCCTTATTGAATCTGTCTGTACCGCAAATTGCTCCGTAGTGGTGGCATCTAAAAATAACCCGCTGCATTGGGCTATCAGTGTATATACTTCTTTTTGCTTTTGGGTCTTCCAATAACTATCCGGAAGGTTGTTAATGGCCTTATACAATCCCACCAGGCTCTCTACTGATTTTTCCGGGTGCAACAGGTCAAAATTCCGGGTAAGCTCATCAATCATTTTGGAGATTGCTTCACCACCGGCAACTCTTTTCCAGGTCA